>OGWY01003722.1_pt1 | contig 9932 bp, 10 predicted proteins | sample 1576121 | NCBI WGS metagenome assembly OGWY01 (sample SAMEA3541543, study PRJEB24748) | human gut metagenome | biome: human gut; feature: human-associated habitat; material: faeces | place: China | collected 2012 | reverse complement strand
TTCATCACACGCCCTCCCCTCTCAGCGCCTTCTGGTCGCGGCGGTAGCTGCGGCTTTCCATGGCGTTGGAAATCAGAATGATGCACAGGATCACCACAAACATGATGGTGGACAGTGCGTAGATCTCCGGGCTGACCTTCTTGCGGGTCATGGAGTAGATGGCGATGGGCAGCGTTTCCACGGTGCCGCAGTTGAAGTAGGAGATCATGAAATCGTCGATGGAGTAGGTCAGGCAGATCAGGAAGGCCGACAGGATGGCCGGGCTGATCTCCGGCAGGATGACCTTGAAGAAGGCCTGCTTGGGGTTGCAGCCCAGATCCAGAGCCGCCTCATACAGCTTGATGTCCAGCTGCTTGAGCTTGGGGCTCACGTTGAAGATGACATACGGCACATTGAAGGCAATGTGGGCGATGAGCAGCGTCGGGAAGCCCATAATGGTGTCCGGCAGCCAGGAGACGCCCTCGGCAAAGCGCTGGTAAGCCACGAACAGCAGCATGAGCGAAATGCCGGTGATGATCTCCGGGTTGACCACCGGGATATAGGTGATATTGGTGACCACAAGGCGGCTCTTGCGGCCCATGGACGCGATGCCCAGAGACGCCGCCGTGCCCAGCACCGTGGCGACGACCGCCGACAGCAGGGCCACTTCCAGCGAGACGCGCAGCGCACTCAGGATGGAGGAATTGTGCAGCAGGCTGGAATACCACTTGAGGGTGAAGCCGGTGAACAGCGAGTAACCCTTGGACTGGTTGAAGCTGAACACGATCATATACGCAATGGGCAGGTACATGAAGCAGAAGAACATGCTTTCGTCAACCGCGGCGGCCGCATCCCCGCACCTATTCATAGCTTTAAGAACTAACTGGAAAGTTAGTTTGGTGTAAATAGTCCAAAAACGATGAATTCCGTACAAAAAAAGTTCCTAAATCAGGAATTTTTGTACGGAATTTCTTTATTTTGCTTATGCAGCGAAAATAGAGACTTTTTACATATCAAAATTTCATATTTTTGTATTTTTTTCGCAGAAATTGGCGTTTTAAATACAAACAGAACTCCCGGAGGACCTTCTGCCGCTTCAGGAGTTCTGCATTTCATAAAAACCGTTATAAATGCACTTTTTATAAAAAAAGAACTGTATAAAAGAAGTTTTTTCATAAATTCGGCAAAGAAAACATTTTTATGAAACGAATAGCCCCGGCAAGGTATAAGGAAAAGGTGGCCACCTTTCTTATACCCTGCCAGGGGCTATCATTTTTTAACTGGCTTTCCACTTTTGTCACTATCTTATTTTCTTCCCAGCCGGATCACATTCCAGGATGCTTTCCTCAGCACGGTCTCCAACTGGCCGCCTTCTGCTTTGGCATCGTCGGCCTGACGGGGCTGTACTTTCTCTCCTGCTGCGGAGTTCACGGTCTGTAAGTCATCGGATACCAGCTCGGTCTTGCCGATCAGTTCATAGCCTTCGAAACTGCGCAGGTCCATGGTCAGGGGCAGGTCTTCTTCCAGATTACGGTTCACGGCAAATACGGTCACTTCCTCCGCTTCCTCATTCCATACCGCTACCGCTTCCACATCTGTGATGCCTCCGTGGCCGCTGGTCTCATGCTTCGGGCTGTCGATAGCCAACTGCAATACAGTTCCTCTGCCATAGCAGGATGCATGATAGAAAGGATAAAAAATGGTCTGTCTCCAGGCAATCCCGTTCTCCTCCGTCATGATCGGTGCAATGACATTCACCAGCTGTGCCAGACAGGCGATCTTTACACGGTCCGCATGCTTTAACAGCGTGATCATCATCAGACCTACCATCAGGGCATCTTCAAAGGTATAATGATCCTCCAGCAGATGAGGGGCTTTCTGCCAGGGATGATTCTCTGTGGTGTCGGCATCCTCCTTGCTGGCGTGGAACCATACATTCCATTCGTCGAAGCTTAAGTTGATCTGCTTCTTGCTGCGCTTCTTCGCTTTGACATAATCGCAGACAGACACTACCGTACGGATGAAATCATCCATGTCATCGGATTTTGCCAGATAATCATTGCTGTCCATAGCTGCATTGCCGTAATAGGTATGCAGGGACAGATAATCTACATAATCATAATTGTGTTCCAGTGTGGTAGCTTCCCACTGAGGGAAAGTAGGCATCTCCCGATAAGAACTTCCACAGGATACCAGCTCGATGGAAGGATCGATCAGTTTCATGGCCTTGCCCGCTTCCTGCGAGATCCGTCCGTATTCGTCCATAGTCTTGCTGCCCAGCTGCCAAGAGCCATCCATCTCATTACCCAGGCACCACAGTTTGATATTATAGGGATTTTCCACACCGTGGGATCTGCGAAGGTCGCTATATTTGGAGCCGCCGGGATGGTTGCAATATTCCATGAAGAATATTCCAAGAGACTTTCAAGATACTGCAAGCTTGATATTGGTCGTGGCTGGTTTTAAATTCATGAAGCGCATTCACCTGCTTCGTCCAATGGTAGAATTCCTCCAGTCCGAAGGTATTCGGCTCCAGAGATCTCCACGCCAGATCCAGTCTGGCCGGACGCTTATCCACAGGGCCTACACTGTCCTCCCAGAAAAAGTTGGATACGAAGTTACCACCGGGATAACGGATCAGGGGAACCTGCAGTTCTCTGACCAGTTGTACCACGTCCTGTCTGTAACCGTATTTGTCCGCCGTGGGATGTCCCGGCTGGTAGATACCGCCGTACACCGCCCGGCCCAGATGCTCAATAAAGGAACCGAACAGACGGTCATCCACCTTCGCCACCTTGTATGCCTTATCTAATGTAATCTTAACCTGTTTCATGCCCCAATCTCTCCCAAGTTTTTCTATAAATGATTTCTTCGTTCTTCGAACTCCCGAAATTACAACAAACATGCGTAATCCGGTCTGATCGCCGAGAGTGAGCAAGCTCTCTCTGGCTCTCTTTCGCTCATTATATCATAAATTTCATTGATATAACACCCCGCTTTTTGCTTGTATTTGCTGAAAAGTTCAGTTTTGAATATCTCCGCAAATCTCACAAAATCCCGCTATTTAGTAACAAATTAGTAACACCCGGTTACTGCTTATTCAGGACACGTTCAGAAACAAAACCAGTGTATTTCACACCCTTGTATGTTACCTGAACATAAAGCCATTTTACACCCTGATATTCAGAATAGTAACCATAGCACTTCACTTCTGTCCCCTGTTCTAACACAACCATTGATGCGTTCTGTTTTCCCGCACCGTTACGCATATGACAATCAGTGCTTGTCTTATATGTTCCGGCAACGGCAGATGACTTTTTCTGTGCAGATGACTTTGCGGTTTTTGAAGTAACTGGTGCAGCACTCTGACCGTTGCTTGCTGATCTACTGTTTCCACTTACCACAATAACAGTGTGACCTGATGTTTTTGTAACCAGTACATCACCATTATATAAAACAGTATTGGCACTGACAGACTGCCTTTTTTCAAATTTTCCAGTTGCTTCAAGTTTGGCTACTTCACCTGATGTTGCAAAATCACCGGGGTCAAAACCGTTCTGAATACAACAACCACGAACCAAGGAAGAACAGTCTGCTTCTGTCTTTTCTTTGATTGCTTTCATGCTGCCGTATTTTCTGACCATCTTAATGACACCATAACGGTTAGACTGATCGTAACCGATATGGTTATTTGCACACGCATCTGACATTGCAGATGCAAGACCATTTGCAAGTGCAATAGTCTTTGGTCTTAAAACATACCAACCCTTGCTGTGCAAATAATACGGCTGTGTACTTACTTCCCTACCGTTGTTGTCACCCAACGCACCGCCGGAAATCTTGCCGTTTTCATCAATTCTTGCTGAACCTACTACTAAACCCATAATTATTCACCCTCACTTTCTGTCTTTTTCTGTAAAATATCAATAGCCTTGGTGATGACTGCCGGGAGTGGTAACCCCATAAGACCCGCATTTTCCACAAGGGAAATTGTTTCATTGGCAATGAACGCAATGATGACCGCATCACGGATGTAATTTGTGCCGATCACCAAATCAAGGCGGTACGCAACTAATACAAAAATCAGTGTCATGCACTTTCTGCAAAGACCTTTCCACCCCGCCTTGCTTTCAAGTGACCCTGTGTCTGTCTTGGGACTGTTCTTGAATACCCCCGCAACAATCAGACCTGAAATATAATCAAGTCCCATGAAAATCAGAAGGGTTGCAAGTCCCGCATCCCAACCACCAAAAAAAGATGCGATTGCTGAACCAATCACACCTAATACACTGCAAATAGTCTGTTTCATTTTCTCTGTCCTTTCTGAACATAAAAACAACCGCTTGTGACCTCATATAAGGGTCATATAGCGGTTGTTTTTGTTCCTGTGATAATTTCCTTGTCTGTTGATTACTCTGCTAATTCAGGGCAATCAAGGTCAATCAGAACTTCCTTCACTTTGTCCTTGATTTTCTCAGGTACATCAGCAAAGGTTTTCTTGCCCTTAATGATAAGGGTTGCATAGATCACTGCCATAGATTCCACATCCTTTCTAAATAAAATTTTTATGATGAACTGAAACAACATCAGTTACCACCTTCTGCCAGTTCCGGGTGTCCTTCATCAATAAGCACCTGTTTGACTTCATCCCTGATCTTGTCAGGAACATCATTGATTGACTTCTTACCCTTAATGATAAGTGCTGCATAAATATTTGCCATATTCTCACCCCTTCCTTATGCCATCATTTCATAGATTTCACACATGGCTTCCTGTGCCTGTGTCATCTGATCTTCCAAGGATGTGTTCCTGTCATCAATCATTTTGATGTATTCATCCTTGCTATACTGGGTCAGGTCATATTCATAACCAGTGAACCCCGGCTGTTCATCTGTCCCGGCTTCTGTGACCGGGGTGATGTTTGCAGCAACCCAAACTGAATAGTCATCAATGACTTTCTGTTCAGGCTGCTTTGTACTGCGTACTTTTCCGTACTCTTTCATGCTTTTTACCGCCTTTCTTCTTTTTCTTTGCCTTGATATGGTTTGTATAATAATCATCAGCGTATTGCTGAATAGGCACAATATATTTATCTGATAAATGGGAACTGTCACAATGTTTCAACCAACCCTTATAGGAATTGATTGAACACCATTCTGAATAGTTCATTTCCTGACCGTTTTCAACTTTCTTCCTGATGTTGGTCATCTTCCGCTTCATTTCCTGACAGGTGGATTTTCTCAACAGGGTACTGTTCAAAAATATCCTGTACCCAACAAAATCAATACCCCGGATGAATGAAGGGAATATCTGATAGTTCCCTTTTATTCTTAATTTCAAATTCTGTATGAAGTATTCATTGATTTCTGCAAGTAACTGATGCAGTTCTTCTTTGGTTCTTGCAAAAATACAAATATCATCCATATAACGGTAATAGTGCTTTACCCGCTTAACTTCTTTTATCCAGTGGTCAAAACCTGATAGGAAGAAATTGCCGTCATACTGTGAAAAGTAATTCCCTATTGGAATACCGACACCTTCAATGAAGTCCTTGCCGTTTATCTTCACTATCTTGATTTCATTACCACAAGACCGATAAAATTCAATGTTTTCATCCGTTGCCGGACAAGTGCTGATTGAATCAATTACTTCATCAATCAGTTCAAGCAGTTCAGGGTCTTTGTACTTCCGTCTGAACTTCTGTTTTAGTGTTTCGTGGTCAATGGAAGGGTAAAATTTCTTGCAGTCTATTTTCAAGCAATAGATCATTTCTTCCGGCACGGTATCAACCGCCAACCGTAACTTCTTGTATGCTGCATGAATACCCTTGTTTGGTATTGCACTGTATGTATCATCAGTGAAATACGCTAATAACTGCGGTTCAATCACCTGTAAAACCGCCCATTGTGCAATTCTGTCAGGGAAGAATAGAAGTTTGTATATTTCCCGTTCCTTCTTGCCGTCCTTTTTCGTAAAAGTGGCATATTCCGAAGTTTTGTATAAATGGTTTTGAAGCATCCATTGCAGACCCGCCAAATAGTAGTATGGTCTTTTCTCAATCTGCTGAACTTCCTTGTACCATCCTTTGCCTTTCTTTGCGTGTTGAAACGCAAGATACAGGTTATCCATTGAACAGATTTTTTCATAAAGATTGCCATACCTTTTCACGCTTGTCTGTTCCCTTCTGTATGCACTGAACCGAACTTTCAACCCGTCAGGTGACGGTCTACTAATACAGCCCATGTATTTTGATGTTTTGCCAAGTGGCACGGTAATCAGTTTTCAGTACATTGATTTATAAGAACACCCCGCCATTTCTGACGGGGTGTTTCAAGTGATATTTGTGCATTTACTAACTGACTGCTGATATTCCGATTACGATTAGAAGAAGCATTATTCAGATTCCAATAGAAAGCACTGGTATTCAAGCCATTATTCCAATTAGCACCTAATTTAGTGACATTGGTTTTTTGTCTTTTTATCGTCTTTCTGCTTGAAAATCGTCATCTTTAGCATCCTGATTACCTAAAATTATGTGAATTACTGGTTATCTGTTATGCTGCTACCTTTTTTCGATACACCAACCGACCGCCGACATTCCGAAAACGATCAGAAGAAGCATCATTCAGACTCCAATAGAAAGCACCGGCATTCAAGCCACCATACCAACAAGCACCCAATCCAGCGACACGCCAACCAGTACCGTTCTGATTCCAACAATAATCACCAACAGGAAGGGCGGTGTTTCCATTGAACTCACCCGGTAAGAACAACCAATCAAAATCTTCTGAATAACAGAAAGCGGAAATATAACCGTTTCCATACTTTGCACACATTCCTGTATCTTCATAAGGTGCTGCCTTACTGTCATCAGTAAAACCATGATCTGCAACATAGGTATCACATTCACCTGTGGTTGCATTTGCATAGTGATTGATTCCATCAATCCACCACCAAATGTTGCCCCAAAAGTTTTCCTCACCACGGTATGACACAATCTGAATACCGTTAGCGTTGACAACTGAACCTGATGCATTACCAAGGGTGATCGTTGCACCTGTATTTTCTGTCATGGATGTTTTACCGTCATCAGTCTTTGAAACTGCACCGTTACCAATGACAGACTGCATATTGAAGGTTGCATATTCAATCAGCATGAGCATCTGTGAAGCGGATGCCGTCTGAACAACACCCTGTTCCCAACCAGTACCACGTTTTTCAGCAAGTTTTCTGATATTGGCACGGGTTGCGTTCTGTGTAAGTCCTGAAAGCGGTTTTGCATTGGCAATACTGCATAACATATCAGCAGCAAAGTCAGCAACCTGTGAATCATCAAGAATGTACGCTGATGCAGATGCATCCCAAAGTGAACCTTCAAAGGCTGCAAGATATGCAACATCATTTTCCTGACCATTTACAATGAACGCCGGATGAAGTTTGAATCCCGCCTTTGGTGTATCTGATACATAGTATCTGATTTTTCTTGTAATTGCCCCCTTGGTTCTCTTTTCAGTTTTAAGCGGTACAACCTTGTAATAGAACTTTGGCTGTTCCACCATGACCTGAACGATTGTCCCGGCACTGAATTTCAGGTTTTCATCAGGTGATTCAGTACCTACCGGGTTACGGTCAACCGCCTGTGTCAGTTTTCCAGTAGTGGAAAATCCGGCTTCACCGTAATATGCAGCAACACGCCCGTCATTGGTAAGGTTGCAACGCTTTCTGCCACCAAAGGCATTGATCCCGTCAAATCCTGAACCCGCTGAACGGTTTACTGCCCCGGCAAGTCTTGTGAACTTCTTATTTTCAAAATCAACTTCAACACCATAAATGTCACCGTCTGAATAACCAACAAAGGCTTTCAGATCAGCAATTTCTTTTTCAAGTGCCTGAATGTCACCAACCGTTGCATACGCACCCGGACTGACCGCAAGTGATACGCTGTCAGCGTTTCCGACCGTTGTATATAACTGTAAGTATGCAGCCGACACCGTAACACCGTTATATGGGGGCATATAACAGTTATTTGACTTTTCAATGCACACTGCATACAGGATTTCACCCTTGTCAGGGTCAACGGCATATAAGCCAAGTGTACGCATATAGTAACCTTCTTTCAGGTCTACGTTGGAATATGCTGCATCAATTTTGATTGCAACCTCATTTGTGCGGGTAACCTTGGAAACAAGGGTTGTCTGCTTGATGTTGCTAAGTGCGGTCAATGCCTGTAACTGACTTTCTGTGTACTGGGTACTGGAAGAACATACTTTTGTAAAATCAATGTTTCCTGACCCGGCAATCATCTTTGCCATAAGTGCCTGACCATTGTTTGTGATGTAAAGTTTTGAATACTCTGCCATCTTATCATTCCTTTCTATGTTGTTTTTATCTCAATGAAGTCTACCTGAACAACGCCGGATGCTGCCTTTGCATCCATATCTGCCCGGATTGTTTCATTAAAATCTGTTGAAATGGTTACCATTGCGGTATCTGTTGCCTTACCACCAAAGTTCACTGTACCCTGAACACTCACTGTTTCCTGACTGTCATTTGTGATGTTCAACATTTCAGTCTGAACGATTCCACCACCAAAGACTGATGAACCGTTCACATCAAACACTTCCCGGAAATCGTTTGTGATGATAAATTCATTGATGAAGCAGATGCCACCACCAAAAAGAACAGCACCTTTGATGTTGCAAGGGATGCTGTTCTTAGATACAACCACAAGATTTTCAGGAATCATTGTGTTTATGATGTTTTCCAGTTCTTCCACCTGACCATATAATTCAAGGTCAGTGTCAATATACAGTGTGTACCCGGTCTTGAAATCACCAGTCACTTCAAAGTCACTGTCACCGCAAAGGACAAGCAACTTTTGAAGCAACACTTTCCAAGTGTACGGGATTGTGTTGAACCACTTGCTTTGAACCCTTGAACGCCTTGATTCAATGGTATCATCAGCGGTTGGGTATATTTTCAGCATCTTTTCAAATCTGCTGATTCCATATTCATCAGCAGTTGAAATGAAGCGGTTACGCAAACACCTGTCAGTTGCCGACCACATCAGGCTAAATTCAGGATTTTCCGCTTCAAGTGCTGCAACGGGTTCTTTGTAACTCTGCATGAATGGCGGTAAGTAGGAAACAAGGTCAACTTCTCTTATCATGCAGAAACACCCCCTAACTTTGGTATACAAAATTCTGTCAAGGTCATATTGCTTGCCGTGCCGTTCAGCTTTGTCCCGGTCACATCCACCACGCCATCAACGCCAAGGATGCGGTTTTCAATCTGCGATACCCTGACAATGGTTTGTGATGTTTCTGACCAGTTCTTTCTTAATTCCAAGAAGTACGCATCAACCGCTTCTGCAATGGCTGCCTTGGTATTTGACCAGTTGTGACCTTCTTCAAAGGTTACCGTGGTCTTGACCTCAATACTGACAGGTAATGCACTTGCAACACTGACTACATGACCGATTGGTGCAAGTCCGTAACCTTCCCCGGCATTTTCTTCCGGGTCAAGTGTCTGCTGAACGTATTGAACAAGCGTTGAACTTGCTTCACCATAATCATCAGAATCAGTGATGACTACATGAACAGTACCGCCAACCGTCAGTTTCTTGTCCTTGGCTGCATTATATACGGCATCAAGCCACGGTTTGACTGCTGCCGGAACTGTTGAAATGATTGATTCATACCAGTTCTTGACCACGGTACTGACGATCATGTCAGCGGGTCTAATGTCACCATTCCAAACACGCTTGACCTTACATGATCCAACGCCTTCAATGCCTTTGACCTTTGCCATATAATCAGCATGATTACCGCCAAAGGACTGTTCATTGAAACTGTCAAAATAACGCTGTCTGAAAACTTCTGTATCTTCTTCATCTTCACCGGGAATAAGTACGCTTGTCAGGCTTGCCGTCTGCAACCCGTCAATATATTCCA
>OGWY01003717.1_pt1 | contig 9937 bp, 13 predicted proteins | sample 1576121 | NCBI WGS metagenome assembly OGWY01 (sample SAMEA3541543, study PRJEB24748) | human gut metagenome | biome: human gut; feature: human-associated habitat; material: faeces | place: China | collected 2012 | reverse complement strand
CGGATTCCAGTCCGTTCTGCACGGGATATGCGCCCGTCTGGGGGCACCGAACCGGAAAGCCAATATCATTGTTGACCAGCAGTCGCAGTTCAATACCACTCAGCGGGAGCTGAACGAGTTTTACTACCAGATACGCGAACAGCCGTGGGAACTTGGCCCGGGTTTACCCGTCATGGACATGAAGAACATGCCGGCAAAACCGATGGTCTTCCAGTCGGGCACGAAAAGCGCAGGGCTGGAGCTGGTCGATATTTATCTCTGGATCTTCAAACGCTACATGGAACAGAAGGAACTGACCAGACCCCTTACCCGCCTTCTCTACACCAATCTCAATACCGCCAGAACTGACAGTGTTTCCCTGCAGTCTGTCGCTAAACGATTTAAGGAGTTTTTTGAAACACTGCCTGAACCCACTGCAGAAACGATGCAAAAAGGGCGCGAATACAAGGAGCGGGAAGAAGCCCGTCGCCTGCAGCACCGGATTCCTGGCCTCAGTGGCTCGTGACAGGCGTATGGCACGATGAGCAATCAAGCACACCTGACGCTGATCCACTCGCTGGTCAAAACCAATGCGTTTAACCTGTACACCCTGGCCAGCACAGAGAGCTGGCAGAGGCCTTCGGTCCGGGACATCGCCGTGGTCCGGGGGCTGATTCCACTGACCGACGTCGAGCTGGCCCACAGGCTGGATGTGGACGAACGCACCATCCGCAAGTGGAAATCCGGCCAGACACGGATGGTGTACACCACCTGGTGCTGTCTGTGCTGGCTGGCCGGACTGGGGATGCCGTTCGATCACGTTATCAATGACTGAAGATACGCTTCCAGATGCGACGGAGTATGAAACGGCGATAGTATCGCCCGTTTCGCTTCCAGATATATGGAAGGTCGTCAAAATTGGTCAAAAACCAGGTTAGACCACGGTAAGCGACAACGATTGTCCAGATGAAGTGGCCGATGCCGATTAGGGTAAAGATTACAGCAAATACTGCAGCTAAAAATGTAGACATAATGTTCTCCTTAATGTCTTGGTTGATGTGCAGGTATTTACTGTTCGCGGGGCGGCCTTTAAGGCCGGTTAGTGAAAAAATAACTGAAAAAAATTCCCTTTCGCTAATTGTTGCCATTTCAGGCTAAATCTGTCGTGAATTTTGCCCCTCAGGCAATAATCTATTCACCGCAACAATGTTCCGCTTTTTGTGACTTTCCGGCAATAATCCCTCTTCTTCACTCCTGAGATCCGAAAAATGGTTGTTCCGGATCTGCTTTCCGGCCTCCGGTGCGCAGCGGCCCGGCAACACAAGATGTAGCGGTGTTCCCAGCTGACGATGACGCTAGATGTTGTGTCCCTCCCCTGCCCGCGACCGGCCGCTCACCACCCTAAAAGGGCGCTGTGGTTATTCCCTGACCGTGGTACACTTCCGGAAACTTCTCTGAACGCGAAAAGTCGGATCCGGACGGAATGACCGTCCGGTAATTTAAAAGCGTGTTTATATGTCTGCTTATTATTCATATGAGTGAAATTCACTATTGTGAAAATCACTTTCTCAACAGAGTCGCACTCATCTGACGATGATTGAGGTGTGGTAAAATTGCACGGCTAACTATTCAACTGAGGAAAGGATATGTTTACTGCCCTGAACGATAAAAACACTTTCGGTTACCCGTTTGAGAAGATCCGTAATGCTATCGCTGTACCTAGTGAAAAAAACGTTGATGCTGCCACCAGTTCCGGTCTTGAAGTCCTCAGCCGGAGTTATGATGCTTTTCGCCAGGAGCTGGATGCGGCCGGTGAGCTGGGAAACTGGGAATACGATCTCGATACCTACATTCACTGTATTACTGTGCTGCAACGTTACTTCACCGGCAATCCATCCGGGCTCACAGAACGTGATGCCCGGATTTACAGCCATTACCTGCAGACTGAGCACAAAAGGTTTGTGAAGCTTGCTGAAGAGCTGGCTGCCGGCCGCTGAATACATACAGAAGGTGTGATTTCTCAACAGACCATCGGTATAGATAAAAGTATGAAAAAGAAAAAAGCGTCAGAACCGGGGTTACTGGCAAGCGACAGCGACTGGCACAATAACGCATGTTTGAATTACATGCCTGATCACGGGACTGCTTACACCGAAGGTTACCGGCGGGCAGCTGACATTCTGATTAAACACATTGATGAATCCGGGCGGGACCAGGATTTTCTGGTTTATCCGGTGTTGTTTCTCTACCGGCATCACATCGAACTCATTATCAAACAGATTATCGGACTGGCTCTGGCACTGGCAGAAGAGCCGGATAAACACCAGTACAAAAAAGATGACCATAACCTGAACACCTTATGGCCACTGGCACAAAAGCTGATCCTGGAAGTTGATGACAGCTACCGGCCTTCCGATTTTAAAATCGTCAAAGAGGTGGTTAAAGCTCTCCACCAGGCTGATGGACGGGCGACAGATTTCCGATACGCCAGGAGAAATGACGGCACCCGGAGCCTTGAAGGTATTCATTACGTCAACACCCGCCGCTTTGGGGAAAAAATGGGAGAGGCTTCCGATTTACTTGATGGGGTCGACAACGGCCTCCGCTACCTGCTGGACTGTAAGGCCGAATGGAATCAAATTCTGGACAGCTTCTGACAACCAGAAATGGCGCGAAAAATCCATCAGACTTACCTGAACAAACAATGATTCTGAGACACCTATCATGACAGGCCTCATACCTTCAGCTACTCAGGGCTCGATGGCCGCCCTGCCAGTGACCATCGACTATCCCGCAGCACTGGCCCTGCGCCAGATGGCGATTGTCCAGGATGAACTTCCGAAATACCTGCTGGCGCCGGAAGTCAGCGCCCTGCTCCATTATGTGCCCGATTTGCACCGCAAGATGCTGCTGGCAACCCTCTGGAACACCGGCGCGCGTATCAACGAGGCGCTGGCGCTGACCCGGGGGGATTTTTCGCTGGCGCCGCCGTATCCGTTCGTGCAGCTGGCCACGCTCAAGCAGCGCACCGAGAAAGCGGCCAGAACAGCAGGTCGAGCGCCGGCCGGTAGTCAGGCTCATCGTCTGGTTCCGCTTTCCGATCACCACTACGTCAGCCAGCTGCAGGTGATGGTGGCCACACTGAAAATTCCTCTCGAAAGACGAAACAAACGCACCGGCAGAATGGAGAAGGCGCGTATCTGGGAGATCACAGACCGTACCGTCCGCACCTGGCTTAGCGAAGCGGTGGAAGCCGCAGCGGCCGACGGGGTGACGTTCTCAGTACCGGTGACCCCCCATACGTTCCGTCACTCCTACGCGATGCACATGCTGTATGCCGGCATACCACTGAAGGTTTTGCAGAGCCTGATGGGCCACAAATCGATTAGCTCGACGGAAGTCTATACGAAGGTGTTTGCACTTGATGTTGCTGCGCGGCATCGAGTTCAGTTTCAGATGCCCGAAGCGGATGCGGTAGCCATGCTGAAAGGGAATATTTAAGTACTTAGGAGAATGATGCTGGCGAACGTCATGCTCGCCGGTGAGGTCTGTCAGAAGTTATCTGGACCAGCTGACGGGAATATCTGCTCTGTATTCCTCATACTGCTCATAGATCGCATGCTGAAGCATCGTAATACGTTCTGACAACCTGTTGGCGTCCGACATATGCCGCCATTCCCCCTCAATAGTGGTTTTCTGTCCATCCGGGAGATTGAGCGTGATCAATACCTTTGTATCACGAATAATCACCCCGTCAGTGAAAGAATTAAGACCACTCCTTACGGTATTATCTATCTGTATAGTTTCAAGTTTCATCTTGTTACCTCCTGTTGACTGGATCCCAAGCATAGATATCTGAATTCAAATTGCCTAGTGAAATGTCTGGATATGCCGCATTTTTCCCCTTATACAGCGAAGCTGGCCAAAGGCCAGCCCGCATGGATTTATCGCTTTTGCCAGTAGATCAGCATGGCAAGGAACAGGATTGTTGCCCCCTGAGAAGCGGTCAGGAAAGTTTCTAGCAATGACATTATCGTAAAACTCCGCATTATTAATTTCAGGTGTGTGACTCAGGGGCCTTAGTCCCCCTTTTACAGGAAGTAGTGTTCTGTCACGACGGGAGCCAGGGTTAATAAAAACGATTCGAGTATGTCTGCAGGGACGATAGAAATCTTCGTGGGGGTTGTCTCGCAGTAGTGGGTACCTGAGAGCGTCTCGGGGGATTAGTATCTTCCGGCCACGGATGTGTTCGAGCCAGCAGTGCTCGCCGCAGCCGAGCGACAGGGCGAAGCCTCGAGTGAGCGAGGAAGCACCAGGGAACAGAACTCATAAATTCTGCATACGCTCAATGGCTGAAAAATCACCTCCCCTAGGGGTTATCCACTTATCCACGGGGATATTTTTATAAGATCTTTTTTAATAGTTGTTAGATCTTTATTTTTAGAATGCCCACAGGCCTTTATCCATGCGGGTTCCAGAGAGGGATCTGTGACAAACCGCCCTTTCAGTGTGACAAATCACCCTCAAATAGCCATCCTTTCTGTGACAAGTTGCCCTTAACTCTGTGACAAATTGCCCTCAGGAAGTGTTGCTTTTCACAAAGTTATCCATCCCTGTTGACTCTGTTTTATGAAGTGTGACAATCTTAAAATCTGTCACACTTCACATGGACCTGTCATGGCGGAAATAGCGGTTATAAACCATAAAAAACGTAAAAATAGCCCGCGGATTGTCCAGTCAAATGAGCTGACTGAGGCGGCATATAGTCTCTCCAGGGATCAAAAGCGTATGCTGTATCTGTTCGTTGACCAGATCAGAAAATCCGACGGCTCCCTGCAGGAACATGACGGTATCTGCGAAATTCACGTTGCTAAATACGCTGAAACTTTCGGGCTGACCTCCGCTGAAGCCAGTAAGGATATACGACAGGCTTTAAAAGGTTTTGCGGGTAAGGAAGTGGTTTTCTATCGCCCTGAAGAGGATGCCGGCGATGAAAAAGGGTATGAATCCTTTCCCTGGTTTATCAAACGTGCGCACAGTCCATCCAGAGGGCTTTACAGCGTACATATCAACCCATATCTCATTCCCTTCTTCATCGGGCTACAGAACCGGTTTACGCAGTTCCGGCTCAGTGAAACAAAAGAGATTACCAATCCGTATGCCATGCGTTTATACGAATCTCTGTGTCAGTACCGTAAACCTGATGGCTCTGGTGTCGTGTCCCTGAAAATCGACTGGATCATGGAGCGCTACCAGCTACCTCAAAGTTATCAGCGTATGCCGGATTTTCGCCGCCGTTTCCTGCAGGCAAGTGTTGATGAGATCAATAGCCGGACACCTATGCGCCTCTCTTACATCGAGAAAAAGAAAGGCCGCCAGACGACTCATATCGTATTTTCCTTCCGTGATATCACCTCGATGACAACAGAATAGCCTGAGGGTTATCTGTCACAGATTTGAGGGTGGTTCGTCACATTTGATCTGGAAGGTTGAGGGTGATTTGTCACAGTTTTGCTGTTCCCTCCCTGGCATCCTGCGCTTACTCATAGTTTTTTTGGCTGTAACCGGTAGTGGAGCCAGAATTGAGGGCAATTTGTCACCCTATCCTGAGGGTAGTTTGTCACAGTTAAATGAGTGCAGTTTGTCACACTAGATTTTCTCCTCTTCCCGTTAGTCATATGACATGAGGGCAAGTTCGACATAATTAATGAGGGCAGATTGTCACATTTGTTGCCCTGAACACGCTATCTGTGTGTGCCTATACATGTGGTGTTTCACGCAGCCCTGGCCGTCCACGAAGTTGACCTGTTTCCAACTGTCCCGGCCATCCGCGAAGTTGACCTGTTTCCCACAGTCCGGGCCGTCCGCGAAGTTGACCTGTTTCCCACAGTCCGTGCCGTCCGCGAAGTTGACCTGCTTCCCACAGTCCGTGCCGTCCGCGAAGTTGACCTGCTTCCCACAGTCCGGGCCGTCCGTAAAGTTGACCTGTTCCCCACAGTCCCGGCATCCGCGAAGTTGACCTGTTTCCCATAGTCCTGGCCGTCCACGAAGTTGACCTTTTCCCACAGTCCGGGCCGTCCGCGAAGTTGACCTGTTTCCCACAGTTCTGACCGTCCGCGAAGTTGACCTTTTCCCCACAGAGGATGGAAAACTCTTCTTGTGCTGAGCGTAAGAACTATCTGCCGGAACGGTTCCTCTTCGCTTCCTCGCCAGTTCGCTCGCTACGCTCGGTTACATGGCTGCGGCGAGCGCTGCCTGATTCTAATAGCAATCTTTCAGCATGCTAGCAGCAATAAAATAGATTGCTGCTAGCATGCTTCATGCAGCCGTCGGGGCTTATAATGACGTAGTTTCCAGACAGTGATTTTCTAGCGCTCGGCTCATGTTGTGATGTCTGCGTGATTGCTGCAATCTTGCCGCTATATTGCCGATTTATCGATACAATCCTCAGTGAGCTCTATTAGATTATTGCTGCAAGATTGCATAAAGCTTGCTGCTTTCGTTATGGTTAACGTGACACTACTGTTCGTCTGTCAATTCCTGCGCTCTCCTTAATTGCAAGATTTAATCTTGCTGCTAGATTTTTGATTATTGCAATCTTGCTGCAAGCTGTTATCTTGTTCCGGAAGAGTTACTTTTCATAACCTCAATCAGGTTTATACTAATGTTTGCTGCAAGATAGCAGCAAGTAAAGGGGGCTAGATGGCCTGGATAGTTGGTTTTATTTCCCAGAAAGGTGGTGTGGGCAAAAGCACTAAAGCGAGAGCGTTAGCGCGTGAAGCATCCGCCTGTGGCATCAAAACAAAATTAGCTGACCTCGACCTGGAACAGGCAACGAGTGCTGAGTGGCACCGCCGACGTCTGTCAGCTGGTTTACCACCGGTTGCTTCAGTCGAAGTATTTTCAACAGCAAAGCAGGCCATAGAATCTGCCGGCGAGTTTGATCTTCTCATTCTTGATGGACCAGCTCGTGCAAGCAAAGGGACTTCGGAAATTGCTAAGGTGGCCGACCTTATCGTCCAGCCAACGGGGGCTTCCCTTGACGATCTTGTCCCGGCCATTAAAGTTTTCAACGCGCTTGTAAAAGAAGGCGTGCCACGTTCAAAACTGGTCTTTGCTTTAAGCCGTGTAGGTACCGAAGCGGAAGAGCTGGATGCTCGTGCATATATCAGTGAGGCGGGTTATGAAACTTTAGCTGGATGTCTTTTTGAGAAGCCTGCTTACAGAAAAGCGATGAACTCAGGACTTGCAGTGACAGAAACACGCTATAAAGGTTTAAACGAGAGAGCTGATGAACTTATCCAGGCGCTCATCGATAAGATTGGAGAAGAGTAATGGCTGATGCATCAAAACTTAAAACTAAAAGAGCTCGTGGTGGGCTGGGTGTACCCCCTGGCCCCGACGAAGTGGCTACCAGCCTGAACGCGCCTGAGATAGCTCCTGCAGTCGCTGCCACTGATGTACAGATACAGCAGGCGGACTTATCGCCAGTGCACCATGATCCTGTGGGTACGCAAACAGTGACCGAGGCATATACCCGCCGCGATGGCCGTTCTGCCAGAAAAACAAACAGAACGCTGGCATTTGCAACACGTGTCACACCTGCATTCGACCAGGAGATCAGGGATATCGCAGAACGTGAGGGGTTGAAACTGGTGGAAGTTCTGGAAAAAGCAGTTGAGGCATATAAGGAAAAACAGGGATATTAATCCGGAATGCAGCAATCTTGCTGCATTCTTTTTACCGTTGCAATCTTGCAGCAAGATTTATGCTAGCTAAATGCTAGATTGCTGCAAGATAAATGATATAATACTCAAACTGAGTAATTAAACGACCCGGCGAAGTACGCAGTTTGAGTACTTACCTGCGGTTTATGAACGTATTTACTCAATGTGAGTAGTTATGGGGTGAGGATGAATACTCAAACTGAGTATCAATGGAGATAGGTATGAAAATTTTTTGCGATGATGGTTCTACAAACGTGAAACTTGCCTGGTTTGAAGGGAAGACGCTGAAAAGTGCGGTATCAGTGAACTCTTTTCGCCATAACTGGAAAGTCGAGGGCTTAGGCAGCAGTCGTACCTATAACTATCTGCTCGATGGCCGCAAATATACTTACGACCCGGTCAGCGAAGCTGCGATCAGCACGACTCACATTGAGTACCAGTACTCTGATACAAACGTGCTGGCAGTTCACCACGCATTACTGAACAGTGGAATTGAACCCCAGGAGATAGATCTCACCGTTACGTTACCTATCAGCGAGTTTTACACGGCCGACTGCCAGAAAAACACGCTTAACATTGAGAGAAAAATTAGCAACTTGATGCGGGAAGTCACCCTGAACAAAGGGGTAACTTTTACTATTAAAAGCGTTGAAGTGATGCCTGAATCACTCCCAGCTGTCTTTACACGCCTGGTTGCTGACAATGTGGGTCAGTACGAAAAATCACTGGTTATCGATCTCGGTGGTACGACCCTGGATGTCGGGGTTATTGTTGGCCAGTTTGAGGACGTTTCGGCAGTACATGGTAATCCTGATATTGGTGTATCAATGGTCACGAAAGCCACGCTCACTGCACTGAAAATGGCCAGCAGTGATACCAGTCCAATGATTGCTGACGAGCTGATCAAAAACAGGGAGAACCTGGATTTTGTGGGGCAGGTTGTAAATGAGGCTGCTAAACAAAATCTGGTACTGGATACCATTGATACAGCGATACATAAGCTGGGCGAGCTGGTTGTTGATGATTTGCTGCAGTATCGAAACGTAAACCGCGTATACATTGTTGGTGGCGGTGCCGCACTTATTGCCGATGCTGTTCGTAAGGCATGGAACCACCTTGGCGAAAAGGTTGTTCTTATGGACGAACCTCAGACAGCGCTGGTCCAGGCGATTGCACGCTTCAAAGCGGAGGAGTAATCGATGCACGACGGCGAAGAAAGGAAAAAACTTTCGCTGTACCTTCACCCGGAGGACTCTGCCGATCGTCTTGCACTGGCTGAAATCGAAACTGTCCCCCGGAAAAACCGGGGGGAGTTATATCGGCAGGCTTTGATAACCGGCCTGATAATGCATCAGCTTGATGCGCGAATTCCCGCCGTGTTAACCGCACTATTCACCAGAGAACTGAATGCGGATGAGGTCATTAGTCAGATTGCTACGATAACAGGCTGGAAACCCTCCTCAGGCGATTTGAAAGAGGTACTGAAGGCGTTAGGAGGGCTTCAGAGTACAGCTTCACCAGAACACTCTCAGGATGCCGGTGAGCAGGCCCGTCTGAAAGCGGCCAGGGCGAAGATGCAAAACCTGATCTGAAAAAGCCTCGCTCCGTGAAATCTGCAAATTTTCGCGGGGTGTGCGGCTTAATTTTTAGATTTCCGCCAGCATTTTTGAAACCAGCTGCCGCCGCTGCGCGTTGGCCGGTCCTTCGTCCGGCCGGTAACCAGTCCCGGCCGTTCTTACGACCCTGGGTGAACATCATCCCGTCAGTAGCATTTCCACTGTGGTGTCGTTTGTCACGCTGTCCGATCACTAAAAAGAACGGGGGAGGGGATAAGGGACACAACATATGGTAGGTAATGCAGCTGAATAAAACACAACATATTGATTATCCACAGTAACGGGGGATAACCGTGTGGGTAACATAGGCTTAATACATTCCTTGCTCCTCGCACCGGAGCACATCACAGATACTGATTGAGATCCACTTCACGCAGCGGCTGGTTTTGACGTTCTGTTATCAATTGCACCAGGTCTTTTTCGTCCAGCGCATCGAGCATTTGTTCATACAGAGCCGCGGGCACACAATAAAAAACAGGGCGGTTGCGGTCAATAATCGCGACCGGGTAGCCGCCGCCGGCACTGGCGGTGGCCACCGGATCGTTTTTAAGTTCGCTGATGCTGGCAGTCACATCACACAGAATGATATTTGTCATGGTTCCCCCCTGAGACAAG
>OGWY01003716.1_pt1 | contig 9938 bp, 6 predicted proteins | sample 1576121 | NCBI WGS metagenome assembly OGWY01 (sample SAMEA3541543, study PRJEB24748) | human gut metagenome | biome: human gut; feature: human-associated habitat; material: faeces | place: China | collected 2012 | reverse complement strand
GGATGCCCGGCGCGCAGGCTCTCCGTATAGCGCGGGAGCACGGCCGGCTCCGCGCCGAACACGCGCACGCGCGGCGCGAGCGCCTTGACGGCCGTGGACACGCCGCCGATGAGCCCGCCGCCGCTGACCGGGACAACGACTGCATCGATCTCCGGGCACTGGGCCAGGATCTCCAGCCCGACGGTGCCCTGCCCCGCCATGACCGCCTCGTCATTGAACGGCGGCACCATCGTCGCGCCGCGCTCGGCACAGAGCCGCGCCGCAACGTCAAAGCGCTCGGCAGCGTCGCAGAGCACGAGCTCCGCGCCCAGTGCGCGGATGGCCGCCTGCTTGACGGCGGGCGCGGTCTCTGGCATGACGATGCAGGCGTGCGTGCCGAAGCGCTGCGCGGCGTAGGCCACCGCGCGGCCGTGGTTGCCGGACGAGGCCGCGACAAAGCCGCGGGCACGCTCGGCGTCCGTCAGGGCGAGGATCTTGTTCATCGCACCGCGCAGCTTGAATGCGCCCGTGCGCTGCATGCACTCGGCCTTGACATACACCTCGCAGCCGAGGGCATCGTCAAGCACCGGCAGGCGCAGCAGCGGCGTCTGGACAATATAAGGGGCAATGCGCGCGTGCGCCGCCCGAATGGTCTCCAATGTCATAGTCATGGGAACGCTCCTTTCTCAGCAGTCCCATTGTAACGCAGCGGTCGCGCGTTGTAAAACCAAATCTGCGCGGCCGCCGCGCTTGACAATCCGGGCCGCGGAGGGCATAATCAAAGACAGTCTTTTAAAATCTTAATTTTTCTGATCCGGGAGAAACCGCACGTGAAACGAGCCGACAAAAACAAACGCATCCGAGGCCTGTGCAACGCGGTCATGCTCTGCTGCGCCGCGCTGGCGCTGCTGGCCGGTCTCGCGCACACGCTGCTGCGGCCGAAAGACGTGAACCTCTACGAAAACCGCCCGGCCAACACCGCCGCGCCGCTGACCGTGTCCGGCTGGCTGGACGGGTCGTTTCAGGACGCGATGGAGGCTGCGCTCAGTGACCAGATCCCGCTGGCGCAGACGATGAAAAAAGCCTACAATGACGCGCAAAACGACATCCGGTACCATGCGATGCTGCGCCTGTCGCAGGCACATCCCGACGCGCCGGTGTGGTACGATCCTTTCTATGTCTACGGCGGAAAATATCTGGCCTATCCCTACTACGCCCCGGACGTGGTGGACGCGGCGCTGGAAGCGCGCAGCGAAAACATCAACCGCATCATCGCCGCGCACCCGGATGTGTCGTTTTACATCTACATGATTGAGACGGACACGGACAACTACTACCCGACCGGGGAGAACAATGGCGCGTTCGAATACCTCAGCAGCCGGGTGGACCTGCCGGCGGCGCAGATGGGCAAATTCGCCGTGGACGATCTGACGGCGTATGAGCGAGATTTTTACCGGACCGACCACCACTGGAACAACATCGGCTCCTACCGCGGCTACCGCGAGGCAGCCGCCCTGCTCGGCTGCACCGACCTGCTCGAGCCGCTGGAGACGGCGCGTGTAGACAATCACTTCTCTGGCTCAAAAGCGCTGCTCACCGGCGCGCAGGAGCAGTTTTTTGAGCCGATGGATCTCTACCGCTTTGCCTTCCCGAACATGTCCGTAACGATTGCCGGGGAACCGGCGGACGATTACGGCCGGCAGGACGCTGCGCTCAGCGGCCAGATCGCCGGTGCCAGCTACAGCGGCATCTACGGCAACGACGACGGCGAGATCATCCTCGACACCGGCACGGCCGGACGCGGGAATCTGCTGATGATCGGCGAATCGTACGATAACGCCATCCTCAAGCTCATAGCCGCGCACTTTGACCGGGTCTACAGCGTCGATCTGCGCAGCTATGAACAGGATATGGGCAAGCCTTTCCGCATGGCGGAGTATCTGCGCGAGCACCGGATCACGAAGGTGCTCTTGATCGGCAGCACGCCGTTTTTCACGTCGGACGACTTCATGGTGGAGGACTGAGCGATGGTATTCAGCAGTCAGACATTTCTGTTTTTCTTCCTGCCGCTGGCGGGGCTGTGCGTGCTCATCCGTTCGAAGCCCGTGCAGAACGCCCTGCTGCTCATCGCATCGCTGATCTTCTATGCCTGGGGCGAGCCGAAGATGGTCGTGCTCATGGTGCTCGTAACGCTCATCGCCTACGGCAGCGGCTTTGCCATTGTGCATTTCAAGGCGCGTCCGCGCGCGAAAAAGGCCGTACTGATCGCATCGGTCGTTGTCATTCTCGGCAACCTCGTCGTGTTCAAATATCTCAACTTCCTGTGCCGGACGTTCTCGTTTCTCGGCCTGACGGACCCCGGCATCGCGCTGCCGATCGGCATCAGCTTTTACACGTTTCAGATCCTGTCGTATGTCATCGACCTCTACCGCGGCAAGATCGCCCTGCAGCGCAACTTTTTCTACCTGCTGATGTACGTCAGCTTCTTCCCGCAGCTCATCGCCGGCCCCATCGTGCGCTATGAGACCGTCGAGCAGGAGATCCGGGAGCGCCAAGTGACCATGGACGATCTCGCGCAGGGCTTCCGGCGCTTTGTCGTGGGTCTGGCCAAAAAGCTGCTGCTGGCCAATCAGGTCGCGCAGGTGGCCGCCATCGTCTACAGCGGCGACCCCGCAAACTACGGCTCGCTCATGTACTGGCTGGCCGCCATCGCCTACACGCTGCAGATCTATTTCGACTTCTCCGGCTACAGCGACATGGCCATCGGCCTCGGCCGGATGTTCGGCTTCCGCTTCCTCGAAAACTTCAACTACCCGTATGTCTCTCTGTCGGTCACGGAGTTCTGGCGGCGATGGCACATATCGCTGTCCACCTGGTTTCGCGACTACGTGTATATTCCGCTCGGCGGCAACCGCGTTTCCCGGGGAAAATGGGTGCGCAACATTCTTGTCGTCTGGGGGCTGACCGGCCTGTGGCACGGTGCAGACTGGAACTTCCTGCTCTGGGGCCTGTACTACGGCGTGCTGCTGCTGATCGAGAAGCTCTGGCTCGGCAAATATCTCGAGCGTCTGCCGAAGGCGCTGCGCTGGCTGCTGTGCATGATCATCGTGTGCATCGGCTGGGTGATGTTCAACCTCACGGACTTTGTGCAGATGCGCTGCGCGCTCGCGCGGATGTTCAGCTTCACGCACGTGGCGCTCTCGCAGTCACTCGCAGCGGATGTGAGCATCGTCCCGCCGCTGCTGTGGATGCTGCCCGCGCTCGTATTCTCCACACCCGTCTGCCGGCGCGTGCACCTTGGCGAGAGCTGCGGCGCCGAGATCGTGCGCAACGTCGTGTGCCTGGCGCTGCTGGCCGTGTGCATCGTCTTTTCCGTGAGCGCAACGTTCAATCCGTTCATCTATTTCCGCTTCTGAGGAGGTTTTGCTATGTATGATCTTGACCGCTTTCTCACCGCGCAGAGCCGGGACTACACCACCGCCCTGCGCGAGATTCGCAGCGGCCGCAAGCGCAGCCACTGGATCTGGTACATTTTCCCGCAGGTCGCGGGTCTGGGCATGAGCAGCACGTCGCAGTACTACGCCATCTCCGGGCTCGACGAGGCGCGGGCCTATCTGCGCGAGCCGACGCTGCGCGCGCACCTGCTGGAGATCAGCAACGCCCTGCTGGCGCTCGAGGAGAGCGACCCATCTGCCGTGTTCGGCTTTCCGGACGATCTGAAGCTGCGCTCGAGCATGACGCTCTTCGCGGCCGCCGCGCCGGACGAGCCGGTGTTTGCCGCCGTGCTCGATCAGTTTTTTGGCGGGCAGCCCGACCCGCGCACACTGCAGATCCTCGGCCTGTAAGGAGGCACGCCATGGACAACCTGACTGAAACGAAACTCACATCCGAGAAAATTTACAGCGGCTGCATTCTCGACTTCTACCGCGACACCGTGCGCCTGCCAAACGGCGGCACCGCGCCGCGCGAGCTGTCGCGCCACGTGGGCGCGGTATGCATCGTGCCGCTGCTGGACGACGGCCGCGTGATCGTTGAGCGGCAGTTTCGCTACCCGGTAAACGAAGTCATCACGGAGATCCCCGCCGGCAAGCGCGACAGCCGCATCAATCTGATCGGACAGGTCCTCTTCGTTGACTGCCTCGAACTGCATATAGTTTGTCTGCTCGACATAGTCGAGAAACGCCGTGACCTTCGGGTCGTAGGCAACGCCGATGAGCGGCACGCCCTGCCCGGCGGCAAAGATCAGCCCGTGCAATCGCATGGACACGACAGCCGTCATGCGCGAGAGCACGCCGATCACCTCGCCCGTGGACATCTGCTCGCCGAGCACATGAAACGGGATGCTCAGGTGCTCCGTGACGAGCTGGCTGGCCTCGCCGTCGGTGCGGAAATTGATGCTGAGGAACACCGGCGTCAGGCCGTATTTCAGGTAGGCGTACACGGCGCCGGCGGCAAACACGGTGGCCTTTTCCTCAATGCCGGGCCACTTGCGCAGCACGAAGCCGATATACTTGCCCTCCGGATCCATATCATGCTCACGCAGGATGCGGTCGATGCGGCTGCGCTCTGCGGCCGGCAGCGTGAGCGCGGGGTCGGACGCGAGGATGACCTCCGGCTCCGTGACGCCGAAGTCCGAAAGCGTCTCGCGGCTGTCCGGCTCGCGGAGGGTGATCTTGTCCACACAGCCGTTGATGATGCGCGCGGCGAGCTGCCGGTCGCGCTCATAAACGATCGGGCCGATGCCGCAGCCGTACATCTGCACCTTGCAGCCGCAGCGGTGCGCCATGCGGATCGTGCCGAGATAATACCATAAGCTCAGCCGGCTCGTGACGTCCTGCATGAGGCTGCCGCCGCCGCTGATAAACAGCAGGCTGCGGCGCAGGATGCGCCGGATGGCAAAAAGATGAAACCGGTGGCAGGCGTTGACGCCGCAGGCGCTGCGCGTGTCCTTCGGCCGGCGGGAGAGCACGGTCACGGGCATATGCGGGTCGATGCGGCGCATCTCGCCGATGATAGCCTGCAAAATGGCGTCGTCGCCGGTGTTGCCGAAGCCGTAGGCGCCGCAGATGAGCACGCCGTCGCGCACACCGTCGCGCCGGTTGCGCTCCATGCGGAAGACCGCGTGGTAGATCTCCAACTGGCGCAGGCCGGTGGCCTCCTCGGAAAAGTCGGCCTTGCCGCGCCGGTAGAGCGCCTCGCCCATCTCATGGCGGTAGTCTTCGTCGAGCGCGTAGCGCGCGAGGTAGGCAGCGAGCATGCGCACGTCGCCGGGCTCGATAAGCAGGCCGGTCACGCCATGCTCGATGATGGCCGGCACACCGCCGACGTTCGAGGCGACGGTGGCCAGATGTGCGCGCGCGCCCTCGGGCAGCGCATAGGGAAACGCCTCCGACAGGGACGAGAGCGTATTGATGTCGAGCGCGCCGTAGAAGCTGTCGAGGTCGTTGACCCAGCCGAGGAAGAACACGCTGTCGGCCAGCCCCAGCTCTTTTGTGAGCGCCTCGAGCTTTTTGCGCTCCTTGCCGTCGCCCGCGATGGCGAGACGCAGCTGCGGGCAGGCCTTTTTGGCCAGCGCCACTGCGCGCAGGAGCGTCGGGATATCCTTCACGGGGTCGAGCCGGGCGGCAATGCCCGCGATGACGTCGCCCTCATGCACGGTATAGCCGAACTGCGCGAAATACGCCGCGCGGTCGGTCTTGGGCACGACGTGGGAAAAGTCGAGCCCGTTGTAGATGGAAAAGAGCCGGTTCGGCTCAAAGCCGCGGTCGATGAGCCGCTGGCGGATGGGGTCGGACACGCACACACGGTAATCGAGCTGGTGCAGGGCCCAGATATTGAGCGTGCCGTAAACGGCGCGGGCGAACGGCCGGCCGAGATAGTCGAGCCGGTAGTCGCTGTGCACGGTGCTGATGACCGGCACGTGCACGCTCGCCTTGAGCATGGCGCCCATGACGTTGGCCATGGAGCCGTGGCAGTGCACAATGTCATACTCCCCGTCGCGGATGATCCTTTTGAGTGCGCCGAGGTTTGCCAAAAAGCCCTTGCCAAGCACCATCGTCGGGATGCCGAGCGCGGCCGCGCCGTCGGCAAAATCACCGCCGCGGAAGCACACGAGCTGCACGTCGATGATCTGACCGAGATATTTCAGCAGGGAGTAGACATGCGTCCGGGCGCCGCCGGTGTCGCCCCCGCTGATGAGGTGGATTACTTTCACTTTGCCCTCCAAAGCACTTGTGCGCGCCGCGAAAACACGGTATAATGCGCTCGTACAGGTGCTGATACATTCCCGCGCGAAATCAAAGCGCGGATTCAGATTATTATACTGTATGATTCCATTATGGTCAAGTTTTGGAGGCCCGCAATGACGAAAATTTATCTGATCCGGCACGCGGAAGCGGAGGGCAACCTCTACCGCCGCATCCAGGGGCACTGGGACGGGAGCATCACCCCGCTCGGCCTGCAGCAGATCGACGCGCTCGCGCAGCGGTTCCGCCGCGAACACATCGACGCGCTCTACTGCAGCGACCTGTCGCGCGCGCGCGCGACGGCCGAGGCGATCACGCGCTATCATGACATTCCGGCCGTGGTCACGCCGCGCCTGACGGAGATCTGCATGGGCGTGTGGGAGGGCCGCGCTTGGGGTGATATCGAGCACGATTTTCCGGAGCAGATGCGCTATTTCAACACCGACCCCGACCGCTGGTCCGTGCCCGGCTGCGAGCCGATCCGCGACGTGCAAAAGCGCATGAAGCGCGCCATAGAGGATCTCGCCGCGCGGCACGACGGGCAGACGATCGTCCTCGTGAGCCACGGCATGGCCATCCGCGCCTATCTGTGCACGGTGCTGGGCATCCCGAACAGCGAGATGGCCACCCTGCCCTACGGCGACAACACGTCCGTGAGCCTGCTGCTCGTCGACGGCGAGCGCACGACCGTGGAGTATTATAACGACAACCGCCACCTGCCAGACGCGCTGAGCACCTTCGGCCGCCAGACCTGGTGGCGCGGCAGCGGCAGCGGCGTGGAGGATCTGCGCTATGAGCCGCTGCGCTTCCCGCGCGACGAGGCGTTTTACCTCCAGTGCTACCGGGACGCCTGGCGCAATGTGCACGAAACGGACGAGGGCTTCGTGCCCGAGCTCTATGCCCGCAGCGCCGCCCGGCACGCGCAGGAGCACCCCGGCTCCGTCGTGCGCGTCCTGAGCGGGGACCGCGTGGTCGGTCTGGTCGAGCTCGACCCCGGGCGCGACGAGCAATCCGGCTGCGGCTGGATCAGCCTGCTGTACATGCTGCCGGAGTACCGCGGCCGCGGCTGGGCCATCCAGCTGCTGGGCTATGCGTTCTGGTTTTATGAGAATCACGACCGCGCGGCCGTGCGCCTGCACGTGTCGGAAAACAATGCCCGGGCCATCACGTTCTACCAACGCAGCGGCTTCGTGCAGATCGGGCGCGACCCCGGCGTGCGCGCGCATCTGCTGCTCATGGGCCGGCTCATCCACAGGACGGTGACGCATGGAACGGTGTGATTTCCTGCCCGTCTCCGCCGAGGAGATGCACGAGCGCGGCTGGTGGTGGTACGATGCGCTCGTCGTCAGCGGCGACGCATATGTCGATCATCCGAGCTTCGGCACGGCGGTCATCAGCCGCGTGCTCGAGGCCGAGGGTCTGCGCGTGGCCGTGCTCGCGCAGCCGGACTGGCACGACGCGGAGGCCTTCCGCGCCATGGGCCGGCCGCGGCTGGGCGTGTTCATCGGCGCGGGCAATCTCGACTCCATGGTCGCGCACTACACGGCGGCCAAGCGCCGCCGCAGCGAGGATTTTTACTCCCCCGGCAAGCGCTCCGGCTGCCGGCCCGACCGCGCGGCCATCGTCTACTGCAACCGCACGCGCGAGGCCTTCGGCCCCGACATGCCGATCATCCTCGGCTCGCTCGAGGCGAGCCTGCGCCGCTTCGCACACTACGACTACTGGGACGATTCCGTCCGCCGCGCCATCCTCTTCGACGCCCCGGCCGACCTGCTGGTCTACGGCATGGGCGAGGCCGCGACGATCGAGATCGCCCACCGCCTGAAGAAAAAACAGTCTGTGCGCACGATGACGGACATCCCCGGCACGGGCTACATCACACGTGACCCCTCCGTGTGCAAATTTGACCACATCACGCTCCCGTCGTTCGAGGACGTGCGCGATGATAAGCGCCTCTATGCCGAGGCCACGCGCACCGAGTACGCCGAGCACGACCCCATCCGCGGCCGCGCCATGATCCAGCCGTGCGAGGGGCGCTATCTGATCATCAACCCGCCCGCCATGCCGCTCGACACGAAGGAGCTCGACCGCGTGGCCGAGCTGCCCTATACCCGCGAGTGGCACCCCATGTACGAGCCGCTTGGCGGCGTGCCCGCAATCGAGGAGGTGCGCTTTAGCGTGATCCACAACCGCGGCTGCTTCGGCGGGTGCAGTTTCTGCGCACTGGCATTCCACCAGGGCCGCATGATCACGAGCCGCAGCCACGCGAGCGTCATCCGCGAGGTCGAGGCCATGACGCACCACCCGCTCTGGAAGGGGTACGTATCCGATGTCGGCGGCCCGTCGGCAAACTTCCGCCACCCATCATGCCGCCAGCAGCTGGAGCGCGGCATGTGCCCGAACCGGCTGTGCCTCGCGCCGACGCCGTGCCCGAACATCGACGCCGACCACTCGGACTACCTCGCCCTGCTGCGCAAGCTGCGCCAGATCCCCGGCGTGAAGAAGGTGTTCGTGCGCAGCGGCATCCGCTATGACTACATGCTCTGCGACGATAACGACGCGTTCTTCCGCGAGCTCGTGCGCTACCACATCTCCGGCCAGCTCAAGGTCGCGCCCGAGCACTGCATCGACACCGTGCTCGACTATATGGGCAAGCCCCACATCGGCACGTACGAGCGCTTTATGGACGAATACCGCCAGCTCAACCACAAGTATGATAAGGAACAGTACGTCGTGCCGTACCTTATGAGCTCGCACCCCGGCAGCACGCTTTCGGACGCCGTGGCCCTCGCGGAGTATCTCAACCGCCGCGGCCGCCAACCCGAGCAAGTGCAGGATTTTTACCCCACCCCCGGCACGATCAGCACGTGCATGTACCACACCGGCATCGATCCGCGCACGATGCAGCCGGTCTACGTCGCCAAGACGCCGCATGAAAAGGACATGCAGCGCGCGCTGCTGCAGTGGCGCCGGCCGGACAAGCGCCGGCTCGTCATTCAGGCGCTGCACGAGGCCGGGCGTGAGGATCTGATCGGCTTCGGCAAAGAGTGTCTCGTCCGCCCGATGACCGACCGGCGCAAACCCACCAAGCCCACCGAACCCCAGCCGCCCCAGCGCAAATACGGTAAGGTCTATGGCGGCGAGATCGTCTATACCGGTCCGCTCGATGAGCTGTTCGACCTTGACCTGGGCGCTCTTCCGTACCGCACGCTCGATATGAAGTTCGAGACGCTTGATATGGACCAGTTCCAGCCCGTGGGCACCGTCAACTACACCACGAGCGAGGACTACACGCGTATCACCGAGTTCAAGAACATGACCGGTCAGGTTTTGCCCGGCAAGACCACCATCATGAAGGAGTACTCCAAGGCCTATACGCCCGGCTCGGGCGAGACGCCGTATTACGCCATTCTTGAGCCCGAGAACCGTGAGCTCTATGAGCGCTATCTTGAGCGCGTCCAGAACCTGACAAACTTCCACCCGGTGGGTCGTCTGGCCGAGTATCGTTACTACGATATGGATGCCGTGACCAATTCCGCCCTCGATCTTTCGGATGAGATTATCGCCTGCCATGCATAAAGTCATAACATTCGGTATTCCCTCGTATAACGCCGCTAAGGACATGGACCATTGCATTACCTCCATCTTGGAGGGGAGCAATTATGCCACCGATATCGAGATTATCGTGGTGGACGACGGCTCCAAGGATGAGAC
>OGWY01003709.1_pt1 | contig 9952 bp, 11 predicted proteins | sample 1576121 | NCBI WGS metagenome assembly OGWY01 (sample SAMEA3541543, study PRJEB24748) | human gut metagenome | biome: human gut; feature: human-associated habitat; material: faeces | place: China | collected 2012 | reverse complement strand
TCCAAATATATGTTTTTTCTATTTTCCAAATATAAGTTTCAGGAGAAATACGCATTCTTGGTATTGTTCCAAACAAATTCATAAACAAGAAACAGAGAATACCATATGGTATAAAAACAGCAATATCCATTCCATAGTTTTTCTGAATCATAGATTGCAATATAAGAATACATGGCACAATAGCAATCAGTATAAGATAAGCACCTATATTTCGTTTGACCATTCTAACTGCAAATTTGAATCTCTGTTTCAAAAGCAACTGATACATACTTACTCCCCTTCAGATAAAATTTTTGCTATTTCCTCTCTGTCAACTTCCTCCATATTGATTTCTCTAATTTGTCCGTTATGTAACAAAAGACACTTGTCACAAACATTTTGTAAACACTCTATATCATGGCTTGAAATAATGTAAATTCCTTTTTCTTTCTTGTGAAACTCCACTATTACATTTTCTAAAAGTTTCATTTGGACAGGATCAAGTCCTGAAAATGGTTCATCAAAAATAGTAATTTTTTCTTCTTGTATCATTGCACAAGCATTATTTAACCGTTGCATTGTACCTTTTGAAAGTTCTAACGGAGAATAGTTCTCATACTTTTTTAATCCCAACCCATCTAAAATCCTCTCGATTTTATCAAATGCCTCTTGTTTTTTTATCTTTCTGCTTGAAGCAATCAAAAGAAGATTTTCATATATCGTCAACTCATTAAAAAAACTTGGTTGATCCATTGCATAGGCGACCGGCATATCAAGATAATCAACCTTATTCATCTTTTTTCTGTCGATAGAGATTACTCCTGTATAATTTTTGTCATAATTCGAAAGTATATTTAAAAGAGTAGTCTTTCCAGCTCCATTTCTTCCAACAAGTCCATAAATACAAGCATTTTCAAATGTATAGTTTAAGTCCGAAAAAACAACCGTTTCACCATATTTTTTACTTAAATTTGAAATCTGAATCATAAAGTTTCTTTTCCTCTCAAATCCATTTTCGTCAGCCCAACGACTAACAATCCAATAAAAACTACTGTGTCCACAAATAACAGTACAACAATATTTTTTACCACTCCGAAAGTAAAAAGTATGGAGAAAATTTCTACCGACAACACAATAAAACACATATAATTTGTCAAATACTCTGTTATAATATCTCCATAATAATTGTTCATCTGTAATTTGGCATAAATAAAAGGTTTTAATAAATAATGGATTATGATACAGCTAACGGGACAAATAAAAATCCAGTTTTTATTCACCAAAGATGTTGCCACACCTTTACTCCATTGTACCGGAATCTCTACCGGCAACTTAGAATAAGACAACGCCCCAATAATCAAGCATAATACGGTAATCGTTATCCAAGTAAGCATACTTCCCCATATATACAAAAAGCTGACTGAATCCAATTTGAAAACAGTTTGATTATCTTTCCAATAATCCTGCAACTCTGTTACATATTGTTCTACTTGTAATTTTTCATAACTAATACTTTCTTCATCCAGCATTTTTTCGCACATGAGTTTCGCCTTATTCAAATCAGTAATCTGATTTTTTAATACTTCCTTTTGCTTCTCAAGCATTTCCTGCAATGTTACTTTTTCGGATATAATATTTCGTATATCTTCAATAGAAATTCCCAATGTACGTAGATATGCAATCTTCTTTATATTTTCCACATCATTTTCAGAATAATCTCTATAACCATTACTTTCATTTCTTGAAGGCTCAACGAGTTTTTCCTTTTCATAAAAACGGACATTAGAACGGGATAAACCTGTTCGTTCTTCTACATCTTTTATTGTCATGTTATGCACTCCTTTCAAGCAACTCTATTTTATCTTAAGAATAAGCTATAAACAAGGTTTACAGTCAAGCATTTATCCAAAATCTCTTTTCTTTTAGTTATAAATCAATTCGGCATTCACAACCTCTCTGGCACACGCCTGTATATTGTTCATTCTCGATACCCATTCCATCTGATTTTCTGCCTTTAACTGTTCTGTAATGCCCTGCTCCTGTTTCATCTGCTCTATAATCCTTTCAAAGCGTTCCTGTGCCTGTTCTTCTATATCTGCAAGATAACTATTCAGCCTGCCACTTGTAAGTAAATTCAAATATACACTTCTACGATATTCTTTCAGATAGCGTAAATGTCTTTGTCCCCATACGCCGATAAATCTCTGTTCTTCCTCCGTCAAGGTAAGACAGGGGATAAAATAATCCCCGTGTCTGATATAAGTGCCGCCCATTTCTTCAAATATTGTTTTCTTCATAATCGTTTCCACCTTTCTTATCGTTCTCTATCCATAGATTTTTTCTTAACTGACCGTTTCGGCTGCTGTCTGCCTTCCTGCTGATAGCGGTGCAGTTTTTCCAGTACGCTTGCTTTTTTCGGTTGTTCTAATGGATTTTCTTTCTTCTGCTCCGTCTGATTTTTCCATACCCGCAGTTCTTCATTGTATTCCATAATTAGTGCTTCTGCTTTGTTATAAACTTTCTGAAAGGCTTGCACATTGGGATAACCTTCACGTTTTACGATCTGCTCCATACTCTTGTGCAGACGCTTTTCCAAATCCTCTAACAATTCAATTTTCCCTTCCAGAGATTTTCGTTCTTTGCCTTTAAAGAACCCTCGCAGCTCTGACAGTTGCTTTTTCAAAGAAGAAATATCCTGCTGTGTGCGTTTTATCTCCCTTGACTGTCCCTGCAAGTCATACATGACCTTCTGCATATCTTTCCACTCTTGCAAATCAATCTTTGGTACAGGTTTAGGCGGCAGCTTAAATTTGAAAATCACTTCCTGTAAAAAGTTTTTTGCCCCTCGGATAATCTGTCGAAACATATCCGGCAGCCAACCGTATGTCCTAATAGATTGCAACGTTTCATCTGTGATTTTTTCCTGCTTAATCTTCAAAATATCTTCTTCAGGAACGCCCTCAACCAATGCCACATCAACTGTCCGATTCCATTCCTGCCTTGCCGCATTGTCTGCCTTTATCTCCTCTGCCTTCGGATTGTTCTTTCCGATTTTCTTCGTTGCCAGATAAACACCGCCCTGTTGAAATACAGACAGCTTTTCGGATTCTTCTTTCACATGACTGTTGATGATTTCCGTAAACATTTCCTTCACTTCTCTGGTAAAAGCATCGTTCTTAAACCATTCATCTTTCTTCGTAAAAATATGGCTCTCATAAACTTCCCCTTTGGGAATAATGCTGCATCCTACCCGAAGATTTCCCTGCTCATCTAAAATCTCTTTCTTCGTGCGTCTGTGCTTTCCCTGCTCATCATAAAACATATTTCTGATAGCAATTTTCACTTCGGGATGTTCCAGCATTTTCCGTTCGCTGAATACAAGATGGATATGGTAATTGGTCATTCTTTTGTTATGGTGAAGTGCCGCACTACATTCTACACCATACCTTTTATGAAAGCTGTCCGTGAAAAGCCTTACTACATCATCTGCCTTGTACTCAACAAAACTTTCTGGAAGTGCAATGATAAACTCTCGTCCTTCAATACATTTCCCTGCTGTTCCGCTTGCCTTAAAATCCAACTGATTCTCTCTGGCAAGATTTTTCCAGAACTCTGATGTTGCTCCTTCCGTCTGATAGATAGCATAGAGATGTTCCTGTCTTTTCGGATTGGAAATATAGTCAATTCTTCCTGCCACATCAGACAGCTTGTTTTGTCTGATAAATGAATGTCTGCCTATAAGCATTCTCCTTTCCGGCTCTCGCCTGCTTTGCTGTGAGTAGGTGCATAGGCACCTGTTTACGAACTATCCGCCTGTCGGCGGTTGCCCCCTGCAAGGGCGAAATACACAGAGCATAAACGAAGTTTGTGCGATGGGTGTATTTCGCTCTCAAACGCCGAGGGCTTTATAAGGTGCTATCTTCCTCTGTCATGTTCCGGCTTGGACTTTTTATTTTGGGCGTATCCGCCCTTTTTATCTGCCCGTATCCGGGCTTATTTTTTATCCCTGACACCAAACCGATTCTTTACTTTTCTGTCTGATTTATTCCGGTATCCTTGCCCGTACATACTCCAGATCACCGCAATAGGGCGTTCCCAGCAGATACCATTCCCTCGCCAGATTCATTTCCATCCTGGTCTTTACCCACTGATCATCTACCAGAACTTCCATACACTCTCCGCAGTGAAATCCCGTATCAATCCATAAGTCCATTGACAGCAATCCATATCTTCCCTTTTCACAGTTATAACCTAATCTTCCTTCTCTCATTGCATGATTCTCCTTTCCAGATTTCTCCTTGTCTATGCTTAACAGGGGCGTGCCACGCTCCTGTTCTTATCACCAAGGAAGAATTACCATCGGAAACTCTCCGGCACTCCACGTCTGTCCAGATACTCTTTTCTCGCCCGTTCCCGTTCTTCCTCTGTCGGAGCAGTTTTAAATTTTCCATACAGGTCACGCATGACCATTCTGTCCAGTTTTTTCTCCAATCCCTGCTTGATTTCTTTCTCACAGCTCCCATCTTCAACCAAGTGAAAGCGGAGCAACTGCATAAATAATTCCTGTGATATTTGCACATTTCCCATCTTATCCATCCTTTCCGTGACGGTATGTGACAGTCGTGACGGTTATTTTGATACCGCCCCGCTGTCAAAAATACCGTCACAACCGTCACGTACTGTCACGCATTCTCTGTATTGTCTTTCCAGAGCCTTAGTTTCCGTCCCTCATGGACACGCTCACTCCGAAAGAGAATCCCATGCTCTGCATACAACCTTCCTGCAAGAACATTCAGCTTTCTTGTAATAACATGAGGTTGAATGTCCACATTTATCAGTGCAACAAGTGCCGTTGGAGACCCCTCCCAATAAGGATTGTCTTTCATAACAAGCTCCGCAATCTCATCCAGTAACGGCTCTGGCGGTTCTTTCCATAATTCCGTTTCTGCCTTTTGCAAATCCCACAACAATGTTTCTGTATTGCGGATAAGATACAGCTTCTGGTCTTGCTGATCTCTGCCCGATACTTCCAGTGTTGCGGCATTGCCTGTCCGTTTTTCTTTCTGAAGAAGAAACGCTCCGTCTGCCGCCCCAAGCAGTCCGCTTGTCCCGGAAATCATGTCAAACTTATCATCCGCATTCTGCTTTCTCGTGTGGTGTACGAGCAGTAAGCAAAGTCCGTGAGCATCCGCAAAACTTTTCAGTCTTGCAATAATCTGATAATCATTTGCATAACTGTAATTATCGCCGCCAACCTCACGCACTTTCTGAAGCGTATCAATGATAATAAGCTTCGTGTCCTTATGCTCTGCCACAAATCTTGCAAGCTGTTCATCCAGTCCATTTCCAAGCTGGCTGGCAGAAACAGAGAAGTAAAGATTATCGGTACTTTCTGTCCCGAACATCCGGTACAGACGCTCCTGCAAGCGGCGGTAATCGTCCTCAAGTGCCAGATACAGCACCGTTCCTTTTCGGGTGGTATAATTCCAAAGCGGTGTACCTGTGCTGACATGGTAGGCAAGCTGTGCCATCAGAAAGCTCTTCCCCAGTTTGGGCGAACCTGCAAAGATATAAGTGCCGGGGTAGAGCAGACCGTCAATCAACGGCTGCTTACTCCGATACTGTGTGTCAAACAGTTCATTCATGGAGATTGTCTGGAGATAGGACGGGTCTGATCGCAACTGCATTTCTCTCTGCAATTCCTCAAAACTCTTGATATTTCCACTATTCTCGGATATACTACTTGTAGGTTTTTTTGAAATCGGCTGCTCCGTATCTGCGCCAACAGATACATCCGGGGCAGTCTTTTCTTTTTTATTTTCCATCCTCGTCCTCTCCTTTCAGACCGCCCAGAATAACAGCGATCAATTCAATGACATTCAGCAGTTCCTCATCCACACCGTTTTCTGCTTCAATCCGCTTCAATTCTGTGAGGACAGCGGAAAGTTCCGTTTTGAGTGCCTTGTATACTCTCGGATTGCCCTGCACCACTACATCCTGATTCAGACAACGGCGGTAGCAATATTCCTGCTTCGGCAGTCCCGATAAGGCAACTGCCTTGTTGATGAGTTCATTTTCTTCGGGCGATACCCGAAACCCTACTGTAATGTTTCTCCAACGGTTTTTGCTATCTCTGTTTTTAGCTGACATTTTCAATCTCTCCTTTCCCTAAATCGTCTAATCTATCTGCCATTTCCGTCTGTTTTGACGGGAACAGATGAGCGTACTGGTAGGTGATGTCAATGCTTTCATGCCCCACACGGTCTGCAATCGCCACCGCTGAAAATCCCATATCAATCAGCAAACTAATGTGGCTGTGCCGTAGATCATGGATACGGATTCGTTTTACTCCTGCGGCTTTCGCACCTCTGTCCATCTCGTGATGAAGATAACTTTTTGTGACCGTAAAGATTCGGTCTTTCTTCTTCAATCCGTAAAGCATCTGCAAATACTCTCGCATTTCTTCACAAAGGAACTTCGGCATTTTGATGATGCGGTTGCTTTTCTTTGTTTTCGGTGTGGTAATCACATCTTCTCCGTGTAACCGCTGATAGGACTTGTTGACTCTGACCATTTCTTTCTCAAAATCGAAGTCGGCGGCGGTCAGTGCCAGCAGCTCTCCTTCTCGGATACCGCACCAGTAAAGCATTTCAAAAGCGTAAAAGGAAACTGGCTTGTCCATCATCTCAAATGAGAATTTCTTGTATTCTTCTTTCGTCCAGAACAGCATTTCCTTGTGTTCCTCACTTCCCATATTTCCTGCTTTGGCGGCAGGATTGGAACGCAGCTCATAATACCGCACCGCATGATTAAAGATAGCGGACAACTGATTGTGCAGCGTTTTCAGATAGGTCTGTGAGTATGGCTTTTTCTTTTCGTCCCGATAGGCAAGCATCTCATTCTGCCATGCGATAACCTCTTTTGTGGAAATCTCGCTGATTTTCATCTTGCCGAAATAAGGTAAAATCTTCGTGCGGATGATATGCTCCTTCGTCAGCCATGTGTTCTCCTTCAGACGGCTTTTCATATCCCGGATATACAGTTCGGTAAAGGCTTCAAAACTCATATCCATATCAGAGGAGTTCTGCAACTGGAACATTCGCTCCCATTCCTGTGCTTCTTTCTTGGTAGCAAAGCCACGCTTGCATTTCTGTTTACGCTCGCCTTTCCAGTTGACATATCTCGCCATCACATACCATGTTCCATTGCTCTCGTTCTTGAATACCGGCATTATTCATCCTCCTTTCCTTATTCCTGTCCTGCCTTGTAGGACATAGTGGTATCCCCTTGGGGATTTCTTGTTCCGTAGAGTCTTTCATAGAAATACTGGCGGTTTACCCGTCCTGAAATAGTAATAAAGCCTTTTGCTTTCAGTTCCTCATTCAACTGACGGATTAGCTTGTAGGCATACGGCTTTGATACGCTTAGTTCCTGTGCCACTTCTTCGGCACAAATAAATCTGTTTTTCATATAATCAGTCCTTTCTTTCATTTTTTATCGCCGTTCTATCCGAAGGAAGTTCCAGCAGGTATTCCCTGTTCGGCACTGTGCTGTCCCGATATATCTTAATATGTCAGGCGCTTGCTTGCTGTCTGGCAAGGTCTTGGCGGTTTATACTGTTCGGACGGTCATTTTGTTTTTATTAAACTTATTTGCTTAATTTAAACTTATTATACTAAGCATATTTGTTTGTGTCAAGTGGCTTTTGGGAAAATATTAAACTTTTTTGTTTTGTATTATCTTGACTTCTCCTAAACATATCTGCTATACTCATTGTAAAATACATACAAGGAGTGGACACGTTATGGCGATTGGAGAGAGAATACATTTTTTCCGCATTCTGCGTGGGATGACACAAAAATATCTTGGTACGATTGTCGGCTTTCCTGAGCGAAGTGCCGATGTACGTTTAGCACAATACGAAACAGGAACAAGAAAACCGAAGGCGGAACTTACTGCTGCACTGGCACAGGCTCTGGATGTTTCCCCTCATGCCCTCGATGTGCCTGACATTGACAGCTATATCGGACTGATGCACACTTTATTTACCCTTGAAGATTTGTACGGTCTGACTGTCAGTGAATCAGACGGAGAAATCTGTCTGAAAGTTGATACTTCCAAAGGTAAAGACGCTCACGAACTCCGGAAAATGTTGTATGCCTGGAAAGAGCAGGCTGACAAGCTATCTTCTGAAGAGATCAGTAAAGACAAATACGATGAGTGGCGTTACCACTACCCGGAGTTTGATACCACGCAAACATGGGCAAAAGTCCCATCACAGAAACTTAGCGACGCTCTGGTCGAAGCATTTAAAGATAAACTCACTGATTAGTGTAAGGAGGATACAACATTGATTACCAATCACGATGAAGAAATAATTAGTGAAATTGCTGATTTCAACACACTGACTTTAGTAACTGCTGCATACACCCTATATGAAAAACTCTCCACAAAGAAACCTATATCAAAGCGAGAGTTTTACAAAGAGTTTGGCGATAACTTTCAGAGTTTTAAAAAAATATTTTCCGAAGATATCGACTAAAAATAAGCACGACAAAAAGCCCTTAGCCATGAGTTTTTACCCACAGCTAAGGGCTTCGTTTATAATATGGATTATTGGTTGCACAACCACCTGTCAATCATTCTCTAACCCTAAAACCACTGGATTACAAGAATAATGGCGCTCATGCAACTGTTATCAATTTGTTATCAAAAGACTTTTAAAAATGCTGCAAACCCGCATAAACGCTGGGTTTACTAAGCATTTTTGCTTATTCAAACTCCTCTTTGCAAAGTTGTTGTGTAGTGTTTTTCGTTGGTTCCGGTGGCAGAAAGCAGGAAGTTTTGTCTGATTTCTATCTGTTGCGTGGATTTTTAGGGGATTGTATTGTCATTTTGTTGTCAGTACCTCATCTAATTTTCACTACTCTTCTCCCTTATTCTGTTCATTAGCCTTATCCAACAAGGCTTTGAATTTGTTATAATACTTTGACTTTAAATTAAATTGCAATTCCGAAAAATTTTGCTGATTTCCTATCGGCTGAAATTGGATAAAACCAAAATGAGGATATTGATGAATTGCCATGTCAATTCCCTTGTAACTCCCCTTCAATATACGTTTTCCCTTTATACCAAAAGAATCAAAAAGTTGCGAATATGTAGCAAATTCTTCAACTGACATAACTGCAACTTTACAATCATTAATATCGCTATGCTTTTCACATTCGTGCAATATATATGTAGGTTTATAACTATCTGTTTTATAAGTTCTGGCACACTGCAATAACATCATTGTGATTTTTAATTGATTTTCAGTAAATATATTTTCCCATTCTTGTTTTACTTGGTCAGAAAGTTCTTCCCAGAACCATCTGTCTTGTCTTGCTTTTCTATCTTGTGGAACATTAGACATATCCTTCGGTACATAACCATCTATTGGTCTATATCCCACTTCCCCGCAAAACATTTTTAGACCAATCTCTGCATCATCCGAAACATCTATCCCATTTTCTCTTAACATTCCACAAAAAACAGATACGGTTGTCAATGCCATTTGAGCATTATTTGAGCAAGCTTTTGCAGAGACGCCAATTTTCTCATTAGTACCATCCTCGTATTCAACATCCATTAATATATCTGATTTAGAGCCTGTTATCTTTTCGCCGTTTTCATTCAGAATATTGTCTCCAGCTCTAGCGGTTGCTAATCCACCAAGCCAATACGCATTCAATCTATCAATCTGCTTTCCCTTATCTTGCGAAATATGACTTACTAATGCATTGGCAGGATTTCCATGATATACATTAGGCTTAATGCATTCAATAACTGTATTGCCAGACATAAAATCTATTTTATTCAGTTCTTCTGTAACAACCTCTTCAAATTTATGTCCTTGTAATCTGCCCTCTGTACCAGCCTCAATTTGAAACAAATGTCCTTTGTTTTTTGGATCCAATGCCATAATTATTCCTCC
>OGWY01003707.1_pt1 | contig 9954 bp, 12 predicted proteins | sample 1576121 | NCBI WGS metagenome assembly OGWY01 (sample SAMEA3541543, study PRJEB24748) | human gut metagenome | biome: human gut; feature: human-associated habitat; material: faeces | place: China | collected 2012 | reverse complement strand
ACAAAAAGAAGAAAGAGGCATAAATGGAAGTGACAGGATGCCCGTTTTTGCTCTATTCAAATGATTTTTCCGCTGAATATGCCCAACAACGACGACGACCGCCGCCAGCGGCGGAAACAGGGAGGAGTTGTTGGGGCAGCGGCCAGCAAGACGCGCGTGCCGCCCAAGGCACGATGCGGATGCTGGGTGCCGCAACCCGGAAGACGCGGCGCGCATTTCAAATCTTCTTCCACCCGCTGTCCTTGATGGTGGCATCCGCCTGCTTGTGCAGCAGTTGCACAAACAGCTGCTCCTCCGGCTGCAAGGGCTCCCGCTCCGGGTACACCAGCACGTCCCGCATCTGCTGCTTCTGCGCCGGGCAATTATGCAGCGCCAGATGGTACTGCTCCAGCGCGCGCTGCGGCATGGGGGACGACCACATATAGGCCGTGGGCAGATTCTGCAAAATAGAGAACTGGCTGCACCGCTCATACACATGGATGCGGCGGTTGGGGTTCACCTCCCAGCGGGAAACAGTGCTCTCCTCCCCGGGCAGATGGGTGTCGCCGTGCAGCACCTCGATGTAATCGTTCAGCTCGTCCAGCTCGCGCACCTGCCGCCGCGCCAGCGGGCTGTCCTGACTGGTGAGCAGCAGGTAGGAAAACTCCATGATAGGCTCCTGCCGCAGACCGTGGCGCTGGCAGTAGCGCAGGTAGTAGTCCTCGTCCTCGGCAGCATAGCGCAGCAGCGCTATGTGGTAGCCCTGCCGCAGCACAAAGTCCAGGGCTTCAATAGCGCCGCTCTCCCGGATATGCACCCGCAGCTGCTCGCTGCGGGCTGCCTGCTGCAAAAAATCCACCGCCGCATAGGAGGCGTAGGTGGCATGGGTCAGCACCACCCGCAGCTCGGCGCAGCTGCGCTGCTGGTGCGCCTCCTGCGCCAGCTCGTCCACCTGCTGCAGTACCCGCTGCGCCTGCCGGATGAACCGTTTGCCCTGCTCAGTGGGGATCATGCCCGTGGAGGAGCGTTCAAAGATGCGCAACCCGTATTCCTCTTCCAGGTTCTTCAGCGCCTTGCTGACATTTGGCTGCGCCGCGTACAGCTGCTTTGCCGCCGCCGACACCGACCCCCATTTCATGATGGCTACCAGATACCGCAGTTCCGTAATATTCATGAACCCCTCCACGTTGTTTGCAGTCGTAACTGTATTGTAACAATTTCTCCGCGCCGCTGTCAAGCGGGGGAGAATAAACCCTCTCAGTCCGCTCCCCCTTGCACCAAAGCCCCAGGGTGCTATATAATAAGGAAAAACACAAAGGAGGGGCTGTACCATGCCGGAATACCGCGTGCTGCGCATTGACGAGCAGCTGTACGGCTGCGAGGAGCTGCCCGAAGGGGCCGAGGTCTGCTGCGATGTGACGGTAGAGGCTTTCGGCCGTGGCAGCGGGTTCGGCGTCCGGCTCTGCGATGGTGCTGATGTCCGCATCCACGGTGCCAGCCTGCGGCCGGCCTTCCTGGCTGGCGCCAGCGGGAACCGTAGCCAGGGGTGTCGGATCAGGGATAAAGCCTACACGTTTCATCCGGATCAGCCTCCTGCCACGGGTTTGTAGCTGGCGTACACGCCGGCCAGCTTGTTGGCGTAGAGGTCCGCGATGCTGACCAGGCGGTAGCCGTACTTGTAGGCGTCGCCGTCCTGGTTGGCATCCGGGGTCACGATCTTGGGCGCGGCGTGCTTGTGGTACTGGATGACAGCGGGCTTGTGCACGATGACGAAGTTCAGGTCGGACGCACCGTCCGCCTTCTTGTAACCGCCAGCTTCCTCGCCGGTGCCGCCGGAGAGCTGGTCGATGGCCGTATGGAACCGCTTCTGCGGCACCTTGACGATTTTTGCGAAGCCGGTCAGGATCTCGCGGCTCTTGGTGGTGTCCAGGTCCGAGATCATGCCGTACAGCGTAGGCGTGATGTACAGGTACCGGTCGCCTTCCGAGACCTCATCCTCATCCATGGCGGTGGTGGCGGCGCGCAGCGCAGCAACCACGGCCGCGCCATCGGCCAGGGTCTCCTCCTTCTTGCCGATGCCGGTCTTGGAGCAGTAGGTCGCAAACCGGAAGGCGTCGATCTCCGGGCCGACCTTCGTGCGGATGAACTCCGCCGCCAGGCGGCCGAAGGCGATGCCCGCCGTCTCCAGGTCGTCCATGGAATCGACCCAGAACATGCGGCCGCGGTCGAAGTTGCACTTGACTGTCTCGTTTTTCAGGGTCACATCGCCCTGCACATAGCCGCTGTTACGGCTGTAGTCGGCCAGGCCCTGCATGTCCATCATGGGGATGATCAGCTCGTTGGCGTTGGCGCCCTGCTGCACCAGCTCCGGCGCGCCGTCCAGGTCGCTAGTCAGCACCTCGCGGGCATAGACCTCATCCAGCAGCGGCACATAGCTCTTTGCCAGTTCGATTGCATTTGCCATAGGTTTTTTCCTCCTTATTTCTGATCGGCCGCCTTGTCAGGCAGGCCCATCGCACGGCGCATGGCCACATCGCGGTTGGTGGTCTGGCGGACAGCAGCGGTGCCTGTCCCGGCCGCATAGGGCGGCGGGGTCTCCACCGGCTCAAACAGATACCCGCTGTCCTTCTGCAGCGCATCCAGGGCGGCGTCGATGTCCTGGTCCTGGTTCTTGCTGCCGCGCAGGGCGTCCATATCCAGCAGCGCCTTGATGGCCTTGGGGCTGCGGCCGCGCCGCTTGCCGATGGCGCCGTCCAGCCGCGCGTCAAACTGCACGGCGGCCACGCGGGCATCGGCATCCTTCTGCGCCTGCTCCGCCTTGGTCTGCCAGTCGGCGGCGGACTGGCGGATCGCGTCGATGTCCATATCCTTGTAGCCGGCGATGGTCTTGTTGGCATCGGCCAGCTGCGCTTCAGCGGCCGCCTTGGCCTCGTTCGCGCTGTCGAGGTCGGCGCGCGGCGCATACGCCTTGCCGATCTCATTGCTGACCTGTTTGTCAATCTCCTCGGTGTAGCCATCGCCGAGGATGTCTTTCAGCCATTCGAGCATAAGCTCCTCCTTGTGGTTGTGTGTTGGTTTCGGATACAACAAACGCCCCTTCATAAGAGGGGCGGGGGTTCCGGTGATTCAGTTTGTCGCGGGGCCGGTGCCGGCGTCGCTTTACCGGCCGGGGCGGCGGATGCGGGCGAAATATCATGGTCATGGCCTCCTGAGGGGAAATCTAGGCATCAAAAAAGCACCGCTTAAATGCGGTGCAAACGGTGTTTGAAACGTGTTTACGGGTCCTTTTTTCGGAAGTCGTAGTGGATATCGGGGTCATACTTTTGGCCGGATTTCTCGATGGATGCCACGAAATTTTCATAAGTGATTTTATTAAAATGGCTGCGCACTTCGCTATCCTGAAGAAGTGCAGGGTCGGCTTTCATTGCTTCAAACAACATTTTGTCATCTGTTGTCTGCATAGCTTCTTCTTTTGTCATTTGAACAGCCCCTCTATAAAATCATAAAGTTCAGCATCTCACGACTGGTAATTTACTGTCTTGAAAACGCTTTACAAAGGCTTTGCGCCTTCCAGCCAGCGTTTGATACGGGCATCGTGTTCCGCCTCCAGCTCCTCCAGCGGCCTGGGCGGCGGTTTGCTGGGATCAAAAGCGATCCGCTCGTCCGCCTCGGTCCAGTTGCCAGATGCTTTCAGCAAATACATGGCATCGGTCGCATCACTGCGGGCGGGATCGGGAATCCAGTCAAAATACAACGGTTCCGGGTCGTCCTCTGTATAAGGCCACGCAGCGGCAAGGTCTTTCCGCCACTCGGCAAGTTCTTCCGCCGTTGGCGGATTATCCTGAAAATATGAGCCCATACTTCACACCGTCCCTTCGCAGTTCCTCGGCAAACGCAACACGCTGGGCCAAAGCCTCTTCCAAATCATCAGTGTTTCCCTTGTACAGCGGGTATTTTTGCTTAAGTGATTTGAACCAATTGCGTGCCCGTTCCAAGTTATACCCGTACACCTTCTCACAGGTATACAAGGCACCGGCGTGTCCCACGGCCCCAACGCCTTTCATGTTCGGGTACTTGATAAGCCGCTGGACATCCTCTGGACTCAGTATATCATTGCTGGCGTGGTTATGTAAAGAGTAGTAGGGCACCGAAAGCTCCGGGGATGCCACCTGCATTTTCCCGCTTGCCCCAACGCTGTACCGCACATAACCGTCTGCCGTAAAGTCCACAATGGCCTCCGTACCCAGAGCCTTATTCTGGACTTTACGCAGCAGTTCACGCGCATATCCCTGGGCCTTTCCGTTGGCCTTATTGGTCAGTCCACGGAAAGACGGGGCGGGGACTGCGTTGATCCGCTCCTCCGTGACGCTGTACAGCGTATGCCCCTGGATCTGTACGTCTGACACCTTGCTGCGCCGGTACGTCCACACAGCCTTGCTGGCCTGACTGCGGCCGAAACCGGCCACCTGCAGCCGCTCGTTTCGGGTCGGCAGATTCGCCGCCTTGCAGAATTTGGTGTACTCGCTCTGCAGCACCCGCAGCCGGATCTGGTGCTTTTGCAGGTCTGGGCTTTTGGTCTCTTCATCGGCCAAAATCTGCCGGCGCAGGTTGCGGATGGCGTTTTCCATGGTGGCCTGCTCCTGCCCGGCCTGGTACAGCGTGTAATGCTTGCCGTTGTAGGTGATACCCCTCTCATTGTCCTCGGCAAACTGCTTCAGCTCAGCCTCGGTGTACTGCGGCGCGTTCACGCCCAGAATAATTGGGCTGGCCGTATGGCCGCAGTTCAGGTGCCCGATACGCCGTTGCAGGCTGTTGTTCAGTTGCTCATACTCCGCATCACTGTACTGGCGGCCCTGGATCGGCTCATGGTCTGGCGCGCAGGCCGCGTGGGCGCTGATCTCCCAGCCGTCACACCCCAGCCTGTCATGGTTGGCTTTCTGGACTTCATCGTCCAGCGCGCCAAGCTGGTCCATGATGTACCGCCGGCAGGCGTACTCAATGCCGATGCTCCGGCCGGATTTCTGCTCTATGGTGCGCAGGCCGCGCTTGGCCAGCGGCATCACGGCACGGCGGATCGCCGTTTCCATGTCCAGCACGCCCGTCGCCGTCTCCCGGAAGGCAAAATCCAGCGCCCTGGCGTATGCATCCTGCAGCGGAAGCACCTGGCCGTCCGGTGCCGTTCCCCACAGGTTCTGCAGCATCTCAGCCGTTTTGCTCTTGGTCATCTCGGCATAGGCGTCGGCCATCTGCTGCAGGCTGCCGTTATCCTCATACGCCAGGCTTTTGTCCAGGACATACTCAAACAGGCTGCTGATAACTTCCTCCTGCAGCTTCAGCTGCTCCGCGACCCGCCGTTCGACCTCTTTTTTGCTGGCGCCCAATGCCTGGGCGCGGTAGATCTGATATTCAGCGGTCTCGGTGATGGCGCCGGCGCCCTTGATACGGCGGCTGATGTCTTTGACCAGGTCGTCGATCATGGGCTCGGTCAGGGCGAGAACGGCGTCCTTCAGCCCGTCGCGTTGGGCGCTGGTCATTGGTATCCACCACCTTTGCACGGATGACGCCCGTAGTGATATTGAGTTCCTCCCGGTAATTGACCGGCGCATGTTCCTGGAACGATACGCCGGTCAGGTCAATAACGAGTCCGTCACACATGGCTGCACCTTACCTTTCCAGATCCGCCAGCTCCGGCATATATTTCTGCCGGATGAAGGCCAGGTCGGCCTCAGTCTCGGCGGGCAGGTCATATTTCCAAGCCAGCGCCAGCTCCGGCTTCAGCAGGCCCATCTGCACCATCTCTTTGCGCTCGGTCCATTCCGCGTCAGCGTCATACAAGACGCCGTTGCCCCAGGTCACGGTCAGCATCTCCGGGTCCCAGGCTTCACTGCCGCACAGATTGTAAGCGCGGCCGATCTGGTCGGCCAGGCGCAGCGCATCCTGTAACGCGTCGTACCACAAGGTCTGGAAGTCGATGATGCTGAGGCTGTAATCCCCGGCGCTGGAATTGATCTCGGTCGCCGTCTTGCTCACGGCCTCGGCGTCGCTTAAAATGCCGCGCTTGATCCCCAGCAGGTTTTCCACGGCCTTCAGGTACCCCTGGCGGCGTGTCTCGTAGCTTTCATGGCGCAGGGAGGGCGCGAACGCTGTGACGCCAAGGTTCGCTTCACTCCCGTCCAGGCCAACAAACAGGTCATCCCGCAGCCGTTTGCAGTGCAAGCCGTCTGCGCCCGTTGTCTGCAGCAGATCCGCGCTGACCGCGATCCGCATCCGCCCCAGCTCAAACTCCCGGTCGAGCTGGTATTCGTTCGCGTTGATGTTGTGGATCAGGCCCAGCGCCGGGTCATAGACAGACACGCCGTCGGTGGAACCATCCACCGTATTGGCAAAGGGCATTTTAATATGTACGAGCCCCACGCCATCGATGGGAGTGACGTAGGTGTATTCGGGCTGCAGATTCTCATACTGCGCCAGGCTCTGCAGCGGCACCCGATGCCCCAGCGTGTTGGCGCTGCTGGACAGATACAGCCGGTTGCGGACGGTCAGGCGGCCGTCCGGCCCCGCCGTGCGCCGCTCCACCAGCGTGTAATACTCCCGGTCGGCAATGACCGATTTTTCGCAGGTCGCCATGTCGGTGATCTGCCCGTCCGGCAGCTTGCCCAGCACGCTCCAGTGATCCCGCCGGATCACCTGCCAGCTCAGTCCGCCGTTTTGCAGGATGACGGGCTTCAAAAATGCCTCACCGCCCACCATGGCCCACTGCATGGCCAGCCGCCGGACCTTATCGCAGGCGGTGCGGACGCCGTCCATCCATTGCAGTTTGGGCGTCTCGGTATCGTGTAGGCCACTGTCATACTCGGCAAAGGTCGCCTTGCACAGCTTGTTCACGATGGCATAGGGCAGGCGCTGGCAGGGGTCCTCACCCAGCTCCTTGGACGGGGCACGGGCGAACCAGTCCGCAAACCATGTATCAATGGCGTCCTGCATCTCTGTACTGGTAATGTCCGGCAGCCCCAGGGCTTCCTGGATATTACTCGCGCCGCTGTTGGCCAGCGCCCGCAGAAACGCGCCCATCGCTCTCACCTCCGATCTTCATTTCTTCCATCAAGCGCCTGAAACACCGCGGCAGCAGACAAATGTCGCTGCCGTTTTGCCAGGGACAGCCCCTGCAATCAGGGATCGCGATTTTTACTTTCATGGTTGTGCACCACCACACCCGGCATGTGGCGCAGGGCGTACTCCATCCCGGCTGCATACTGCTGAATCTCATCAGCTTGTCGCCGGGCCTCCTGCAATTCCTGCCTCAGCCGGTCATTTTCTTCGATCAGGCTTTCCTTCGCATACCGCGGGAGGAAGTTCTCCACCAGCCACTTTTTGAATTGATTCATGGTACCCACTCCCGCGTCACAGATCTTCGCCGTGCTCATGCTCCATCCAGAGAAACGGGTCTGTGCGGCGGCACAGCTGAATCTGCAGCTGTGCCAGCTCCTCCCGCAATTCCCGGTTCTCCTCTCTCAATGCCGCCTGGGCAAACGGCGCCAGGAACGTCTCGATAAACCAGTGCTTTAGCTTCATCAGGTGCCCCTCCTCAGCCACAGCCGGTTGGTGGCGTAGCGCACTGCGTCGATGTGGTGGTTGTCGGCGTCCACATATCCAGGCAGCACCTCGCCGTCCTTTCCGGTCTCGTATTCATATTCGGTGAATTCCTTGGCGGTGTCGGGGCATCGCTTGGGGTCGATGACGATAGCCGTCAGGCCCTGCAGCCATTTCATGGATTCCCGCACGCTGCCGGGACCCTTGACCGCCTCGCGGCAGCGGATACCGGCGTCTCGATAGTCGCCGCAGCTCTTCATCTCGGCGCTGTCGGCGGTCACTGTCTCCCAGCGTTCGATCCGCCCCAGCACCAGCCTGGCGGTCTCCTGGTTGTTGATTTTCAGCCTGGTCAGTTCATCAAAGATGTACAGCGTTCGCCGTCCGGCATCATACCAGCAGCGGTTGAACGCCCAGGGGTCCGGGTACCAGCCCCAGTCCACGCCATTCAGCGCATCCCCGAAGCTGCGGATACGCTTGTTACTCAGCTCCTCCAGTCGGATGTTGTCAAAAACCTGGGTGCCGTTGCCCACAGCCTCGCCCAGGTACTCATGGCGGTACTTGGTGGGCCTGGTCTCTTTGATGTACTCGGCCTGGGCCAGAAATTTAGGCCCCAGCCATTCGGGCGGGGCCTCCAGGTAGCTGCTGTGGTGGACCCGCTTGCCGGGGCGCTGGGCCAGCGCGTATTTGTTGGCCCAGTTCCGCGCGGCAGCGGGCGGGTTGAAGCTGATAAAGGTCAGGCCGAATTCGCCGCCGCGCAGCGCGGACTGCTGGACGTTTCGCACCGCGTCCTCGCCGCCCTTGATCTGGTCCGCTTCCTCAAACCACAGCACACCGATGTAGCCGAACGGCAGCTTGATGGACTTGATCTTCTGCGTGTCGTCCAGGCCGCGGAACAAAATGCGTTGCCCGGTGGGCAGGTAGGTGCATTGCAGAGGGCTTTGGGTACACTTGAATTCGCTTGTCAGCCCCAGCTTGTCGATGGCCCACAGGATCTGCGCGTACACGCTGTCCCGCAGCGTGTCGGCCACCTGGCGGCAGACCAGCGCGTGGCAGTCCGGGTGACGGAGCAGTTGCAGGATCACCTCCACGCTCACATAGGAGCTTTTCAGGCTGGCACGTCCACCTTTTTCGACTGCCTCATCGATGAGGCCCTTGTTGATCTGCCGGTGGGTTTCGTAAAACGCCGGGCCGATCACGTCCTTTAGGCGGATCGTCTGCGTGTCCTTAGAGGTCATCCACGATCACCACCTTGTCGCTGCCGCCGCTCTGCTGCATCTCGCGGTACATCCTGATGGCCTCCACATCCCCGGCGCGGGCCTTCTCCACCAGCGCCGCATGGATGGCCGACCACTCGCCGGCGGCGTACTTCTCCGCCGTGGCGTCAAGCAGCTGGGAAAATTCCCGCTTTGACAGCCGTTTGTACTGTGTTTGCAGGGTCTTCAAATCCTCAGCAGGGTTATACTGTTCCTGCTGCGCTGCCGTGCGGATGTCCGCCAGCAGTTCGCGGATCGTTGCGTTTTTGCTCCTCATGCAGCGGACTCCTTTCGGTAAAAAATCAGGGCGCCGGGACCGGCGCTTAAGCACCCGCAGAAACGGGCCTGTTTTCGCGTGTGTTTGTGCGCGGGCAGTTTTGCCGCCCGCGTTTCTTAAACGAAATTAAACGGCTCTGCGGCGCGATTAAACGGGGTCTGGGCGCCGCCGTACAGGAGCACGGGAATTTCCGCGGGATATGCTTCGCCATCCGGGGCAAAACCAGCGGTTTTTCCTCGGATGTCAAAGTATGTCCGCCGCTTTCGCTCTGGGGGGCGAACCAGCCCCGTCACTACTCCCGGTTTCCTGTTCAAGCTCAAAACTGAGCCGAATCTTGTGTTCTATTCCATGTAACGGCAGCACCGCCGTGGCGCGCCGTTCCCGGACCAGTACGCTGCGCAGCGCCTCCAGCTCGGCCAGGCGCTTTTCGCTGGCCTCGATGGACAATGCGTCGCGCAGGTCATCCACGGCGGTCTTCATGCCGCCGAGCTTTGCTTTCAGTTCGTCAATCGTAATCATATATCGTTTCCCTCGTCACACATAAGTTGGCATAAAATTACATAGTACCATTATAAGCGAATTGGCGAGCGTTGTAAAGAGGGGGCAAGGGATAAAATATTTGCGGAAGGAAGACGTGCGGGGCTGCGGTAAGGCAGCAAAGCCCCTACAGAGCGGCTGTTAACGGCCAATTTGTATGCAATCTTGTAAAGTTTTTATGTTTTCTTTGCATTTATCCATTTGATGCGGTATAATGGCCTTATGTTACGGAAAGGATACCACACATGACACGTTACACAGGAAACCATTGCCCTGTCTGTGAACAGGCATTTACCGACGAGGATGACATCGTCGTCT
>OGWY01003702.1_pt1 | contig 9972 bp, 9 predicted proteins | sample 1576121 | NCBI WGS metagenome assembly OGWY01 (sample SAMEA3541543, study PRJEB24748) | human gut metagenome | biome: human gut; feature: human-associated habitat; material: faeces | place: China | collected 2012 | reverse complement strand
ATCTCCTTACAGGACGTTGCTGTGTCCCAGTATTTAAGAAAGGAGATTTTCAATTATGACAAAATTTTGTCCTTTTATGAGCACTAATCCTGCTGTATTAAGTAAATCCATAGCTGACGACAAGTTTATTCCTTGCATGGATAGCTGCGCATTATATTGGAAAGGTTTCTGTTCAATTAATGTTCTTGCCCAAAAAGCTACGGCTGACATCAAAAAAGAAACGAAAAATTCAGCCAAATAATTTTTCAATCCACAGTATGGTTAGAAAGGAAATCAGTTCTTTCAATACTTCCTTTTTCAACTATTGAATTTTCTGATATTTCTTTCGCCATATCTGCTGCATAGCAAATTTCTTTTATTGTTAATCCTTCTTCTGTCGCAGCCAAAACCATGTTTTTTGCGAATTTTTCTGTCTTTAATAAATCTGCTTTCTCCATCATATTTCCTCATCTCCTCTCACTACATATTTCTTAAGTTGATTTTCAATCAACTTCTTGTGCAAAAAAAATTTCATCACGCTTCTTATTTGTTAGCCGTAAGATTTTCTGCAATGCCGATATTTCTGATGCTTTAAATTCTGTTTCGTTATTGAGTTTTTTATAGAATCCTTCTCTGGTAATACCGAGTTTTTTTGCTATTGCGGTAATAGTTATTCCAGAGTCAGCAATTTCATCACTCAACTTTTTGCTATCTGTCATTTTTACCTCCTCCCAAGTTGAATATAGTTCAACCTGTCATTATAATACCCCATAGTTGAATACCTGTCAACTATTTTTCACAAAAATGTTGAATAAAATTCATTCCTATGTTATTATCCATATTAGAAAGGTTGGTGAGCAATATGACAACGCAAGAAAGCATGGGATTAAAAATAAAAAGTTTGCGCGAAGACAAAAAATTATCTCAATCAGAGCTTGCCGCGCTTGTAGGATATAAGGACAAAACTGCTATTGCAAAAGTAGAAGCTGGAAAGGTTGATTTACCACAAAGATAGAGATTTTCAGCCTGACTATTCGCTTCCGTTATGTTTTCTTAGAAAAAAACTATCTTTTCAGTTTAATAACCGGATAAAGGACAGGGCTCGTTTCCCATTTCCTTTTCATCGGGTTGTACGAACGTTCCATGCCACCATGAAGTTCGATATAATCATTGAACTTAATCTCAAGAACCATGCCATAACCACTTTGCGGATATATAGGTGTGAGATAGCCCTGTGACGCATTCCGCTCACCATTCACAGAATATTCGCCGAAAGCCCGGATGCGCAGAAAGTCATTGATGCGATAAGCAGCCGAACCGGTAAAACCAAAATCGTTTCTGGCACCATGCTGGAAAGAAGGCATTGTATATTTGGCACCGAACACCCCACCCGAAAACTCCCATCGGTCATTGGGAGTATACGTATAAATGGCACCCGCCTGAATATGCGTTCCCATGGTAGGATAAGTGTTATATAAACTATACGTACTTAAATAGCTGTTTGCATTAATCCCGAATATATCCGAACGATTATAGTCACGACTGAAAGGATCGAAAGAAGTTCCCAATCTGGGAGCCGGCCAGGGAACATCAATAAATTCGGGAGGAGATATATGAAGCGTCATGCTATCCGCTTGAATGGTTGCTTTCCTGTCGTTTGGCGCTACATTCATATCGGGTAAGACAAAACCATCCTTATCCATATTTAATAGCTGTTTTTGCTCCGGTGGCAGATGAACCGCGCGGCCGATGCTATCCTTTTTCACTTCCACCTGTTGCGCAAATGCGGTATAGGTACAAAGTAAAAACATAAATCCTGTGAGAAGATGTCTTTTATTCATGGCACTTTGCGGTTTTAAGGGTTCAGTTGACAATCAGTTTATAGCCGATTCCACGCACGTTCACAATACGTATCTGTTCATCTTGCGAGAGTTTATGCCGTAATTTGGTAATGAACACATGCAGGCTTCGGGAGTTGAAAAAACTGTCATCACCCCAAAGCTCAAGCAAGACATCTTGCGTGTTGACTATCTGGTTCCGGTTCTGGCAAAGTCGTTTCAGGATTTCCGCTTCACGATGGGAGAGTTCCTGTTTCACTCCTGCGTGCAATAAAGTCTGTGCCACAGGATCAAACAGATAACTCCCTATCTCAAAACGGTTTCCTACCTTATTCTCTGTAAAGAGATAAGCTTTTCCCACCAATGCTTTGATACGGATAATCAGTTCCTGTATACCGAACGGTTTTTTCAGATAATCATTTGCTCCGAGTTCAAACCCCTCTACCACATCATTGATGGCCGAGCGGGCAGTCAGGAATAAGACAGGAGTTTGTTTATCCGTTTGGCGGATTCGGCGTACCATTTCAAAGCCATCCATTTTCGGCATCATCACATCAGCCACAAGTACATCCGGATGAAGTTCGAAGAAGAGATTTAATCCCTCTTCGCCGTCACTTGCCGTATGAATGATAAAATCATTTTCTTCAAGTGTATCTTTGATAATCATGGCGAGCGTCTGTTCGTCTTCTACCAGTAATACTGTGATTTTGTTTTTACTCATGATTTTACAGGTTTATAAAGTAATGGTAAAAGTACTTCCTTTGTCCGGTTCACTTTTTACGGTGATAGTCCCTCCATGTTTCTCGACCATACTCTTGACATAAAAAAGCCCTAGTCCGTACCCTTTTATATTATGAAGGTTTCCCGTCGGGACCCGGTAGAATTTATCAAATATATGCTTTTGCTTATCAAGCGGAATCCCGATTCCCCGGTCATTAACGCTGATCGTCACTGTTTCCCCAGTCTGCTGGCAGTAAATAGACAGTTCGGCTTCCTCCTTCGAGTACTTCACCGCATTATCTATCAGGTTACTGATGATGTTGCTGAAATGCGTACGGTCGGCTACAATAACAAGCGTTTCCGGTTTCATATCCAATGAGATATGTACAGGTTTGTCCGCCTTTAGCTGATGCTGCTCTACAAGCGGGGTAATCAGCTCTTTCAAGTTGATTTCTTCCGGATGCAGACGGAACGTTTTGCGACGTTCCATTCCCATGGATAAAATCTGTTCCACCAATCCGCTAAGTCTTTGCAACTGCTCCTGACTGATGCGCAGATACTGGTCGCGTTTACTTTTCTCTTCCGCCTGATTAAAGTTCAGTAATGCATCATTAGCCGCATAGGCCACAGCAATGGGAGTCTTTAACTCATGCGTGATATTATTGGTAAAATCGCTTTTCATTTCGTCCAGCGTTTTCTGTTTCAAGAGCGTCCGGATAAGGAACCAGAAAGAAAATCCGAGAATCAGAAGAATCACAAAGGAAGTGACCAGAATACCGGTCATCTGTTTCAACACCAATGAGTCGATCGGCTCGAATATCAGTTGGTAGCGTTGGCTGCGATGCCGGTTAAATTCATAGTCAAAGCGGATTGCTTTAGGACTGGGGATATAACTGCTATCTCCTGCCATGCCTAATGTATCTATATATATAATGGAAGAATCGGCACGGGTTCCGGTATAAATCAGAAGAGTGTGATGAGGAATAGAAAGATGATGCTCCTTCATCACGTGGGTGAGCAAACTGTCATATCGTTGCAGGTTTACATCTATATAGGTGTCCACCCCCGAATGAATCCCCTGCTGGATACTGATTAACAGCTCCTTTAGCGAATCTTGTTTTTTTAATAACACATCCAGTCCGCTTTCACTACTTGCAACAGCTTCCGGATCATTACCAACGGTTTTTACCGTATCCACGTTTGTTTCCGTCCGGGAGTGTATCGTATCCTGACGGGTGCTATCCGTATAAGAAATCGTTTGTTGAGTCACTAATGAATGACCGTCTGCGTCATATCCAGCGGACACTGTTACCGAACCATGTTCCACATTATCTTTTTGCAAATCATTTATCCGGAGCACGACTTCATTGAAGTCACTTGTGCGCATCGCATCCCTGATATTGCTCTCCATTTCCATCTTCATAGACCGGTAAAGCCCTGTCAACCAATAAGCCTGGTAGACGAAGATTCCGATTAGCGAGCATATAACCAGAATGACGATATGTTTTAGCGGTAATTTCATACTGACAAAGATAATAGGAAACTATTCTTATCCTTCTCTTTGATAAGACTAAATAACACTAGATAAGTCAGCGATAACGCAATTTTCCGTTTTTTCTACCGTATTTTGCCGTATACAAAAATAAATACGATATGAAACGGATTAATTCATTATTGATATCTCTTCTATGTGGGTGTATACACGCCACCGCGCAAGTAGAACAACCGTTACAGGAACCTGCCGATAGTGTGAAAAATATAGGCTATATGGATAGCCTGTTCCAAGAATTGCCCGAAGTGATGATTATGGGTGAACGCCCGATAGTGAAAGCGGAGCAAGGTAAACTCGTGTATGATGTGCCGAGACTGGTAGGCAACCTGCCTGTGGATAATGCCTATGATATTTTAAAAAATCTTCCGGGCATAGTCAATATGAACGGCAGTCTGACATTAGGAGGACAGAGTGTTACCGTTGTCATCAACGGAAAAGTGACCACTCTGTCTGCCGAACAATTGGATGCTTTATTAAAATCGATTCCTGTCAGCCGAATTGAAAAGGCGGAAGTGATGTATTCCGCTCCGGCACGCTATCAGGTACGCGGACCGATGATTAACCTGATATTAGCACCCGGCACAGGACAGGCATCTTCTCTTCAGGGAGAACTTTATACAGCTTTCAATCAACACCATTACGAATCTTTGGCAGAACGTGGAAGCCTTCTGTACTCCGGACGTAAATTCTCTGCAGATCTTCTTTACTCTTACTCGTATGATCGCGACCGAAGAATCACGGAGAAAGAAGCGCTTCACACGTTGGCCGACGGTTCGGTACATCAGATGGATATGGATGATATCATGACTTCCCGTACCAACAGTCATCAGATACGTCTCGGAATGGATTACTCTCTAGCAGAAGATCATCTGTTAAGCCTGGTCTATACAACCGCCTTTACCGATTCCAAACATTATGCCGTAGCTGCCGGGGCACAGAACTCCGTTACCGATTCGCAGGGAGACAGCCAGCTCCATAATGTGAAGCTGGACTATCAAACCCCTTTCGGACTGAAAGCAGGTGCAGCATTTACTTACTACCATTCTCCCGGCAGCCAGTTATTATATAGTACGCTGGGAACGGAAACGATGAATTTCTTAAGCCGGGATAAACAACAAATCAACCAATGGCGTTTTTATGCCGGGCAAGAACATAACTTAGGCAAAGGATGGGGATTGAATTATGGTATAGCTTACACAACCGCTTTGGACCATAGTTACCAAAAATATTACGATCCTGAAACAGCCCACCTGTTGCCGGATAATAACATGGACTCCCGCCGTTGCGAACAAACTCTGAATGTCTATGCAGGACTAAGCAAGAACTTTGGCGATAAACTTTCGGCCGATGTTTCCCTGGCAGCAGAGCAATATCATACAGATATCTGGAATGAATGGAGTCTCTATCCGGTAGCCAATCTGACTTATATGCCCACTGCTGGACATGTCCTGCAACTCTCATTGAGTAGTGACAAGGAATATCCTGAATATTGGAGCGTACAAAACGCTATTTCTTATATGGGAGCTTATTCTGAAATTCAAGGCAATCCTTATCTCAAACCTGCAACGAACTATGAAGCGACCTTCAATTATATCTTGAAAAGCAAATACGTCTTTTCCGTCTTTTATAGCTATACAAAAAACAACGAAATGCAGACCCTTTACCAATCACCGGAACGCTTGGTGGAGATTTACAAATTCTTCAATTTTGATTTTTCATCGCAGGCCGGATTAATGATGACAGTTCCTTTCAAGGTGAAAAAATGGCTGGACTCCCGTATAACAGCCATCAGCTTTCGCTATCGCCAGAAAGACAGTGATTTCTGGGATATCCCGTTTGACCGCAAACTCTATACATTCGTGTTGACGATGAACAACACCTTTACCCTTTCCACAAAACCCGATTTAAAACTCACCTTGACCGGATTCTATCAAAATAAAGCCATACAAGGAATTTTTGATCTTCCCCGTTCGGGAAACCTGGATGCGGCGCTTCGTTACACCTTTGCGAAAGGAAAAGCGCAACTGACGTTGAAGTGTGACGATATATTCAATACCTCTACCATTTCAACACAAGTCCGTTACGGATTGCAGAATGTGAAGAACCACTATATGCGGACCACCCGTACGTTCGGCGTTTCGTTCAACTATAAATTCGGAGGATACAAAGAGAAGAAAAGGGAAGAAGTCGATACTTCTCGTTTTAAATAAATGAGCATTTCTTTTATTTACGATTAGACGATTTACAATGTACGATTGAGGTTACTATCCTCAATCATACGATCGTAAATCGTCTAATCAGTTAATTATTTTGATGCTTTCCATGTTTGGGCATATTCTTCCAAAACACGCTTGATGCTTTGTCCGATCTTTACGTAATCGGCTTCATTCAGATTAGCCAGTGACACACGCACACTCCATTTCGGTCCGGCAAAGCCACCGCCATTCAACAGAACGAGTGACGTTTCGTTTGCCAGGCGGAAAACCACATCCAACGGATTGTATGTCTTTTGCAGATAAGCAACGAAATCATCTCCGTAGAATTTCTTCGCCCATACCAGCATATCAATCTCCGAATAATATCCGGCGCGCAGCGGGTCTTCCACCAATGTGAACCCTGTGTTATCCCACAACGCATGCAGGCGGCGATGAATAATTTCCTGCATCTTGGTTTTATAACTGTCTTCTTTATCCAGAAGCGAGAAGATGGCAAACAAACTCATCTGTATTTGTTGGGGCAGAGAAAGTCCTGCGGTATGATTCAGTGCAATCTGTCGGCTGTCAGCCACCATGCGGTCGATAAATTTCATTCTTTCCGGTTGCAGGCTAAGGCTGGAATAACGTTTGTTCAATATTGATTTCTGCTCCTCCGACAGACGGGTAATCATTTTGTCGTAGATGTTGTCTTCGTGTAAAGCAATCACTGCGGTTCTCCATCCTGTAGCTCCGAAATATTTGGAGAACGAATAAACGCAAAGCGTATTGTGAGGCAATTCTGCCATCAATGAACGGAAATGAGGAATAAACGTCCCATACACATCATCCGTAATAATCATCAGGTTCGGATTGTCCTTCTTCACAATGTTGATGATACGTTCGGTAGTCTCCTTGCTAAGTGCGTAACTGGGCGGATTACTCGGGTTAGTGATAAATAACGCTTTGATTCGCGGATCTTTCAGTTTGTCTATATCTTCATCCTTATACTGCCAGGTATGTAAACCGTCAGGAGTCATCTGGTCAGCAGAAATTTCGGTCACGTCGAACTGATAGCGTCGCAGTTCCGGGATTTCTATATAAGGAGTGAACACAGGAACCATCAAAGCAATGGCATCCCCCTGGTTCAACAGGAAATTCTCTTGCAAAGAATCGAACAGATAACACATGGCTGCCGTACCTCCTTCGGTCGCGAAAAGGTCAAAAGTTCCTTTCGGTGGACGGCGGTCACACATCTCTTGTGCCAAGTAATCCTGCACGATTAACTCTGTAAAATGTAAAATACGGTCGGGCACAGGATACTGGTCGCCGATGACCGATTCCGCCCATTCGTGAATCAGCGTATCCGGATCGGCAGCATGCTCCATCAACATATAATTGTAGCCCTCTTTCAGCAGATTAGCACCCGGAGCTTTTTCATTCTCTTTCAGGAAAGCCTCGAAACGGGCGGCTATTCCAGCCTTTTGCGGAATACCTGCTATTCCTTCTTCCAGTGAAAACGCATGGCGACATTCGCAAAGTCCGAATTGTCCCAACAGAAAAAATGCTTCGCGTGGTTCGGTAGCAATCCAGTTCGGATTACCTCTTCCCGCATTCAGCATGGTATGTGCTATTTTCTTAATGCTTTCGTCTGCCATATCGATCAGTTTGTTTTTCAGCTCGAACGGGCTGATCGTTTCCATTTTCTTGGCATAACTTTTGGTAATGGCAGGGTTATTTGTTTTCTTTTCCATAATGATATTTATTTATATAGTTTTACATAAGTAACACGATGACGACTCCCCAGATAATCAGTAGCGTATTGCCGACTGCATACGTCACTGTATACCCTAATGCAGGTGTATCACTTTCCACTGCATCCTGAATAGCTCCCAGTGCAGCTGTTGTGGTACGTGCTCCTGCCGTGCATCCCAATGAAAGGGCAGGGTGGAATTTGAACAGGTATCTCGCCATCAGCAATCCTGCGAGAAGAGGGATGGCTGTTGCCAGTGCACCGACAATAAACAGACTGACTCCGACTTCCTTGAATCCGGCTATAAAACTGGGACCTGCAGCAATGCCGACCACTGCGATAAACATATTCAGCCCTACATTATTCAATACCCATAAAGAGGGTTCGGGGATACCTCCGAAAGTAGGATGCTTGCTGCGTAACCAACCAAACAGAAGTCCGGCAATCAATGCGCCGCCACTGGTAGAAAGACTGATAGGAACACCTCCCAGATGGATAGCCAGTGCGCCGAAAAGACCACCGAGCAAAATGCCCAGCCCAACGAAAATCATATCCGTCTGATTGGTCGGACGGTCAATGTAACCCATTTGTTTGGCAGCGCCTTCCACTTCATGTTTAAGACCGGTGAGCTCGAGAATATCTCCCGAATCCACAACTGTTTTGGATAATACCGGAACATTGATTCCGGCACGCTTGATGTTGCGGATACTGACTCCGTGCATAAATTTCTGTGCCCGGATTTTGGCAACCGTTTCCCCGGCAAACGTCCGGTGAGTCACCATTACGGGAAGAGTTTCCGCCGGAAAATCCAATAATTGTGCGTCGATCACTTCCGGACCGATCCAGTCTTCTTCTCCGATTACAAACTCACGGCGTCCGCTTAGCACCACTTCGTCGTTTTTGCGAAGAATCAGGTTCGGATTGACATCTTTCACCACTCCTCTTTGACGAATCCGTTCTACAAACAGCCGTTTATCATTCTTGCATAAATATGTTTCGAGTTCACTGACTTTCTTTCCTTTGCCGAACCATTCATTGGTGATTTTATAGGCACGGAATACCACCGGACGAAGAGCCGGGGAAAATCCGGGTTCATCAGCTTCCGATGTTCCCATTTGAGCCTCCAGTTCTTTGCAGTCGGCTTTCACCTTATCCAGTCCGCCCAGCATTTTAGGGCCGAGAGAAGCCAGAATCCATGCAGAACCGGCTGTACCGAAGATATAAGTTACAGCGTAAGCTACCGGAATCGCATTGATGAATGTCGCTTTTTGCGCATCGCTGATTCCCAATTGGTTGATTGTATCGCTTGCCACGCCGATCACGGCGGATATGGTCTGTGAGCCTGCCAAAAGTCCGGCAGCTTCCCCTACATGGTATCCCATGATTTTGGCGAGTATCCATGGTGCCACCAGGCTGACAATACACATCAGTACAGCGAATCCCACCTGTGGCAGCCCATCCTTTTTTAATCCGCGGAAAAACTGCGGACCTACCTTATAGCCGACGGCAAACAGGAAAAGCAGAAAGAACACAGCTTTCATCGGGCCATCCACAGTGATATTCAGTTGCCCGACCAACACTCCGACCAGCAGAACACTGGTGACTGTCCCCAATGAGAATTTCCCTATTTTGAGTCTGCCCAGCCAGAATCCGGCAAAGAGTGTCAGGAAAATAGCAAGTTCAGGGTGTACCCTTAGTTGATTAATAATCCATTCCATAATTAAGTTGTTGTTTTAGGTTATGTCATTTACAACAGTTATTGCGTGAAAAGAGTTTATAGTGTTTATGATAAATAGATATATAAATATCCGATGAACTTTAAATTTCTCTATTTCGCTTTTTTGTTATACTTTTGTTCTTTCAAAAATAAAACTAATCATATTCTGTATGAAATCAGACATAGAAATTGCTCGCAGCATTGAGCTGAAGAAGATTAAG
>OGWY01003700.1_pt1 | contig 9979 bp, 8 predicted proteins | sample 1576121 | NCBI WGS metagenome assembly OGWY01 (sample SAMEA3541543, study PRJEB24748) | human gut metagenome | biome: human gut; feature: human-associated habitat; material: faeces | place: China | collected 2012 | reverse complement strand
GCTGCCGCCCTCGTCGTAGCTCTTCATCTCGCTCCACTTCACGTCCAGCTCGCTGTTGACCTCATCGCTCAGGGCAGTGAACACCTCTTCTTTGGCCGCAATGTCCTCGGAGGGGTACGCGATCTCGCTGTACTTGAGGTCTTCATCCAGAATATCCCACACACAGTGCATAGGGGTGGTGTAGCCGATATACTCGATATTGGCCTTGCCGACGTCCGGTTCACACATGAAGTTGATGAACATCTCTGCAGCTTCCTCGTGCTCACTGGTGGCGGGGATGGCCATGCTGTCCACCGACAACACCGTTCCCTCCTCAGGGAACACCCAGGCCAGGTCGGGGTTGTCGTCGATCATGGTGATAGCGTCGCCGGAGTAGTAGACGCCGACGGCCGCCTCGCTGCCGATCATCTTATCGAAGATCTCGTCCATGACATAGGCCTGCACCAGAGGCTTCTGGGCTTTCAGCTCGTCCACCACAGCATCCACCTCCTCCGTGGTCTGGGGGTTGACGCTGCTGCCGCTCTTGAACGCACCGATGGCGTAGGCGTCGCGGCTGTTGTTGAACATCAGGATGTTGCCTGCATACTTCTCGTCCCACAGGTCTGCCCAGCTGGTGGGGGCCTCGTCTACCAGCTTTGTATTGTAGATGATGCCAGTGGTGCAGAGGGTGTAAGGCACGGTGTAGGCGTTCTCGGGGTCATAGTCCCCGTTGCGGTACTCCTCGTCGATGTTCTGGAAGTTCGGGATGTTGCTGTAGTCCAGCGGCATCAGCATCCCTTCGCTTATCATCTTGGCGACCATATAGTCCGACGGGATGATGACATCGTAGTTGGCCGCGCCGGACTTCAGCTTGGCGTAGAGGGACTCGTTGGAATCGAAGGTGGTATAGTTGACCTTGATGCCGGTCAGCTTTTCAAAGGCCGCCACCACGTCCACGCTGTCGTCGGAACCGTTGGAGATATACTCGCCCCAGTTGTAGACGTTCAGGGTGACATTCTGGCCCTTGAAGCGGGTCCAGTCGTAGTCATCCGAAACAGAAATGTCCTCTGTGACCTCGATCTGTCCCGCGGCCAGAGCCGACAGCGGCATGGTCAGCGCCAGCACAGCCGTCAGCAGAAGAATGACGAAACGCTTCATTTGACATCTCCCCCTCTCAGTGCGCGCTGGTCGCGGCGGTAACCGCGGCTCTCCATAGCGTTGGAGATGAGGATGATGCTCAGAATGACCACGAACATGATGGTGGACAGCGCGTAGATCTCCGGACTGACCTTCTTGCGGGTCATGGAGTAGATGGCGATGGGCAGTGTCTCCACTGTACCGCAGTTGAAGTAGGAGATCATGAAGTCGTCGATGGAGTAGGTCAGGCTGATAAGGAAGCCCGACAGGATGGCCGGGCTGATCTCGGGCAGGATGACCTTGAAAAATGCCTGCCGGGGGTCACAGCCGAGGTCCAGCGCCGCCTCAAACAGCTTGATGTCCAGCTGTTTGAGCTTGGGTGTGACATTGAAGATGACATACGGCACGTTGAACGCGATATGGGCGATGAGCAGCGTGGGAAAACCCATGATGTTGTCGGGCAGGAAGTCCAGCTCAGACGCAAAGCGCTGGTATGCCACAAAGAGCATCATCAGGGAGATACCGGTAATGATCTCGGGGTTGACCGTGGTGATATAGGTGATATTCGTCACCAGCAGGCGGCTCTTGCGCCCCATGGAAGCGATGCCCAGAGACGCCGCAGTCCCCAGCACGGTGGCGATGACCGCCGAGAACAGTGCCAGATACAGCGACACCCACAGCGCGTGCAGGATGGACTCGTTGTGGAGCAGGCTGGTGTACCACTTAAAGGTAAAACCGGTAAAGAGGGCGTAGCCCTTGCTCTGGTTGAAGCTGAACACGACCATGTACGCGATGGGCAGGTACATGAAGCAGAAGAACAGGATGACGTAGGCGCGCTGCATCAGACGCAGATGTTTCGTTTTCATCAGGACACACCCTCCATCTCATCCTCGTCGAAGCTGGACGTAAAGCTCATGCAGAGCAGCACGATGACCATCAGCACGAGGCTCATGGCAGAGCCGACATTGAGGTTGTAGCTGTTGCCGAGGAACTGCATCTCGATCAAATCGCCGATGAGCAGATTGGAACCGCCGCCCAGCATACGGCTGATAACGAAGGTGGACACCGCCGGGACGAACACCATCGTGATGCCGGTGCTGATGCCGGGCACGCTCATGGGGATGAGCACCCGCAGCAGGGTCTGGGTGGTGGAAGCGCCCAGGTCCTGTGCCGCCTCCACGATGCTCTGGTCGATTTTGGTCATGCTGGTGTAGAGGGGCAGGATCATATACGGCACATAGTTATACACCATGCCCAGCACCACAGCGCCGGAGGTATTCAGCATGTTGTAGGGTCCGAGGCCGAAGACGCCCAGAACGGCGTTCACAGGGCCGTTGATGCTCAGCAGACCCATCCATGCGTAGGTACGGAGCAGGAAGTTCATCCACATGGGCAGCATCACCAGCATCAGCATGATGTGCTGCTTGTTGACGCGCAGCCGGGAGAGGAAATAGCCCACCGGAAACGCGATGATGAGGCAGATGATGGTGGAGATGAGGGCCAGCAGCAGGCTGCGGGCAAACACCGAGCCATAGCCGCTGACAGTCACCAGATTGTCCAGCGTAAAGCTGCCGGCGGAGTCGGTGAGGGCGTAATACACCACGATGAACAACGGCACCACCGTGAATAGCACCATCCATACAAAGTACGGATAGGCCAGTTTCTTATCGTAAATCTTCATGCGGCCTCACCCCTCCGAACGCGACATGATATGGATCTCGTTGGGGCCGATGCGCATACCGATGGTCTCACCGGGCGTGCAGGCGCGGGTGGAATGGATGAGCCACTCGCGGCCCTCGCACTCCACATGCATCTCGAAGTGGACGCCCTTGAAGATGACGTCATTGACGACGCCCACCAGCTGGCCTTCCATCGGCGAAACGACCTCGATGTCCTCCGGGCGGACGACGACCTGCACGCTCTGCTCACGGGCAAAGCCGCGGTCCACGCACGGGAACTGGACACCGGAGAAGGAGACGAGGAAGTCTTTGTGCATCACGCCATCCACGATGTTGGAGTCGCCGATGAAGTCCGCCACGAAGGCATTCTTCGGCTCGTTGTAGATATCCTCCGGGGTGCCGATCTGCTGCACCTTGCCGCCATTCATGACGACGACGGTGTCGGACATGGTCAGGGCCTCTTCCTGGTCGTGGGTGACGTAGATGAAGGTGATGTTCATCTCGCGCTGCAGGCGCTTGAGTTCCAGCTGCATCTCCTTGCGCAGCTTGAGGTCCAGTGCGCCCAGAGGCTCGTCCAGCAGCAGGATCTCCGGTTCGTTGACCAGGCTGCGGGCGATGGCCACGCGCTGCTGCTGGCCGCCGGACATCTGGCCGATGCTGCGGCGCTCGAAACCCTTCAGGCCCACGACTTCCAGCATATCCCGCACTTTGCGGCGGATGGTCTCTTCGTCCATCTTCTTGAGGCGGAGGCCGAAGGCCACATTCTCAAAGACGTTCAGGTGGGGGAACAGCGCGTATTTCTGGAACACGGTGTTCACCGGACGCTTGTAGGGCGGTACGCCTGTGATGTCCTCTCCTTTCAGCAGCACTTTGCCGGACGTCGGTTCCAGAAAGCCCGCGATGAGGCGGAGGGTGGTGGTTTTGCCGCAGCCGGAGGATCCCAGCAGCGTCACAAACTCTTTGTCATGGATGTCGAGGTTCAGCCCATCCAGGATGCGCTGACCATCAAATTCCACTACGATGTCTCGCAGCGAAACGATCACCGAGTTGTTCATTTCTTTCCTATATCCTCCTTGTAACTCAGATACGAAAAAAGACAGGGGTTTACTCCCCCATCCTTCTATCGCATTAGGGTGACTTTGAGTCTGCTCCCGCAACCATCCCACACCGTCTGAATGGCCTTTTTCGTGTCATACCGCGTCGTTCTCCCTTGCAATCCGTCAGGATTGCTGCGGAAGCCCTCCTTGTCTGACGCAAAAACGCCTCACCCATCCAATATGTGCTGGCTGTGGGAGCAGACTCATCCCCGCACAACATCCATGACGACCGTAACATTGCGCAGTTATTCTGCCCTGTCTTGTCTATCTTAAACAATCTTTGTCAAAATGTCAATCACTCTGCTGATGTTTGCCGAAACTTTGACTTCGAGGGGGCTTTTCCCACCCAGGTTTTACATCAATTTTGCATATAGCGTTTCCTTATACAGCATAAAAGCACCTACAGTGCAGAACTGCGGGTGCTTTTGGGATAAATTCTCAGGTATCGGCTTTCAGCTGCCGGGCCGTCAGGCAGAGGGCCTGCACGGTCTGGCCGTCCACGGTGTAGACAGAGCTGTCGCCCGACACCATCATATAATAGCCGTCGGTGCCGATGGCATACGTCAGGGTGACAGTGCCGTCAGCTGTCGTCACCTCTGCTGTCACCAGCGGGGCGTCGAAGCCGCAGGCGGAAAGGTCGGCGGCAGTGTCCTGCCCGGTGACATAGCTGGTCAGTGCGGCCAGCAGAGCGTCTGTCTTGTCGGTGTCCAACGCAGCATTCGGTTCATCTGTGAGCTGCCAGACGGTCTGGTAGGTGGTGCTGTCGGCCTCCGTGGGCTGGGAAACAGTCTGCACTTTGACCGTCTCACCGCTTTGGAGGGTGTAGCTCACAGCCTCGATGTCCGAGACTGTGATACCCGCCGGGCTGAACGCCCCAAAGAGCTCCGCCTTTGTCTGCTCCATGCAGCGGAACCTGGCCGCGTCCACGGTATAGACAGCGTCGCCGCCCTCCCGCCGGACGTACACATCGCCGGTGACGGGGTTCTCCGCTCCCACGGTAAGGGTGGTACTCTCCCCCGCCGCCGAAACATTTACGACAAGCTGGGGCGCGTCGAAGCCGTAGTCCTCGCCGGGCTGCGCCTCGAGCTGGCGCCTGGCCTTCATGCCTGCCAGCGCGGTCCGGATGGTGTTGCAGGCCGAATCGTCCAGATGGTAGGCCGGGTCCTCGGTCAGCGTCCAGCCGTCATCAGAGGGCCGGAGCGTCAGCGTATCGCCGCCATACTGGATGGAGACGCTTTCCAGCGTAGCGGTGGTCACATCCAGCAGCGGGATGCTGCCGTCCTCGGCCTCGCTGGCGGCCTGTTCGGCCTTCTGGTTCGCGTGGGTCAGCAGGGTCAGCGCCGCCCCGGCGGAAAGGACGAACACCAGCAAAACGATGAGGGTATGCTGTTTTGCTTTCATGGCGTGCCTCCTTACTTGCGGCGTCGCAGCAGCACCACCACTGCGCCCACGGCCAGCACAGCCGCCGGGAGGATGAGGACGAACACCAGACCCAGCACAGCGGCGGTGTGGCCCGAGATGGTGATGGGCGCAGCTTCCAGCGCCTTGGACTCTACGAGGGTGGTCCCCTCCTGCCCGGCCAGAGAGGCTGCGCAGCCCTGCAGGAAGGTCACATTGCCGGGAACAGTCTGGTAGACGGCCTCGTTGTCCATGTTGCCGCAGTTGACCCAGATGACCTCTGCGCCGGTGCTGTTATCGGAAGCATAGGCTGCCAGCGCAAAGGGACCGTCGGGGTCGCCGTCTTCCTGCTCGGCGGTGGTCATCTCATAGCCCGCCGCCTTGCTGTAGGAGCTCTCGGTGCTGACCAGCAGGGCTTCCGAAGTGATGCCCTCCGTCTCGGTGATGGTGATGCCCTGCGCCATCTGCAGCAGGACGCGGCGGCTGGTGTCGATGCCGTCCAGTGTACCGCTCTCAGTGTCGGTGGCGTAATCCGGCAGCAGATAGTAGGGGTAACCGTTCAGGTAATGGCCGCTGTCCCCTTCCACTACGAGTCCGGGCGTCCGGGTCAGGCCAAACTCGGCCATCAGGGCATCAAGATTTGGGGTGGAGTAATAGCTGTCGGTGGTGAGCATCAGATGTCCGCCGTTTTTCAGGTAGGCGCGCAGGGCCGACATCTCATCCACGAGGCCGCCCGCCGATGCAAAGTCCTGCTGCGGGTCATTGATGATGAGCAGGTCGCAGTCATCCGGGATGGTGTCCGTCAGCAGGTCGAGGGGGCTGACGGAGAGGTTCTGGCCTTCCAGCGCATCGGTCAGGGTGTCGGTGAGGCGCTGTTCGCCGTGGTTCGTCGTGTAGTAGGCGTGGAGCTCTTCGCCACTGGTGATGCGGTAGATGGCAGCGGTGAGCTTATTTTCGCCGCCAAAGGTCACACTGTAGCTGCCGGTGGTGTAGTAGTCGGAGTAGTCATAATCGTAGAGGTCGGACGCCGCCAGCACGGCGCTCTTCTCCCCCGAGACGAGGATGAGACTGCCGTTCTCAGCCGACTGCACGCCGTACTGGGCGGCGAAGGTCGGGTAGACGGCGGGGTCTTTCGTCTCCCACTTGATGTGGCTGCTCTCGGAGGCGTAGCGGTCCAGCAGCTTTGTGATGATGGCGTCCTCGCTGCCCGTCTCGGCCAGATAGTAGATGGTGACATCCTGCGTCAGGGCGTGGACGATGTCCTTGGAGCTGTCGCTGAGGGTGTAGAGCCCGGCTTCCGAGAGGTCGAACTCGGTGTACTTCGTCGGAACGGCCCGGACGATGAGGTTGAGCAGGACGGCCAGCACGACCACCAGCACCGTGACCGCCGAGGCATAGATGCCGCTGCGCAGCCGCAGCCGTTCCAGCGGACCTGCGCTCTTTTTCTCAAACTTCTTCATAGTCTGCCCCCTCTCAGTTCCAACGGCGCTTCTCGATGCTCTGCGCCGTAAAGAAGAGGAAGAGCACCGGCACCGTCAGATAATAAACCAGCGTCTGGATGGAAAAGCTGTTGTTGACGAACTCCTCAAAGGGCGCAAACAGGCAGAGGGCGCTCAAGACAGCACTGAACGCTTCGGTGAGCCATGCGCTGCGCAGCAGGAACAGGGCGCTCAGCCCGGCACAGAGGGCCGCAAAGCAGAAGCAGCCCAGCGTGAAGCTCCGGGTGCGCAGGCCCACCGCAAGGGAGGCTCCCGCCGACAGAGCCGTAAAGACCACCAGTGCCACGGCACTCCCGGCGTTGAACATACTGCGGAGGCTGGGCATCATATAGGTCAGCAGCAGAGCCGAAAAGCCCATGACTGCTGCGATGATCTGGTTCTCCGTGAGGCCGGAGCAGAACTCGCAGACGGCAATGGCCGCACAGCCCAGCAGGAAATAGCACAGCAGCGCGGCGAAATTTGCCCCGAAGGCCGAGGCCGTGCCGCCCAGCAGCCAGAGCACGACGATCATGATGCCGTCGGCCAGACAGGGCAGCGCGAACACGGTGCAGAGGGCCAGATACTTGCCCACCACGATGCCCCACACGGACACCGGGCTGGTGAGAAGCAGCTGGTCGGTGCGGGCGCGGCGCTCTTCGGCCAGCGAGCGCATGGCCAGCACCGGAAAATAGAGCAGCAGCACGAAGATCGTGCGGTAGAGCGTATAGTAGCCAAAATCCGTCAGGCCGTAACCGAGGTTCAGGGCCAGAAAATAGATGCCGGAAGCCGCCAGCAGAAAGGCCGTGAGCACATAGCCCATCATTCCGTGAAAAAAGCTGCGCAGCTCCCGCTTGTAGATGGCAAGCATCGAATCAGTCCTCCTTTTTATCCGAAGTCTCTTCCGGAGCCGTCAGCTCAAGGAAGAGTTCTTCCAAATCGCGCTCTTCGGCGGCAAGGTCCACGACAGCGGCCAGATGCCCCTGCGACAGGATGAGCGCCTTATCACAGACGGCCTTCACTTCACTGAGGATGTGGCTGGACAGGATGACCGTGTGGGTTCGGCCCAGCTCCCGGATGAGGCGGCGCAGCTCGATGACCTGCGCCGGGTCGAGACCCACGGTGGGTTCGTCCAGAATGATGAGCTGCGGACTGCCCAGCAGCGCCTGCGCCACGCCCACCCGCTGGCGGTAGCCCTTCGAGAGGCTGCGGATGAGCCGGGGCAGGACATCTTCCAGACCGGTACGGTGGGCGGCAGACTGCACCTGCGCCGGGCGGTCTGCTTTCTTGACGCCTTTCAGTTCGGCGGCAAAGTCGAGATATTCGGCCACCGTCATCTCCGGGTAAAGGGGCGGCTGTTCCGGCAGATAGCCCACGCAGGCCTTGGCGGCGTCGGCTTCCTCGGGCAGCGGATGGCTCGCCACCGTCACCTGTCCCTCCGTGGCGGCGAGGTAGCCGGTGAGGATGTTCATGATGGTGGACTTGCCGGCACCGTTCGGCCCCAGCAGGCCGTAGATGACGCCGTCCTCCACCGTGAAAGAGATGTCATCCACTGCAAGGCGGCTGCCGTATTTCTTGGTAAGGTGGGATACTTCTATCACAAAAAACGCTCCTTCTCTGCGGGTGTCCCCGGGAATATCTGCATCATTCTAGCCCGAAAATGTGTCAGAAATAAGATAAACCTGTGTGCGTTTCCAAATATTGTTTCTTTTGCGCTGGTGCGGCAGTTTTCGCGGCCGGACGCAAAAAGAGCGCCGCTCCCCGCAAAGGGAACGACGCTCTTGGAAGCCTTGTAATTGTTGCAATTACTTACGGCCGAAACGCTTGTTGAAGCGCTCAACACGTCCGCCGGTGTCGACCAGCTTCTGCTTACCAGTATAGAAAGGATGGCACTTGGAGCAAACTTCGACGTGGATCTCGGGCTTGGTGGAACGAGTCTTGATGACGTTGCCGCATGCGCAGGTGATGGTGCAGTCAACGTAGTTCGGATGGATACCCTGTTTCATTCTTTTCACCTCATTTCTGGTTCTGACTTATTGGGGCCATATTTAATGTATGTGCCCATCACAACCTTCAATATCGGCTACCCCCTCGAGCGGCCTTGGAAACGATTGCCTTAATATTATATCACTCTGCGAAAAAATTGCAAGAGGATATTTTGACTTTTTTGCACTTTTTTCTGGAAAGTCCTTCTCTCCGCCCCGGAAAACGAACAAACCCGGCAGAAAACTCTGCCGGGCCGTTTCTGATTCCTCCAGCCTCACCCGGGAATGGGCGTTCCGGCTCCCGCAGGACAGCTGCTTTCCGCAAAAGCAGCCGTCAGAGCCAGAGTTCCAAGACAAGGCTTATCTGCATCGCATCCGAAAGACACGATGAAACGAATTTACTGGACAAAGTAAATGCCGTCGGCACCCTCTGCATCCGAGATGGCTACCATGAGCAGTTCGTCCTCGTCCGTCCAGGTAAAGATGCAGGCGTAGCGCAACTCCTCGCCAAGGTGAACTGCAGCGTGCCGCCGTATGCCTCCAGAGACTCGTCCATCTCGGCCTGGGTCATCTCGCTGCCGTCGATGTAGCCGCCGGCAAACGACCAGACCGTGTTGCTCATGTCCGGCGTATCCGCCTGCGGAAGCTCCCACAAAGAGTTTTCCTCTTCCAGTACAGCTGCCGTAGGGGCTGCATCCACAGAGATGGCCGACGCGGCCAGCACCGGTGTCGAAAGCGAGGCCAGAAGTGCCGCGCTGAGTGCAAGAGAAGCGATACGTTTCATATAACTTTTCCTCCTTGTGCGATATTCGGAAATCACATTTTGTCTGGTTTCAGTATACTCTTTTCTGCCCCTGCGGCGGGCAGTTTGACACGATTCGCCCCAAAACTGCACTCAATCGACCCGGCTCACAGAGAAACGCGGAGGATGAATCTGCCGTCCTGCACCAAGAAATCCGAAAGCCCTTTATATTTTTCCACAATGGCGCAGATGCTGCGCACGCCAATGCCGTGTCCTTCAGCGTTGGTCACCGGCAGGCCGTTTTCAAACTGTATTCCCTCCGGACAGGGATTGACGAACTGCAAAAAGAGATGCCCGTTCTTTTCCCGGGCAGTAACTTCAATGTATGCAGGGCCATTCTCTGCTTTCATCCTGCGGCAGGCCCGGAGCGCATTTTCCAGCGCATTGGAGAGCAGCACGCAGAGGTCTGTCTCGGCCACCGAGATAA
>OGWY01003699.1_pt1 | contig 9980 bp, 9 predicted proteins | sample 1576121 | NCBI WGS metagenome assembly OGWY01 (sample SAMEA3541543, study PRJEB24748) | human gut metagenome | biome: human gut; feature: human-associated habitat; material: faeces | place: China | collected 2012 | reverse complement strand
CTGCATTATCAAAGAAGGAAGAAGAACTATTAAAAGGACAAAAGAAGACTTTCTTTGCACCGATTATCTCGCTTTTTTTCGGTGCATTGCACACGTGAGATTGCTTTTTTTCGTGCAACTTTGTACACTTCAAAGTCGGCAAGTATTACGTTAAACTTCTCACACCAATATCTTATTTTAAATCCTCTATTTCTTCTTCACTTAATCCTGTTATTTCTGCTATTTGTTTGGTTTGCATTTTTTGTTCTTTTAATTTTTTAGCTATTTTTCTTAATTTTTCTATTGTTTCTCTCCTTTCTTGTTCTCGTCCAATTTCTCGGCCAATTTTCTTACCTTCTTCTATTCCATCCTCTCTCGCACAATCAAGTGCAGACTTTTCTTCTAACTTTGACATTAGTCTAATTTCTGCCAATCTTTTAACTTCTTCATCCCCTGTTAAAACTTCATAGTTCTCAACTGCTCTTTTTACTTTATCATTTTCCTTACATGCCATTTCTAACAAGTCCCTCCTCTCCATGTCCAGAAACGCACTCCATTGGTTTATTCGTTTTGTCATATCCGGATTTTTGTTTCTAAACTTTTCTAATTCTATATAATAATATTTTACATCATTATTTATCTCATATTCTCTATGTTCTTTTACTACTCTTACTGTTTCTGTAATATATTCTGGTAAATTTATAAACGAATAATCCAATATTGCTATTATTATTGTTGGTTTTAATTGTCTATAATCTTCTCCTGGTCCTAATTGCTCTATTAATTTTTTACATGCATAAAATGTTGTTCTTTTCTCTATATTTTTATAGTTTTTTATTTGTATCTCTACATTTATAAACTCTCCACTTTCTAGTTCTACTCCTAAGTCTAGTATTCCAAATTTTTGCTCTTTTGCTAATTGTTCTAACATTACATCATGCATTACTTTTTTTATTTTTATTTTTTCTTCTAACACAGCTTCTAGAAAATCTTGTAAAAATTCCTCATTTTCTTTTCTGCCATAAAATGCTTTAAACATTATATCGCTTTTCATCTTTAGTTCTGGATTTATTTCTATTTTAAAACTCATCCTATCGCTCCTTCCATTATATCGTTTTTTGATATTTTTAGCAATCATTTATGCTATTTTTCCTGTATATTTTTATTTAAAGTATGTTTAATAAAGGTGCATAGGCATCATCTCCGTTCTTTATAATATTTTCTAAATACTGATTTTTTCATGTGAATTAAACTATTGAATAAAATCAAAAATTTAAAATTTATTTCTGTATTGCTAAGTTGTTGTTGTACTCCAAATTTAGTACATATCTAATATAACATAAAAAACTCTATCTGGCAAGAGTTTTTTATAATTTTACATAAGTTATGATTTCTGGTTAATATTTTTTATTGAATATTTATTTAAATGTATGGAAAAATAAAACATAAAGTGATATACTACAATAAAATATAAGAAGTTGATTAATTCAACAGCACTGAAGAAAGGAAGATAAAAAATGGAAGAAAGACTTTTTAACAAGAAAGAAACAGGATGGTCAAAAATTGACACACGCGAGAAAGAGGCAATTTATTCATATTGTAATGGATACATGAACTTTATGAATAAGTCAAAAACAGAAAGAGAAGCAGTTATTACTGCAAAAGCAATAGCAGAAGATTTGGGAATACTGAGAAAAAATGAAATTTGTATAACAGGAAAAGAGCTAGATAAAATTTCACAAAAAGATTTAGAAAAAAATATTATGAAATATTCAGTTTTTGCAAGAGTAACACCAGAGCATAAAGTACGAATAGTAAAAGCATTTAGATCAACAGGAGCAGTTGTTGCAATGACTGGAGATGGAGTAAATGATGCACCTGCACTAAAAAATGCAGATATAGGAATTTCAATGGGACTAAATGGTACAGATGTTGCTAAGAATGCATCTGATATGATATTAGCAGATGACAATTTTTCAACAATAGTTGAAGCAATAAAATATGGAAGAAATATTTTTGATAACATAAAAAAAGCGGTTCATTTTCTAATTGCAACTAATATAGGTGAAATTGCAACAATTTTATTTGGTTTATTATTAGGTTTAAAAAGTCCATTACTTGCAATTCAATTATTATGGATAAATTTGGTAACAGATTCATTCCCAGCAATTGCATTAGGACTAGATCCTGCAGAGAAAAATATAATGAAAAAGAAACCGCGAAATGCTAAAAAATCATTATTTGCAGATGGTTTATGGACTCAAATAATTACAGAAGGTTTAATGCTTGGAATATTAACATTACTTGCTTTTTATATAGGATATAGTAAATTTAGTTTAGAAGTGGGAAGAACAATGGCATTTGTATCACTTGGAATGCTAGAGCTAGTACATGTATTTAATATAAGAAGTGAAGGCTCTATATTTAAAATAGATTTATTTTCAAATAAATATTTAATAGGGGCGTTTATATTAGGAGCAATATTACAAATATCAGTAGTAATAATTCCAAGTTGCAGTGCAATATTTGAGGTACAGAACTTAACCAAAGAGCAATGGATGTATACTGCAATTATTTCAATAATGCCAATATTTATAATGGAATTTCAAAAATGGTTTAATTCAATTATAAGTCCTAAAAAATATTGTATAACAGATGTAAAAACGAATTTCGAAAAAACAGGAAGAGAGTATAATTAAAAAAAAGCGCACAACAATTAATAATTCGTTGCGCGCTTTTGAATACTGTAGTAGTACGATTTTATACCAAAGTGAGTTTTAAGCCTTTTTCTGTTATAGCTTTCACCTTAGCTTGTACTTTCATTCCTTCTTTGTAAGAGGAAATCGTATTGAATGGAATATCGAGAATTCCATTGAGAGATGGACAAATTTCACAGAATACTCCGTCGAAATTCTTTGTGGATTCACTTACTGTAACGAAAACCTTATCACCAACATGATAATCGATTGGTGAATATGCGTCTTTTCGTGAGGCATCCACTAGGATATTTTCTCCTTCTCTTCGTATTGAAAGGATTTTCACTAATGTTTTCATGCCTGGTTTTACTACTTGTGATAAGTTGTAAAATCTACAGCTTGACCAGTTGGTTACATGGACAAGGACAGATGCCGAATCGCCTATTTTACAGAAGGCGCCCCAGAAACAAGTCGTTTCTACAGTAGCTTCATAAATATTGCCGACAATTAAATTTTTAGCAGCTTTGTTATTATTTATGAATCTTTCTGATTTTGGTACGAATGGCATTTTGGCTTGTTGGGTTTGAAAGTTTTGACCCCCCAATGATAAGAGAAAAACATTGTCAGATGTTTTTCCTAACACATAGGCATAAAAAAACTGATTTTTTAATTCTTGTCCACAAAGTGGAAGAATCGCCCGGCAGTCTTCAGCATCAATTTCGATTGTTGAATTATGATTGTTCAAACAATCGAAAGTTGAAAGCTTTACAGGAACATGTAATTCCATTGCGTTGGTTAAAATCCGTTTTAATAACATATTTTTTCTTACTCCTTTTATTTTGTATACAGTATTCAATTTTTTGAAATTCCCATATAAAAAATACAGGAATGCAAAATAATTGTATATAAATTATAACACAATTTACATAAATATGCAATGAAATGTTGTAATAAATAGAATAATCAGTGCATAAATATTTATGGGGTGTAAATATGATAATTTTGAGTAAAAAAAGAATAATTAAATTAATGTCATTAATAACTATATGTTTGATGGTGTGTGTTATACAAACTGCGAAAACAGATAAGAAAACTGTTCAAACAGTAACTTTACCTGTAACAAATAAGGTAATTGTAATAGATGCTGGACACGGTGTTCCAGATGAACGGTGCAGAAAGTAGTAATGGAATAAGTGAAGCAAAAACAAATTTAAATATAGCATTAAAATTACAAACATTATTGGAACAAAGTGGAGCAACAGTAATATTAACAAGATCAGATGAAAATGCTATATATGATATTGATAGTAAAACATTAAAAGAAAAAAAGATATCAGACTTGAAAAATAGAGTAAAAATAGGAAATGAAAGTTCAGCTGATTTATTTGTTTCTATTCATTTAAATAAAATCCCACAACAACAGTATTCTGGCTGGCAAACTTTTTATAAATCTGGTGATGAAAACAGTACAAAACTTGCAAAATGTATTCAATCAAGTTTAAATGAATCAATTCAAAAAGAAAATAATAGAGTGGCAATGAAGTTAGATACTGTATATATAATGAAAAAAGTAGAAATTCCTATATCAATAGTAGAATGTGGATTTTTATCAAATCCAGAAGAAGAAAAGAACTTATTAAATGATGAGTATCAAAATAAACTAGCATGGGGAATATATACTGGAATAATTGATTACTTTAATAACTAGTAAGAGAAATGGAGAAAAAACGAGAAAAATGAAGAAAAAAAGAGCAAAAAATGTAAAAAAATGTAAATTTATCTGGTTTTTTCTTAATAATTTGATGTTTTTTTACTAAAAAGGTATAGTTTGATTTGAAATTGTTAAAAATATATGGTATAATATTAAACAGTCGCATTGAAAAAAAGGGAGTGTGAAAACTTATTTTAAGCAATAGATTAAAAAACTATACAAACGATAAAAGAAAATTAACTGCAATAATATCTATCGCTATAATGATAATATTAGCAATAATTTTAATAAAATGTAATTTTAAAATTGCCTACAAAGTTACAGTTGATGGAACAAAAGTAGGATATGTAACAGACAAAAATGATTTCACTTGTATGATAAGTAACAAAGTACTAAATCAAGACAATAAAAATATAGAGCTAGTAGTATTGAATGAAATTCCAAAATATTCAATAGCTATAGTAAACAAAAACAAAAAAACAGATGAAGAATCAATAATTAGTATTTTAAAACTAAAAGCTGAAACAACATATAAAATGTATGCAATTACATTAAATGGTGAAGATAAAGCCTATGTTGATACTTTGGATGAAGCAAAAGAAAAAATGAAAGAGCTAGCAGAAAAGTATAAAGAAAACTCTGAATTTGCAGTAAGAGAAGTATATACTGATAATGTGTTAGAATATAAAAATATGAAATATGCGACAACTACCAAATTAGTAAAAAATTTAGATGCTGAAATTGAGGCAAAAAAAGAAGCTGAAAAAGCAGAAAAAGAAGCTAAAACATCAACATCAAGCAATGTGCAAGTTGCTTCTACAGGAAGTAATGTAAATGGTGTAAACTTTACAGTAGCTCCTGTATCAGGTAGAATTTCTTCAAGATATGGTGCAAATGAAAGCATAAGAAATCATACACATAAGGGGCTAGATATTGCAGCAAGTAATGGTACTCCAATAGTAGCAGCTGCTGATGGTGTGGTAACATATGCTCAATATAATAGTGGAGGCTATGGAAACTTAGTTAAAATTTCACATGGTAATGGCGTTGAAACATATTATGGACATTGTAGTAAATTATATGTAAAAGTAGGACAGACAGTTAAGGCAGGAGATACAATTGCCGCTGTAGGGTCAACAGGAAATTCAACAGGAAACCACTTACATTTTGAAATTAGATTAAATGATAAACAAGTAAATCCACAAAAATATTTGTATAAATAATTTAATTTGATTTTACAAAATGCAAAAATAAAAAAGAGATTTGAATTGTATTTAAAATTCTAATCTCTTTTTTATTGTATTAAGCTTAATAGTATTTAAATAACTTCTTGTATATTTGGCAATAAAATAATATATTATTCTGTTAATTTTCTAATGGCTTTTATAAAAATTTCTATGCTTTTTAATAAATCATTTATATCTAAAAATTCATCAGCTTGATGGCACATATCTAATTTACCTGGCATATTGCAACCAAAAGAAACAACATTTTTAAATGCTCTAGCATATGTTGCACCAGGACATGTAATTGGCTCTTCTTTAGATCCAGTTACTTCATTAAATACATCACATAAAGTTGTAACTAAAGGATCTGTTTTTGAAACAAATAGTGCAGATTTTTCATCATCAAATTTTATTGAAATATCTGGAAAATCTAAGATTGAGTCAGAAATTTTTTGTTTTATTAATGCAATATAAATTGTAACTGGAATTCTAATATTTAATCCTATTGTAATTGAATTATTTTTAAAACTTACATTTCCAACATTTAATGTCAAATCACCAGATTCATCAGTACATCCTATATTTAATAAATTACCATTTAAATCAGTATTAATTCTTGTTTTAAATAATTGAAAAATTTGTAAAGGTTCATTATGATTTTCAAATAAATCATTTAAAATTACTAAAAGGCGAGATAATGCATTAACTCCCAAATCTGGATAAGCAGCATGTGCAGCAACACCGTGTGCAGATAGTTTAATTTGATTATCTGCTATTTGAGATACATCGATATGAAAATTATATTCTGTAATTGAATTTTGTAATTCAGTTTGAATGTCATCTAAACTTAAATTATTAAATTCAAGTACTGCTTCAGCATATTTTGGAACTATATTTATAGCATTATCACATTTTAAATCTATAATTTTTATATTGCCATTCGGAATATAACTTGATTCAATAAAAGCATTTAAAAATCCTTTTTCTGCATATATACAAGGAAAATCAGCATCAGGACTAAATCCAAAAGTTGGAAGCTCTTCATGTTGTTTGTAATATTCAATACATTTCCAAGAAACTTCTTCATTTAATCCTAAAATTAAACGAACTCTTTTATTTACATTCATTGTATCCATTACATATTTCATGGCATACAATGAAGCAATAACAGGTCCTTTATCATCAATAGCACCTCTACCATATAATTTGTTATCCTCAATAACTGGTTCAAAAGGATCACATTTTGTCCAGCCATCTCCAGCAGGAACAACATCCAAATGGCCAATTATACCAAGCAATTCTTTTCCTTCACCAAACTCAATATAGCCACAATAACCATCAACATTTTTTGTTTTAAAACCAAGGCTATCAGCTAAATTTAATATATAATTCAAAGCATCAGAACAATTTCTACCAAAAGGCATACCATTTTCAGCAGAACTTTCATCTGAAATACTAGGAATTTTTATCAATTCACAAATATTATTCAAAATATTATCTTTATTATCATCAATAAATTTCTTTATCATAAGTACAAACCTCCTTCAAAAAAATTATATTCAAAAACATAGCTTAAATCAAGACCATATGCTATAATTTTTTCAAAAGCATTCAAAAACGGGGACGGTCCTGCCAAAGCAAGCATGGGAGTAAGAAAAGAGCGAGGACGGTCCTGAAAAAATAAAGGTCGTTCTTGGAAAGAAGAGAGAAAAATTGAGTTAATTATTGAAAGGAGGATAGGGAAGATTCAAAATATAAAAAATGAAAGGAGAGAATGTACATGATTAATATCGAAAAAGTAGATTGTATTGAAGATGCAAAAATTTGTGATGAATTACTTACAAATTTGATTCAAAGTGAGCGTGAATTTAATAATAATATTAAATCAGATTATGTTGTTAAAGATTTCTTTGAGAAAATATATAATAATGATAATAATGTAATTTTCTGTGCAAAGATTGATAAAGAAATAGTAGGATATATTTATTGCAGACTTGACTATGATTGTAATGGTCCAATGTTGTATCAGGAGGCATTAATCGATGGATTATATGTAAAAGGTGAATACAGAAGAAGAGGTATAGCAAGTAATTTAATAGCACATGCTAAAAAATGGGTAGAAGATAAAAAAATTAAAAATTTATATATAAATGTATTAGAACAGAATAGAGATGCGATGAATTTATATTATAAAAATGGATTTGAAAATTTTGAGAGAAAACTAAAATTGGGAGAAAAGTCTGCAAACACATAGATAATGCAAAAAGCACACTTGAAGTTCAAGTGTGCTTTAGGTAATTTTGAAGATTATAGTTCAGCAAAATGTTCAGCTATATCGAACCAACCATCATCTTCCTCATCAGTATCATCAGAATATTGCTCAACAATGCTTCCATAATCTGAAACATAGTCAAGGTTGATTTCATCTGCAACATCAACAAAAATTTGGGCGTTGCGAGGTATATCTGATTCACTTCTTGCAGAGTGTATTAAAGCATTAATGCTTTCATCAATAGGGTCAAGATCCCATTGCTCTTCAACCCGATTTTCTTTCACACGAAGAAGTTGATCTTGTGTGATTACATAGCCTGAGAAGTTTGGATACTCGTATGGGTCATATAACTCATACTTATAATTGTAATTTTTCATATAAACCCTCCTTGAGGTCAAATAAATTTGTAACGAATGAATTATAATTATAACATTATGTAAAATAAAAATCAAGAGATTAATCGAAAAAATTATAATATTATAAAAAAAATTCCATCCTATATTAAAATTTAAGTTTAATATAGAATGGATTTTTTTTATTCTCTAGGTAAATCTAATTTTATATGAACATCTTCTAATTGAGCTCTAGTTACATTTCCAGGAGCACCCATTAATAAATCTTGGGCCTTACTATTCATAGGAAATGCAATAACATCACGAATTGTTTCTGATTCTGTTAAAAGCATTATCATTCTGTCAACACCAGGTGCTATTCCAGCATGAGGTGGAGCACCAAATTGGAATGCATTGTATAATGCTGAGAATTTTTCTTCAATAACATCTTTTCCATATCCAACAATTTCAAAAGCTTTTTCCATTATTTCTGGATCGTGGTTACGAACTGCACCTGAAGATAATTCTATACCATTACATACTATATCATATTGGTCAGCAGTTATATCTAATGGATTCATTGTATTTAAAGCTTCTAATCCACCTTTTGGCATTGAGAATGGGTTATGACAAAATGCTAAATCTCCATTATCATCTAATTCATACATAGGGAAGTCTACTATCCAACAGAATTGGAATAAACTATCATCTATTAAATCTAATCTTTTTCCTAATTCAATTCTTACTCCACCTGCTATTTTTTGTGCTGTCTTAAATTCATCTGCAATAAAGAATATTGAATCATTTGGTTTAACCCCTAATTTACTTTCTAGTGTTTCTTTTACATTGTCAGTAATAAATTTAGCAATTCCTCCTGCAACATTATTTTCTTTATCAAACTTAGTCCAAGCTAATCCTTTTGCTCCTAATTCTTCTACTGCAAATTCAGTCATATTGTCAAAAAATTTTCTTCCTTGCTCTGCACCATTTTCTACAACAATTGCTTTTATTGTTTTATCTTTAAATGCGTTAAATTCTGTATCTTTAAATATTTCTGTTACATCTTGTATTATTAGCGGATTTCTTAAATCTGGTTTATCTATACCATATTTTTCCATAGCTTCTTTGTATGGTATTTGAATAAATGGACCTTCATCAACTTTCCAATTTGTATGTTTTTTAAATGTTGTTATAAATAGCTCTTGTAAAACATTAAATACATCTTCTTGTGTTGCAAAACTCATTTCAAAATCTAATTGATAGAATTCTCCTGGTGCTCTATCTGCTCTTGGATCTTCGTCTCTAAAACAAGGTGCTATTTGGAAATATTTATCAAATCCAGATACCATTAATAATTGTTTAAATTGTTGAGGTGCTTGTGGTAATGCGTAAAATTCTCCTGCATGTAATCTACTTGGTACTAAGTAATCTCTTGCTCCTTCTGGTGATGAGTTAGCAAGTATAGGTGTTTGTATTTCAGAAAAACCAAGTTCATATAATTTTTGTCTTAAAGTTTTCATTACTTGTGAACGAAGCAAAATTATATTGTGAATTCTGTCATTTCTTAAATCTAAAAATCTATATTCTAATCTTAAATCTTCTCTTACTGAATTAATATCAACTTTTTCTGAATTAACTTCAAAAGGAAGTGTTGATTTGCATTTTCCTAATATTTCAATTTTTTGTGCATCTATTTCAATTTCACCTGTTGGTATTTTGTTGTTTTTGTTTGATCTTTCAACAACTGTTCCTTGTATACAAATT
>OGWY01003694.1_pt1 | contig 9986 bp, 8 predicted proteins | sample 1576121 | NCBI WGS metagenome assembly OGWY01 (sample SAMEA3541543, study PRJEB24748) | human gut metagenome | biome: human gut; feature: human-associated habitat; material: faeces | place: China | collected 2012 | reverse complement strand
AGATCGTACTGAATCTCCATTGATTTTTCCGGATCGAGGAAAATCGGATCGCCGTTGATCGGATTGCGGAAGTGGACGCCCTGCTCGGTGATCTTACGGATATCGCCAAGGCTGAACACCTGGAAACCGCCGGAGTCGGTCAGGATCGGTCCTTTCCACTGCATAAAATCGTGCAGATCGCCGTGCAGCTTCATGATCTCCTGACCCGGGCGCAGCCACAGGTGGAAGGTGTTGCCGAGAATAATCTGCGCGCCGGTGGCTTCCACCTCTTCCGGCGTCATCCCTTTGACGGTGCCGTAGGTGCCAACGGGCATAAAGGCCGGTGTTTCCACCACGCCGCGCTCAAACACCAGGCGACCGCGGCGGGCGCGACCGTCGGTGGTATCCAGTTCAAATTTCATGCTTGCTCCTGCGTCAGAAAAACAGTCCGACGTTTTCATACTCGCCACGGAATGATTCCGTAGCTAAAAAATGCGTTATGGCGTCTACAAGCCGGCGTACCGGCCTTTTCAGGGACGCTCAGAAATAGCCTGCGGATTGTACGTGATAAACATCGCATCCCCGTAGCTAAAAAAGCGATATTTCTGCTCAACCGCCACCTTATAGGCGTTCATGGTGTGCTGATAACCCGCAAACGCCGACACCAGCATAATCAGTGTGGATTCAGGGAGATGGAAGTTAGTCACCAGCGCATCGATCACCTGGTACTGATAACCCGGGTAGATGAAAATCTGCGTATCGTCGAAGAACGGCGCGATCAGCGCGTCTTTCGCCGCCTGCGCCGCGCTCTCCAGCGAACGTACCGAGGTGGTGCCCACCGCGATCACGCGGTTGCCGCGCGCTTTCGCCGCCAGCACCGCATCGACCACCTCCTGCGGCACTTCGGCATATTCGGAGTGCATGGTGTGCTCTTCAATGCTGTCGACGCGCACCGGCTGGAAGGTGCCCGCGCCCACATGCAGGGTGACAAACGCCATCTCAACGCCTTTGGCGCGCAGTTTGTCCAGCAGCGGTTCGTCGAAATGCAAACCGGCGGTCGGGGCGGCTACCGCGCCCGGCCTGGTGCCATAGACGGTTTGATAGAGCTCGCGGTCGGCGTCTTCGTCCGGGCGGTCAATATAGGGCGGCAGCGGCATATGGCCGATCCCGTTAAGGATCTCCAGCACCGGGCGCTCGTCGTTAAACTCCACTTCAAACAGCGCGCCGTGGCGCGCCAGCATCGTGGCCTTAATACTTTCGTCATCGCCCAGCAGCAGTTCGGCGCCCGGTTTCGGCGCTTTCGAGGCGCGAATATGGGCCAGAATGCGCTTATCATCCAGCATCCTCTCCACCAGCACTTCAATCTTGCCGCCACTGGCCTTACGACCGAACAGACGCGCCGGGATCACCCGGGTGTTGTTAAACACCAGCAGATCGCCTGGATTAAGCTTATCGAGAATGTCGGTGAAGGTGCCATGCGTCAGCGCGCCCGTCGGCCCGTCCAGGGAGAGCAAGCGACAGCTACTGCGCTCAGGCATCGGATAGTGGGCGATCAGAGATTCGGGTAGTTCAAAAGCAAAATCGGTAACGCGCATGACGGTAACTCAGACTGAATAAAGAGGCGGGTAGTCTAGTGCCGGGGCGGTCCGGCTGCAACCTTTACCCCTCCGGATGAATGACATAATCTATATTCCAAATCATTCCGAATGCCGCCATGCGGCAACCGAATGCCTTACCGGTGGCAAAGGTGCCGCGCGCGGCCAGACAGCATGCCATTCGGCCACCGAGGCGCCGTTCAGCGCAACATCGGTGTTTCCACCTGCCCGCTCGTATTTAAAGGATGTCGTTTTATGAATTTTCTCGCCCACCTGCACCTGGCCCATCTCGCCGACAGTTCGTTGCCCGGCAACCTGATGGCCGACTTCGTGCGCGGCAACCCGCAGGGCGACTATCCGGCGGAGATCATCGACGGCATCTTTATGCATCGGCGGATTGACGTGATGACTGACAACCTGGCGGAAGTCAAAGAGGCGCGGGAGTGGTTTCGCCCGCAGACCCGCCGCGTCGCCCCCATCACCCTCGACGTCATGTGGGATCATTTCCTGTCCCAGCACTGGGCGCAGCTCTCCCCTGACCTGCCGCTGGACGAGTTCGTACGCTACGCCGAGCGGCAGATCGTCCCCATCCTGCCCGACTCGCCGCCCCGCTTCGTCAATCTCAATCAATATCTGTGGTCGGAGCGCTGGCTGGAGCGCTATCGGGAAATGGATTTTATTCAGCGCGTGCTGAACGGCATGGCCAGCCGCCGTCCACGTCTCGAGGCGCTACGCGACTCCTGGCAGGATCTGGATACCCATTACGACCGTCTGGAGACGCAGTTCTGGCGCTTTTATCCGCAGATGATGCGCCTGGCAGAAAACAAACAGCTGTAATAGCCACGTCATTGATAGGTAAAAGCTGGCTGAACGATTGTTAGCGCCTCTTTGTGTTATTGCCGGGCAGGCTCTATACTTGCCCGCGTTGCGTTCCAAATAACCTTAGTAATTACAGGAGAATCAAATGGTTCTGGTCACTCGTCAAGCGCCGGATTTTACTGCAGCCGCTGTGCTGGGTAATGGTGAGATCGTTGAGAAATTCAATTTCAAACAGCACACCAACGGTAAACCTACCGTTCTGTTCTTCTGGCCGATGGACTTCACCTTCGTGTGCCCGTCTGAGCTGATCGCGTTCGACAAACGTTACGAAGAATTCCAGAAACGCGGCGTGGAAGTGGTTGGCGTTTCCTTCGACTCCGAGTTCGTGCACAACGCATGGCGTAACACCCCGGTAGACCAGGGCGGTATCGGCCCGGTTAAATACGCGATGGTTGCTGACATCAAACGTGAAATCCAGAAAGCTTACGGTATTGAGCATCCGGACGAAGGCGTAGCGCTGCGCGGCTCCTTCCTGATCGACGCCAACGGCATCGTTCGTCATCAGGTGGTTAACGACCTGCCGCTGGGCCGTAACATCGACGAAATGCTGCGTATGGTTGACGCCCTGCAGTTCCACGAAGAGCACGGCGAAGTCTGCCCGGCGCAGTGGGAAAAAGGAAAAGAAGGTATGGCCGCCTCTCCGGAAGGCGTTGCAAAATACCTGACCGAAAACGTTTCCAGCCTGTAATCGGCACGCGTTTTAATAAAAGGCTCGCTCAGGCGGGCCTTTTTTGTAAGCGGCGTCAAAATTTAAGAAAATGACCCGCCGATATTTGTGACCAGCGATACACTTCTGGCGAAAAAATTCGCTCTACCTCTCACTTTTTCTCTGCCAAATTTCAGCGTCAAAATACAAAGCCTTCATAACAGACTGAAAAATATATAAATTATTTATATCGTTTTCTGCCGGTACTTTGCCGTCGATGTGATCCCCATCAATATTTAAAACCGCGGATGTGATCTCATCCATCATTTTCATCAATGTATTTGGTCATGATTTAACTCAGGAACAGGAATACGTTCAGGAGCTGAGGATGGAAATTATTTTTGACCCGTCGTTAATCGCCCTTAAGCAGAATATTTCCCGTGCGGAAGAGGCCATCGAACTGGCGGGTTCATTACTTGCCAGGCGCCAGATTTGCAGCGCCGAATATGTCAACGAGATGCTGACGGTATATGAAGATTTTGGCGCCGCCATCGTGATAGATGACGGGATTGCCATGCCGCATGCCCGGCCGGAAAAAGGGGCATTACAGACCGGGTTCTCACTTGTCACCACCGCCACGCCAATCTCCTTCGGCCACGATGAGTTCGATCCGGTTTCCGTGGTCATCGCGATCGTCGGCGCCGATGCTGACAGTCATATCAAAATGATCCAACTGATAGCCTCGCTGATCGAGTCAGATATTGTGACCTTTCTTCAGCAGGAAAATGACGTTAATTCAGTCTTACATTTCATTCAAAAACAAATGGAGTAGTCATTATGTTAGTTATCAGAACGGTTTGTGGTAACGGTATTGGCAGCTCATTGATGGCTGCGAATAATGTGAAAAAGATTTGTGACGAATTAGGTATCAAAGCGGACGTCGCCTCGGTCGATTTTGCTAACGCCGTCGGGGAAAAAGCCGACCTTTACGTCACGATCAAAGAACTGGCAAATCAATTTCCGGCCCACTGTCATGTCGCCATCATTCGCAGCTACGTCCATAAAGCGAAGATCGCCGAGGATATTACCGACGCGCTGATGAAAATTGCTGCGACTCACTCTTAATCAGCATAGAGGGAACGACCATGCAGGCTATTCTTAGTTTCTTAACGGAAATATTCAGTCAACCCGCCTTTTTAATGGGGCTTATCGCCTTTGTTGGTTTAGTGGCGCTGCGCTCCCCTGGCAATAAACTGCTTACCGGCACATTGAAGCCGATTTTAGGCTATTTGATGTTGAGCGCTGGGGCAGGCGTTATCGTTGCCAATCTCAATCCGCTGGGCGGTATTATCGAGGCCGGATTTAATATCCGCGGCGTTATTCCGAACAATGAAGCCATTGTCTCCGTCGCCCAGAAGATGCTGGGCGTGGAAACCATGAGTATTTTACTGTTAGGCTTTATTTTCAACCTGATTATCGCCCGCTGTACCAAGTATAAGTATATCTTTCTGACCGGCCATCATTCGTTCTTTCTCGCCTGCCTGTTCTCCGCCGTTCTGCAGGCCGCGGAGTTCCAGGGCTGGATGTTGATCCTGATCGGTGGATTCCTGTTGGGCTCATGGTCGGCCATCTCCCCGGCCATCGGTCAGCGTTACACCAGACAGGTAACCGAAGACGGCGGGATCGCCATGGGCCATTTCGGTTCTCTCGGCTACTACCTCTCGGCATGGATCGCCAGCCGGACCGGCAATCCGGCAAATTCCTTCGCCGATACCGAAATTTCAGAAAAGTGGGGCTTTCTGCGCGATACCACGGTCACCACCGGTATCGTGATGTTTGTTATCTACTTTGTCTGCAGTGCTGTCGCCGGGTCGGCGTACCTGAGCACCATCACCGACCAAAACATGCTGATCTTCTCGGTGCTGACCGGTCTGCAGTTCGCCGTTGGCGTAGCCATTGTCTATAACGGCGTGCGGCTGATCCTCGGCGATCTGGTGCCGGCGTTCCAGGGCATCAGCCAGAAGCTGATCCCGGACTCCATCCCGGCCGTTGACTGCGCGGTGTTCTTCACCTTTAGCCCCACCGCGGTGGTGGTGGGATTCATCAGCTCCTTTGTGGGCGGGCTGGTCGGGATGCTCTTGCTCGGCGGGCTGGGCATGGCGCTGATTATTCCCGGCATGGTGCCGCACTTCTTCTGCGGCGGCACGTCCGGCGTCTTCGCCGACAAACTGGGCGGTAAGCGCGGATGTATCATCGCCTCCTTTATCGGCGGGATCTTCCTCGCCTTCCTGCCGGCGATGCTGCTGCCGGCGCTCGGCAACCTCGGGTTTGAAAACAGCACCTTCGCCGATTTCGACTTCGCGGTATGGGGCATCATTATCGGGAATGCGTTCACCCAGTTTGGTCAGATCACTATCTATCTGATTTGTCTGGCGCTGCTCGTCGCGCTGCTGGCGCCTTTCTGCTTCCGTCACGTCCAGGTGGTGGGCAACACGCTCAGCTATGAGGAGCTTACGGCGAAGCAGAAAAATGAATAAGCGAGGTCATTTTTCCCGGTGGGAGGGCCACGCTTTCCGCCGCTGACAAATAATCAGGAGTGGTTATGGCTATTTTGTCCATTGGATTTGCTTGTTTCGATCAGTTTTTCTTTCTCAATGAATGGCCCCAGGAGAATACCAAAAACTTTTGTCATGATTTTATTGAAAGCGGCGGCGGTCCGGCGGCCAATGCGGCCTGGCTGCTGGGATTATGGGGCGAGGAGGTTTATTACATTGGTCATCTGCAGCAGGACCTTTACGGTCAGCGCATTATCGATGAGTTTGCCGAGGCGGGGGTGGATACCAGCCAGGTGGTTTTCTCCGATGACATGATCACCCCGCTGGCCTCGGTGCTGGTCAATCGCTTAACGGGTTCGCGGACAATTATTACCCGCAAGATGCAAACGCCGCCTTCCCTGACCTACGAGCAAAAGCTCAAACTGGACGACCTCGCCGAGCGACTGATTGCCAGCGAGGAGCCGGTTACCATTTTAATTGACGGCCATGAGGCGGAAATCAGTGAATATTTAATTAAGAAACTGCCCAACGCCAGGGTCGTGATGGACGGCGGGTCACTGCGCGCCAGCAATATTAAACTGGCGGCCTGGACTGACTATTTTGTAGTGAGCGAACATTTCGCCCGCGATTATATGAGCTATCGCTCGCTGAGCACCGAAGCAGAAATTAAAGCGGCCCTGATTGAGTTGAATAAAATTTGCCGCGGTGAAGCATTTATTACCCTTGGCGAAAAAGGCTGCGCTTTTTTAAAAAGCGGTATGCTGCAGATCGTCCCGTCCTGGCTGTGCAATGCCGTTGATACCACCGGCGCCGGGGATGTATTTCACGGCGCCTTCACCTATGGCGTCCATTACTCATGGCATATCGATAACATTATTTTATTTGCCAGCCTGACCGCCGCCATTTCTATTGAGAAAAAAGGAGTTCGGGAATCGATGCCGGACCTGGCGGTCGTCCACCACTCGTTAAATAGCTACGAGAGAAACTTAACGCAATATTTTGAAGAATAACTGCATTTAATAAATATCAAGAGGTGAATATGTTAGTGTCGATGAAGGACATGCTTCAGCATGCCCTGCGGGACGGCTACGCCGTCGGTCAGTTCAACATTAATAATCTGGAATGGGTCGGCGCCGTATTAAGCACCGCCCAGCAGTGCCGCTCACCGGTTATTTTGGGGGTGTCCGGCGGCACGGTTAAGCATATGCTCGGGTTAAAATGTATTCATGACATCGTGGTTAACGCCATGGAGTATTTGCATATTGATGTTCCGGTGGCGCTGCATCTGGATCACGGCACTACCCAGGAGGCCTGCGAAGCGGCGATCGCCGCCGGCTTCAGTTCCATTATGTTTGATGGCTCGCATCTGCCGTTCAGGGAAAACCTGGCCATTACTCGCCACCTGGTGACGCTGGCCCACAGCAAAGGTATCTCTGTGGAGGCCGAACTGGGGACCATCGCCGGCAGTGAAGACGGCATTGTCAATTCCGAAGTCATCTACGCCGATCCGCAGGAGTGCTACACCCTGGTGACAGAAACCCAGGTGGATTGCCTCGCCGCCGCGCTGGGCTCCACCCATGGTCTGTATAAAGGTAAAGCCCGGCTGGGATTTACCGAGATGAAAGCCATTGCCGAGCAGGTGAAGGTTCCGCTGGTGCTGCATGGCGGCACCGGAATTGCCGATGAGGATATGCGCCGGGCGATTGCCTGCGGCACCGCCAAGATTAACGTTAATACCGAAAATATGTACGCCTGGTGCCAACAGGTGAAAGCAATTTTCGCCGCCGACACCGGGCACGATGTGAACGATCCGCGGAAAGTCATCGCCCAGGGACTGCAGCCGGTACGCGAGATGATTGCCCGCCGCATGGCGCTCTTTGGCTCAGAGCAGCGCTATTGACGCCGGGCCTGCGGCTGAAACCACCGCCCCGACGCTGCCGGGGCGGTGGTTTCAGGTATCAAAAAGCAAAGCAGGAACAGCCCAGCACGCCCCAGAAGGCCTGCTCGTCAGAGACCGGAATCGACGACTTACGCGCAATATCATGCTGATGGCCGTGGACGCCACAGCTACCGCAGCACTGGTGCATCTGCACCATGGCGCCGATTTTAGCCGTCGCCGGCGGAGCGGAACGGTAATGGCCCGGGACCTTCACCACCGGCGACCACTCCGGCAGCACCGGGATCGGCGGCGGCGCCAGCGGCGAGAAGTGACCGGCGGCGTACACCACTTTGCCGTCAACCACCGTCAGCACCGACTCAATGCCTTTGATCTCCTCTTCCGCGACGCTGAAGTAGTCTTTCGACAGCACCACCAGATCGGCAAGCTGACCGGCGGCCAGACGGCCTTTCTTGCCCTGCTCGCTGGAGAACCAGGCGCTGCCCGCCGTCCACAGCTCCAGCGCGACATCGCGCGGCAGGCGGTTGGCGTCGTCATACATCGCCATCCCGCCAACGGTGCGCCCGGAGACCAGCCAGTACAGCGCGGTCCACGGGTTATAGCTGGCGACGCGGGTCGCATCGGTGCCCAGCCCCACCGGCACGTCCAGCGCCAGCATCTTTGCTACCGGCGGGGTACGTTTCACCGCCTCTTTGCCGTAGCGATCGACAAAATATTCGCCCTGGAAGGCCATCCGATGCTGCACCGCAATACCGCCCCCCAGCGCCTTCACCCGCTCAATGTTACGCTCGGTAATGGTCTCGGCATGATCGAAGAACCAGTGCAGGCCATTAAACGGGATATCGCGGTTCACCTTCTCAAACACGTCCAGCATCCGCCTGATGGACTCATCGTAGGTGGCATGCAGGCGGAACGGCCAGCGATGCTCCACCAGATGGCGTACCACCCGCTCCAGCTCATCCTCCATGCCTTGCGGCAGATCCGGCCGCGGCTGCAGGAAATCTTCAAAATCCGCCGCCGAAAATACCAGCATCTCGCCGGCGCCGTTGGCGCGATAGAAGTCAGTCCCCTGCCCCGGCTTCAGCATGTCGGTCCAGCGTTCAAAATCCTCCAGCTCCTGCTTCGGCCGCTGAGTAAACAGGTTGTAGGCGATGCGCACGGTCATCTGATCTTTCGCGTGCAGCTGTTCGATAATTTCGTAATCTTCCGGATAGTTCTGGAAGCCGCCTCCGGCGTCGATGGCGCTGGTCAGCCCCAGTCGGTTCAGCTCGCGCATAAATTGACGGGTGGAGTTCACCTGCAGATCCAGCGGCAGCTTCGGCCCCTTGGCCAGCGTAGCGTAAAGGATCATGGCGTTCGGTTTGGCGATCAGCATCCCGGTCGGGTTGCCGTGGCTATCGCGGACGATCTCGCCGCCCGCCGGATCCGGCGTCTCTTTGCTATACCCCACGGCTTTCAGCGCCGCACGGTTCAACAGCGCGCGATCGTAGAGATGGAGCACAAACACCGGCGTATCAGGCGCCGCCTCGTTCAGCTCTTCCAGGGTCGGCATCCGCCGCTCGGCGAATTGAAATTCGCTCCAGCCGCCGACCACCCGCACCCACTGCGGGGACGGCGTGCGATCCGCCTGATCCTTCAGCATTCGCAGGGCATCCGCCAGCGAGGGAACGCCCTCCCAGCGGAGCTCAAGGTTGTAGTTCAACCCACCGCGGATCAGGTGCAGGTGAGAATCGTTGAGGCCCGGGATCACCGTATGCCCTTTGAGATCGACGATTTGCGTCCCCTCGGCGGCAAAGCTCATGATCCGATCGTGACTTCCGGTGGCAACAATTTTTCCGTCGGCGATGGCTACAGCTTCCGCCAGGGGATTCGCACGATCGAGGGTATGAATCTGACCGTGGGTCAGAATCAGTGTGGCAGTTTGCGACATAACGCACTCCTTGAGGAGGCTGACTCAGTTTTTCTTCAACCAGCCAGCAAACAGGCGGGTCACGATGGGCATCCAGAACCAGACCACCAGCGCAACCACGCAGGCATCATTGATGAGGTGCAGCAGCAGGCTCCCCTTAAGCGACGGCAGCAGCATGCCGGTCACCGCAGGCACCAGGTTGGTGCTGGGGAAAATCACCAGCAGGGTGATCAGAAACTGTTTCCAGCGCCGCGGCTGGCGTACGTTCACCGTCGGCGGGGTAAACCAGAAGGCCGGTTCAGTCCGCACCTCAGTCCGATCGCCTTCCGTCAGCAGTGGGGCAATCTCAGCCACCAGTTGCCGACGGGTTTCCGACTGCGTCCAGGCGTAGAGGTGCTCCAGGGTATCGAAGCGGATTATGACGCTCCACAGATTCTGCCCTGCAGCGGGCCGGATCACATTTGCCCCAAGATGGCCGGGAAATTCTGCCGCAATGGGCATAATTTTACCGAGCCACTCTTCGTAG
>OGWY01003690.1_pt1 | contig 9991 bp, 6 predicted proteins | sample 1576121 | NCBI WGS metagenome assembly OGWY01 (sample SAMEA3541543, study PRJEB24748) | human gut metagenome | biome: human gut; feature: human-associated habitat; material: faeces | place: China | collected 2012 | reverse complement strand
CTGGAGAAACGGCTGGATGATCTGGAGAAGGATCCGGATAAAATTAGTGTGCAGGTTGGCTATAAGAAATTACTTTTAAAATAGTACCATCATCTTGTTTTAGAGTAATTGTTTGGTTTGCTCTATCAATCTCATCTGCATAGATTAAGTTATCATCTAGAAGCTCTTGTATCAATGCATCGGCATCTCCCAATGTATTACTTAGCGTATTTTCCTTTTTCCAAATCTTAATTTTATCTGTAACAACATTAACTCTGGTTTCGTCATTTGTGTTTCTAGAATTTTCAACTAAGCCGTGGTCACCAAGGGCGATACTTAAAGTAACACCTGCTAATATTGTCATTATTACAAATGTAATTACCAAACTTATAAGAGTTATTCCTCTTGAATTTTCTTTTTCAAGCTGTTTCTTTAAGAAAAGCTTCTTTATATAACCTATAATCTTTAAAATTTTATTTTCCTTTCTAGGAATTAAATAGGTACTTCCATTATCAACAATATCTGATAGAACATCGAACTTTTTGTCCAGTTTTTCCATCATTTCAATATAAAAATTATTGAAAAAATAATAATCTGAAACGGTTCCTATATATTCCTGAAAACTATATAATTTTTTTCTGAATCTATCTAAATCAACAGATGTCATAAGTGATTTATACACTGTTGAAAAATACGATTTTATAATTAATTCTTGAGCAGAAAAGTATGCTGTACGTATTTCTTCTTTTAAGTTTTCAATCTTGTTTGAAAGGTTGTGAGATTTTTCAAATGCGAGTTCTTTATTTTGTTGCTTATTACGTAGAGTAATAATTTTTCCTTCTAAATCCAAGATTTTATCTAAAAGCATAGAAACTTGTGTATAAACAGCTTCTCCACATAGTGCTGAAAACTTATTTTTGAAATAGTCATTACAATTAAGTGTGCTATCGAACAAAACTTCTTCCCCGGTTATATAAGCCATTTGTGCAATTAAATTACAAAGTAATGGGTAATAGTTTGGACTAATTGTTGAAAAAGTTATTCCATAGTAAGTTACTGTTTCAAATTTTGAATCGAGTATGCTAGAAGCTGCGTATTGAACTGCTGCTTCGTTTAAAGCCATTCCGAATGTTTTAGAACCATTAAATGTACATAAACCCAATCTAACAAGTTTACCTTTTTGACTCTTTTGTTCTTGTAGATTATGAATAAGTTCATGTGTAGCAAATTTCTCTAAGCTATTCAAACCCATACCATCTCTGAAATAAACAGAAGAATTTTTGTAGAAATAACTTGCCTCTGCTGATCCAAAAGGAATATTGGCTATATACATTGGTAGATTTGAAAATCTTGAATAAAGAGCATCAAAAGTAAAGCCAAAATTGGGAAAAGCTGTAACAATCTTTTCACTCACACTTTTGGCTATTGCATCAATACTTGCCTTATCTAAAGGTTCTATAACGGAAATTCCATCTTTTCTTAAGTCTGATTCAATACTCATATTATTCTCCTTCGTTAATCCATTTTATTATACTACAGAATTACAGAAAAGCATATAACAGAATTGTTAAAAAAATATTACAATAATATTACAAAACAATATAGGCCTTTTTGATGATTCTTTGTATTCTCCAACATAAATAACAAAGTTTATTTTATGATATACAAAATACATGTTTTAGATTGATAAAAGACTTACTAAGAAAACTGAATTCTGATGGTGGCAGGTTACAGTATAATACTTTTTTAAATAAAACGTTTGAAATATTACATGGTAGTAGAACCGAACCTCAAAATACTATTGACTTTGAGCCCTTTGTAAGATATAATTTAGTGCAAAGATTTTTTGAAAAGAAGAGGCGATTTTATGTCATATAATTTTAGAGAAATAGAACCTAAATGGCAAAAATACTGGGATGAACATAAAACATTCTATACTGATGTTTGGGATTTTTCAAAGCCTAAATATTATGCTCTAGATATGTTTCCTTATCCATCTGGACAAGGTCTTCATGTTGGACACCCAGAGGGATATACAGCTACAGATATTATGAGTAGAATGAGAAGAATGCAAGGTTACAATGTTCTTCACCCAATGGGCTGGGACGCTTTCGGACTTCCTGCAGAGCAATATGCAATAAAAACAGGAAATCACCCTGCAACATTTACTCAAAAAAATATTGCAACATTTAAAAGACAATTAAAAATGCTAGGATTTTCTTTTGATTGGGACAAAGAAATTTCTACTTGTAATCCTAATTTCTATAAATGGACACAATGGATTTTTAAACAATTATATAAAGATGGATTAGCAAAACTTGTTGAAATGCCTGTAAACTGGTGCGAAGGATTAGGCTGTGTTCTTTCTAATGATGAAGTAATTAATGGAAAGAGCGAAAGAGGTGGATTCCCAGTTGTTAGAAAGAATATGAAACAATGGGTTATGGATATTCCAAAATATGCAGACATTCTATTAGATGGTCTTGATGATATTGATTGGCCAGAATCCACAAAAGAGATTCAAAGAAATTGGATAGGTCGTTCTGTTGGAGCAGAGGTAATATTCAATGTTGCAGACACAGATTATAAATTTACAGTATTTACAACTAGACCAGACACATTATTCGGTGCAACATATTGCGTTCTAGCACCAGAACATAGCTTAGTAAAAGATATTACAACTGCTGAGCAAAAAGAAAAAGTTGAAGAATACATTAAACTTTCAGCTTCTAAATCTGAACTCGAAAGAACAGAATTAAGCAAAGAGAAAACAGGAGTATTTACAGGAAGCTATGCGGTAAACCCTGTAAATGGAAAGAAAATTCCAATCTGGATTTCTGACTATGTTCTAGCTACTTATGGTACAGGAGCAATAATGGCTGTTCCTGCACATGACCAAAGAGACTATGAATTTGCTACAAAATTCGGATTGGATATAATTCCTGTAATTGATGGTGGAGACATTTCTAAGGAGGCTTATGCTGGAGACGGACTTCACATTAATTCAGATTTCTTAGATGGAATGAACAAAGAAGATGCAATAAACAAGATGATTGATTGGCTAGAAGGCAAAGGAATTGGAAAGAAAAAGGTAAATTATAAATTACGTGAATGGATATTTGCTCGTCAACGTTATTGGGGTGAGCCTATTCCAATAGTTTATTTAGACGATGAAATGAGAGCATTAGCAGATGAAGATTTACCACTGGAACTTCCTGAGCTAGAAGATTACAGCCCATCTAAAACAGGAGCATCTCCATTAGACAAGGCAACTGATTGGGTGAATACAACTTATGAAGGAAAACCTGCAAAAAGAGAAACCAGCACAATGCCTGGTTCTGCTGGATCAAGTTGGTACTTCTTAAGATACATAGACCCACATAATACAGATGAACTTGCAAACTACGAATTATTAAAACATTGGATGCCAGTAGACTTGTATTTGGGTGGACCAGAGCATGCCGTAGGTCATTTACTATATTCAAGATTTTGGAACAATTATCTATATAATAAAGGAGTTTCTCCAGTAAAAGAACCATTTGCAAAATTACGTCATCAAGGAATGATACTTGGATCAAATGGCGAAAAAATGAGCAAGTCTAAGGGAAATGTTATAAATCCAGACGATATGGTTAAAGAGTATGGTGCAGATGCACTTAGAGTATATGAAATGTTCATGGGACCACTTGATGCTGCAAAACCATGGGACCCTAATGGAATTGGTGGATCTAAAAACTTCCTAGACAGAGTTTGGAGATTATTTGCTGAATCTGGAAAAGTTAAAGACGAAGAAAATAAAAACTTAGAAAAAGTTTATCATTATACAGTAAAAAAAGTTACAAACGATTATGAAAATATGAGTTTTAATACTGCAATTTCTCAAATGATGATATTCATAAATTCTGCATATAAAGAAGAAGTAATTCCAACAGAGTATGCTGAAGGATTCTTAAAACTATTAAATCCAGTAGCACCACATATTACAGAGGAATTATGGAACAAATTAGGACATAATGAATCTATTGCTTATGAGCCATGGCCAACATTTGATGAAGAAAAAACAAAGAATGACACAATGAATCTTCCTATTCAAATAAATGGAAAGTTGCGTGCGACAATAGAAATTGCAATGAACGAAGACGAACAAAAAATAAAAGAACTAGTTCATGAGGTAATAAAGGATAGATTAGATGGAAAGTCAATAGTAAAAGAAATCTATGTAAAAAATAAAATTTACAATGTAGTTGTAAAATAAATAATGAAAAGGGGATTAACACAGGAAAAATGGAAAATGAAGTAATTAAAGAAAAGAAAAAAATGAGTCTTGCTAAGAAAATAATCTTAGGAATAATATTAGCTGTAATTTTAGCAATAGTAAGCTTCGTAATTTATGAAGTTGCAACAGTTAATAACACATACTATATTGGACAGAAAAATCTGCAAATACCAATATTTGTGTATCACGATATAGTCGAAGATAAATCTCAAATAGAATATGATTATATGCAAACGACTGCAGAACAATTTGAAAAGCAAATTGCCGGATTAATGAAACTTGGATATAAGCCAATAACATACCAAGATTTAGTTGATTATAAAGACGGTAAAAAAGCAATTTCAAAGTGGAGTTGTATAATCACATTTGATGATGGATACACAGGAGTATACAAGTATGCTTATGAGATTGCAAAAAAATACAATATACCAATGACATCATTCTTAATAGATGATTGCGTTGGAATTCCTGGATATTACACTTGGGATGAAGCAAGAGAAATGCATGATAGCGGACTTGTATCAATATATTCGCATGGATTAACACATGCTAGATATAACGAAGTAAGCAAAGAAGAACTTGTTGCACAAACTGAAAAAGCTTATGAAAATTTGAAAACAAATTTGAATGATCAAAATCTTCTAAAGGTATTTACATATCCTTATGGACTATATACCGAAGAAGAAAGAGTAGCCCTTGCTGATGCAGGGTTTGTACAAAATCTTACAGATAATAGAATTAATTTAAGTGATAGATTAGAGCTATCTGGCTTACACAGATCATATCCGCTAAACAATTCGGTTCTAAAAGTATTATTAAAAATACAATATAGAGTTGTAAGATACCACTAAAAAATAAAAGTAAGAAAAAATATATATAAATAAAATGAAATAATGGTTGATTTTATAAATCCCTTCCTGTATAATTTTTACAAGGAGGGGATTTTTTTGAAGAAAAAGAAAATAATTATATGGAGTGCAGTAATCATTGTTTTAATTATAATAGCAGGAATAATTGTAACAGTGACTAATAAAAAAGAAAACTTGGATTTTGCATCCATAAAATCAGAAAAACAATTAGAAGAAATTTATGACCGAACATACAACTTATACAACGACGACAGCAATATGCCAATGCTTTTGGCAACAATGCCATATTCTTTGATGGTTAGAGGATTACCAAGATATGATAAATCTTATGGAGTAATGAATGGTGCAACAGCAGATATTGACATTTCAAAAATTGAAAGTGCAGTAGACTCTATAAATTTGGCTAGTCCAGCTGGCACAACATCTTCAAATACCAAAGATCATTCAACAACTAATATTCAAGTTGAAAATGTAGATGAGGCAGACATTACAAAAACAGATGGAGATTATATATATTCAATATCAGAGGATAACGTTGTAATAACTAATGTAATGAATCCAGAAGAACTAAAAGTGGAAACAAAGATCGAACCACAAGAAGATTATGTACCAGAAGACTTAATCTTATATGGAGATAAACTAGTGGTGATTTCTACACATTATGAATCTTATAACAAGAGAGATACAATGGTATCTATATACGATATAAGCAACAAAGCAGAACCAAAAAAAGTTGAAGAATATAACATGTATGCAAAATATTATACCTCAAGATGCATAAATGGAAAGCTATTTGTAATATCATCTAGTAAGCTAAGAAAAGAAGATGACAGAATAGTTACATACTACAACGAAAATAATAAGCAAAAAGAAATCGAATTAGATAGAATAAAATATCTAAGAGGAATGGAAAGCAAAGATCAGACTATCATTTCAAGCATCGATTTAAAGAAAATGGAAGATGTAAAAATGAGCATGTATCTATTCAATGTCGAAAATGCATACATATCTGAAAATTCAATATATTTGTTAAATTCAGATTACAAATATAACAAACATGCACTTATAGAATACTTGAAAATCCTTGCTAAAAAAGGTGTAATCGGATATCTACAAGAGGTAATAGATGGCGACCTTGAAGTAGATTACGGAGAATATACAACAATTTACAAGTTTGAAATTCGTGAAGATGGCAGTCTAAAATATCAAAATAAAACAGAAGAAAAAGGAACAACGATAAATCAATTTTCACTTGATGAGTACAATGGAAATCTGAGAGTTGCACTATCTGGAAGTGAAGGTTCAAGAGTAGTAGTATTTGATAAAAAACTAAATAAAATAGGAGAAACAGCAAACCTATCAAAAGGTGAAAGAATGTATTCTACAAGATTTATAGGAAATAAAGCATATATGGTAACCTACAAAAATACGGATCCATTATATGTAATAGATTTATCAAATCCATCAAACCCTGAGGTATTAGGCAAGTTGAAAATACCAGGATATAGCACATATTTACACCCTTACGATGAGACACATCTTATAGGAATCGGAATGCAAACAGAGGAAAAAGTTTATAGGGACTCTCAAGGCAGAGTTACAAGCACATCTGCTGTTATAACAGGAATGAAAATGGCACTATTTGATGTAAGTGATGTAAACAATCCAAAACAAATATCACAAACAATAATAGGAGACAGAAGAACTACATCAGCAATACTTACAAACCACAAAGCATTGCTATTCTCTAAAGAAAAGGGAATAATAGCTATCCCGGTTAACACTTATCCAACTGATTTCGAGATAGACTCAAATACAACAGATATAAACTCTATGGTTAAAGCTTATAGTAGCTATGGAAAAAAATACACAAAAGAAGGATACTTTGTATATAACATAAACTTAGAAGATGGAATAAATTTAAAAGGTATCATAAACCATGATAAAACATCGGCATACAATTATTATTACAGTTCAAGTAGACTTATTAGAGGAATGTGGATAGAAAATAACTTATTTACAGTATCAGAAGACATGATAAAAGTAAATAATTTAGAGGACTTAAGTCAAATTGCAGAACTAAATATAAAATAGGATGCAGACAAAAACAACTGTAAGCAAAAATTGGATTAATTATAGAGGAAAGGAGAGCGTGATTATTTATATAAACTTGATGTTATAGAGATTATTGCAGAGATGGAAGTATAAAAGATATAGATGCAGAGGTAGAGAAAGAAACTCTAAAAAAGGTAATCACGCAAATAAAAAAATGAGTGAAGAGAAAGTTGAAGTAAAAGAAAAAAGTAAAAGTGCAATGGCAATTGCAAGTTTGCCATTAGGAATAATATCAATAATATTTAATTTATTCTGGTTTATAAGCCTTCCAACTGGAATACTAGCAATAATATTTGGAGCAAAAACAACAAGAAAACTAGGAAGCAAGATGGGAAAAGCCGGATTAATAACTGGAATAGTTGGAGTATCAATATGTGCGTTTATTTATATAAGTATAATAATGATAACCATACTAGGAATATATTATTAAAATAATATAGAATAGAACAGAAAAGAAACAAGATAAAATAAAGATAAAACAGAAACAAATGAGAACATAGAAGTAAAATATAAAATAAAAAATAAAAAATCGGGACTCTGTAATAAGAGCCCCGATTTTTTTTGTCAATTTATTTAATTTTGTTTTTAATTTTATTCTTATTTTTATTTTATATGTAATATACGCAATTTGAAATTAATTTTACAGTAAGGATTAAGTAAAAATGTAAATATAAATGTAATTTATGGTTAATCCAAATTCAAATGTAATTTATTTAAAACAATCGCAACTTTGTGAACAATCTTAGTTGCATTTTTCTTTGCAATATTCTTTCCAAAAGCCTTTCCTGTAACTGTTAATGAAGCAACAATAGCACTAATAATAAATTGCAAATTAAATGTAAGATTTAATTTTTCTGTTATTTTAATTGCAATTAAGGCACTGATTGCACCACTTAAAACGCCGCAAATATCACCAACAATATCTGCGCAGAAGTTAGCAACTTTCGAAGAATTTCTGATTAATTTTACAGATGTTTTAGATCCTGAAATTCTTTTACTAGCTCTTGCATGAAATTCGTTTTCATTTGCAACAGTAACAGCAACACCAATTATATCAAAAAATATACCAATAAATATAACTAAAAATAATATTAATACAGCAGGAAATAATGGTAAATTTGTAATCGAGTTTGTTGATATAAATGAGAATACAATTGACAAAATAAATGTTGTGATAAATACAGTGACTAACCACCTTATATTAGAATTTGTGTTAGAGTTTTTTTCTTTATTAATCTTTGAATTGGTTACACTATTGTTTTCCGCCACTTTATTCTTTGAGTTGTTATTTGCCTTATTGGTTGAATTAGTGGAATTTTCTGTGTTTGTTAAATTCTCCTTAGAGGATTTATCTTTTTTACTCATATAATTAAAAAATCTCCTTAAATTAAATATTTCGATAGTGTTAGAACACTATCGATTAATTTCTAAATTAAAGTTAAGATGGTAAAATTATAAGTAAATTTTACGGTTTGAGGTCTAGCCTAATTTCTTTATCCGCTACTTTGCATTACTGCCGAGTAGTTTCCTTTTAAAGCGAATATTCCTAAATAGGAATGCCAGATTGCCACTTAAGTCCGTACCTTAATCCCTATAATTCTATGCTTCTCGATTGAAACAAACATTCTAGAAGTTTTCCTTGAAATACATTTCTAAGACTAGTCTTTTTTGCAACAGTAATTTCATATAAAAATAATCCCAATACTATCACTCAAGACAGGCTACGCTATTACCTTAAGGTGTTCCCTTAAGCTCATAGGTTATACTTAAAATTAGTAAATCTATTTAAGCCTCCGCGGTAGTAGGGCAAAGTATGTATGCCGTTACATAGCACCCTAAAACCTTACTCCCTGAAAGCACACAAAACTGGCATTTCGCGCACAAACAAGGAACTTCAACGATGTGCCCTTTAGTGGATTTTTAGCCCCACCCTCATAATAGAAAGCATTACTAGAATAATGCACCATCAAATAAAATTATAACATAACATTTGAAAAAAATCAAGATGGAAGACTATGTCAAAAAATTATAAAAAACGACACTAAAAAATACACAACGAAGTTGCTAAAAGTTGTACAACAAAAATGTTAAAAAGTGCACAATAAAATTACTAAAATCTGCACAATGGTATTGCAAGAAACTTTACATAAATATTGATTTCTCAATAGTAATATGCTATAATGAGTACGTTGACAAAAGTTGTCACACCTTTGAAAAGGTAAAACTATTCGGAGGTGTAAGCCTCCAAGCAATTGTAAGGAGGTTTGTATGAATGACCTAAAAAAAGCAATTGAAAGATTAAATAAAGCTGTTAAATTTACTCGATTCGTGTGTATAATGCAGTGGATTGGAGCATTAGTAGCGTTCATGATGATAGTAGTACATGCAATAACAAAATGAATAACGGGTCAGATAAATAAAAGGAACTAAAAGGCAGGTGGAAGTTGGATTTCGGTTCAACTTCCATCTGCCTTTGGTGTACATTTTACTAATTAAGTACTTCAATAGATTTTATAGAAGAAAAAGCTTGTTTTTGCTACAAATAGTATTGATTTTACGCCATTTTTATTGTAAAATATGTAAGTATGAAAATAAACATAAAATAGGCTTTCAAGACATATTACAAAATATAAATTGAAAACTAATGTCACGAAAGGAGCAAATAGAATGAAGGTTAGTAAAGAAGAATTATTACACATAGCAAATCTTGCAGATTTAAAAATAAAAGATGATGAAATAGACAACTATTTAG
>OGWY01003689.1_pt1 | contig 9993 bp, 4 predicted proteins | sample 1576121 | NCBI WGS metagenome assembly OGWY01 (sample SAMEA3541543, study PRJEB24748) | human gut metagenome | biome: human gut; feature: human-associated habitat; material: faeces | place: China | collected 2012 | reverse complement strand
CCGATTCTTCCGCAATCGCGACGAGCTCCGTTTTTAAGTCTGCAATAGCAGTATGACATTACTTTTGTATCTGCGCCAAGCTTTCTTGAAACATATATTTCAGCATAGCCGTCCTTATCGGGAGCAAAGGATGTTACCGCACCTCCGCTTGTCGCATATGCACCGGATTCCGCATAGCAATTAACACCGTTGCTGTCAGTTCCGAAATCTTCGTATGTAAAATCAAAATCCTTGTAAGAACCGTCGCTGAGCTCAACAGTCATTGTTCCGTTTTCATTGAACAGATAGGAAAAATCGGAAAGCTTGATTTTTACCTTAACATATTCACCGCCTGTTTTGTCAAACTGATAGAATGTCTGAACATTACCGAAATAACCGTGACCCTGCGTCATCATATATTTTACGAATTTTTCGCCCTTTGGAAGATTTAAAAATCTCGGTGCGTTGATACAATCTTTAAACCATATATCGTAATCCTTTTCGTCGGTTGTTCTGAACTTTGCACCGAAATTTTTATCGGTATTTTCAGTGTATCCCGTTGTTGTCACAAAAAGCTGATTGTTTGAAATTTTCTGCGTTGTACCTGTAACTTCAAAGTCCTTGTGATTTTCATCTTCGCTTACCGCACCTGTCATAAGAACCGAACCGACAGTAAGCACACCGCACATTGCGATTGCAGTTATTTTTTTAATTGTATTTTTCATTGTTATCCTCCGTGTTTGTAATTTTATCCGCAAATTTGTTCATACTTGTTTCATTTTATCAATCTATTTTTCTTATGTCAATAATTTTAAAATAAATTTGGCATTTACGGCAATATATGCGTATTTTTCCCAATATTAATTATTACAAAATGACAGACAAAATACTCGGGCATTTCTGTTTTTAACACATTAGTTTTAAACAAAAAACAGACTGCACCGTAATACAGTCTGCCATAAATTATGACGCACGCTCACAGATTACATAGTAACGGTCAAAACCGCCGTTGCCGTCACTTATGCAGGTAAACATGGTGAGCAAATCTCTGTCCTTCTGCAAATAGCAGTCGCCTGATTCGCTCGGCTTATTGACTTTGGTTTCAACGACCTTGTAATTGAGTGTATCCCAATAATTTGTGATTGAAACCCTGTCACCAATTTTGAGGTTGCGGAGATTGTCAAAAAAAATTCGACCGATGTACCCCGTGTGACCTGCAAGGACTGCGTTTGTACTCTTACCGCCGATCGGCAATGAGGTTGCACTCATATGTGCCGCACCGTAGCTCATATTTGAGCTGTTCGCACCGAGGTAAATCGGCAGACGCATATTTATTGTTTCGGCGGTCACATAGCCGTAAATGCCGTCGGTTATGCCGTAATCCTCAAGATTGACGGCAGCCTGTGAATAGGTATCGTTGCGGAGCATTTCATACTGGTTTGTTTCAAGTTTTTTGTTGTAGGCAACGCTGTCATTAAAAAGTCTGTCGAGGTCAGCCTTGAAAACAACGGGCTGTTTGGAAGTACGCTTGCCCTCCCTGTCAATTTTGTAACCATCTTCGTCAACCCTGCCGTCCTTGACCGCCTGTTCAAAAGAGCCGTCCTCAGCTTCTTCAACACGGGTATCAAAGCCGTCAGCCTCACCGTTTGAAATCTGTGTTCCGATAAAATTTGATATAGGGGGGAATGCGACAAGACCTATTCCGACAACGAGCATTGCAATTGCCACACCCGTAAGTATTTTTTTAATCATCGGAATCACCGCCCAAATCATTCTGATTTTCGTCAGCCGAGTCATCTCTCAGCCGTTTTGCACCGTTCGACTTCTTCTTTTTACGCTTGAGCAGAAATACAACCGCAAACACAACAAGTGCAACAAAGCCGACAATTATGCCGATTGCGACTGCATAAGGGATTTTGTAACCGAGGAAAAATATGTAATCGTTGTCAAATTTCGCAAGCGACTCGCCCGTTTCAATATACTTTGTATCGTCATAATCGACACGCTTGCCACGCACGAGAAGTCTGTGAGTATTAACGCCGTATGGGGTACAGGTGAGGAGCGTTACAAGGTCTTCGCCGTCAACAATCCGTAAGGAATTGATTTCCGAGGGAAGAACAACTTCGATTTGATCAACCTCATATTTCAGCGTTCTGTCGAGGATATGAACATAGAATTCATCGCCGACCTTCATATCGGTGAGGTAATCGAAAAATGTTTCGCCCGGATAACCCGAATGGGCAGAAATTACGGAATGTGTGCTTGTACCGCCGACAGGCAGGGAAGTGTTTTGAAGATGCCCTGCACCTTTGGAAAGAATCTCTTCGCTTGTGCCGTGATAAATCGGCAGATAAACATTGATTTTCGGCACATCAATATAGCCGATAAGACCGTTATCATCAATATTGAGAGTTTTCTCATAATTTGCACCGATTTTCTGAAAAGCCTTTTCGTCGAACGGGTCGGTAATTATCATATTATTTGAAAGGCTGTTATTGTACTTAGCAGCCTCTTCAAACATTTTTTGAGTTTTCTCACTCGGCATCTGAGCAACCCTGTTGGTGTACTCCTTAACCATGCTTCGACTGACATAGTTATTAATTGCGGAACTGACAAGCGGATAGCTCATTATGCCGATTCCTGCAACAAATATTAAAACTATTAGTAAAATTGACAGCTTTCGTTTCATAAAATTTTCCTTTTCTGCGTGTTTTTGTTCCGTTGTTATTATACTATATTTTGCCGTGCAGGGCAATATATCGACAGCACAGCGATTTGTGCGAACAGTAGGGGCGTTCATTGGACGCCCGCAAGTAAAGACACAACTTGTCTGTTATATTATTGTTTTATAAATGCGATATTGTGATTACTGAATTGTAGGAGCGAACCGTGTTCGCCCGTTCGTGTGCAATGCACACGATTGCACGCATTGCGTGCAAAATTGAATACACAATTTATGTTATATCAAAACATATGTGTATGGACATAATGTTTCATCAAGCGGGCGTCCAATGAACGCCCCTACAAATTATACACTACTTTTTTGTATAAAAAGCTATGTGTATAAACATATAAATTCATCAAGTGGACGGATAATATCCGCCTCTACGGCTCTTCTGTAAATAGAACGGGGATGCGTTGCCGCATCCCCTGAAAATTACATATATCACAGATTTTAAGATAAAAGATATTCGATTAATTATTTAGCTGCTTTCTTTCTCTTAAGAACAAAGAGGAGAACGCCTGCACAAGCGATAAGTGCTGCACCGCCAACATAGAACATCATTGTACCCATACCACCTGTTGAAGGAACAGTTACAGGGTAATCCTTAACTACTGTAGCACCGTTTTCAACTGTACCAACTGCTGTGTATGCCTTTGCAACAGCTTTTACTGTGAATACTGTAGCGTTGAGGTTGTAGTTAGCAGGAGCCTTTGTTTCCTTTACATAATATGTAACATCCGGTGTAAAGTAGAACTCGTGTGTGCCATAGTAGAACTTATCATTACCTGTTTCTGTTGATGTAGCCTTAACAGTTTCACCGTCAACTACGATTGCCTCTGTGCATGCTGAATCCTTATAAAGTGTGAATTCAGCGCCTGGAAGTTTTGTTGATGTTGCGTTACCGTCAACCTTTGTTACATCAAGACCTGCAGTTGCAACATTTACAGTATTATTACCTGGCTTGTATGTGAAGTTGCCTTCATTACCATAGTAAAGACCGTCTGTGTTGGGGAGGTCTTTAGTAACTTTATCAGCGATATCAGCGTTTACCTTAGCTGAGAATGTTACCTTGATTGTGTCATAACCGTAGAACTTGTCACCCTGAAGGAGTGTATCTGATGCAACGACTGCGAATGTAGCTGTTGCATCATTGCCAGTGGCATCTTTATAATCATAATTAGGAACTACTGTGAAGTCGCCGTCCTCTGCAGGTGTTTCAACACCATCCTTAACAAAGTAAACCTTTACAGTATCGTCAATGAGTGAAAGAGCGTTGTCCATGTTATCAACAATTGCATATGTGCCAACCTTGTTAGTTGTTGAACCTGCTGTTGATGCTGTAAGTGTGTAATCAGCGTTCTTCTGTGTACCAACATTGCTGTCTGCAACTGTCTTTGTAACTGTGATACCTGAAACATCAATCTTTGAAGCAAGGTTTACTGTTTCATAATCGTATGTCCAGTCTGTGCCATTGAAGAAAGGAAGTGAGATGAGTGAACCCTGTACAGACTTAACTGTACCAGGCTTCTTAGAGCAGTATACATAATAGATACCGTCTGTAAGGTCTGTAATCGTCTGTGTAGGAACATCTGCTGAACCGTCATATTTGAATGTAACAGTCTTAGCAGCTGTACCTGTCCATGACATACCATCACAAATTGTGATGATTTTCTGGCTCTTGTCTGTTTCTGTTGAGTTGAGAGCGTTCACAAGGGCAGTGTTGCTTGCATAAGCATCTTCAACTGTTACTGTACCGTTACCAGTATCAACTTTAGCGAGCTTGAAGAATTTGTACTCATAAGTACCAACATAGTCGGCTTTATCACCTGTTGTACCGGCATTAGGGTTGCATGATACTGTAAGTGTTGTAGCAGCGCTTGCTGAGAATGGAATCATGAGAGCAATCATCATTACTGCAAGAACAGCTGCAAAGATTTTCTTTGTAGTTTTCATTTTTACTTTCTCCTTTGTGTTTGATTTAATATATGTAATTATATTCTAACCGAATGGTTAAACGGGTTGGGGTGGCTGCATGGCGGACACCGGCTAACAACGGTGTCCGTAGCAGTCAAAGAGGTTTTCTATGAAAGAAACATATGATTAAAAAATCACCTGTTCTAACAAGTTAAATCATATTGGGTTACTTTCTGCATCTTGCTCTGCGTTTTTTACGACCTTTTCCGTAATAGATTGCGTAACCCATGAACATTGTCACCGCAAGACCTGCAACCGACAAACCGAGAACAAAATAACCGTTCATTCCGTCACCGCTTGCCGAAGGCATTGTAATTGCACCGTCAACATAATCATATGTAACATCGTACTTGCCCTTAACAGGAAGTGTGAAGTAGGAAAGTGTGTAATTCGGGGTGTAACCCTCTGACGGTTTGTACTCAAACAGACAGTATGTCTGATATGTTGAAGTACCTGATATATAATTGTCGGAACTGTCTGTCCATACAACATTACCGTTTGTTTTTGTAAACTCACCCTGACCGTCCTTGAAGATTGTCAGATTGTCAAATACAGCCTGACCGTTGCTGTCTGTCTTTTTAGAAGTCATATGAGTTTTCATTGTGGCATCTTCAATGATTGTATTGATATCATCTGCAGTAAAGATACCCTCACGAGATACCTTCATCACCGCAAATTCCGTATCACTTACATTACCGCCTGACTGATTCTTCTTGTTTACTGTTGCACTTCCGTGTGTGGTTTCATTTTCAAACACGGCTTTTTCAACAGAAGAAGAATTGTTGAAGTAATCTGCAAGCTGAGCATCGGTTTTGCCTTCAATTTCTGAGCTCTTAACCTTAATATACTTAGGCGGCGTTACTTCACCGCCTTCAAGAAATTCAATCTCGGCAAGCCAGGTGTTTGTATCCATTTTATAATCGGATGCATTTACACCCTCGACAAGAGCCTCGGTAATCTTAAATCTGTAAACACCCACACTGACTAAGCTGAGGTCTTTGAATTCAACCTTACCGCTTGCGTCAGGTGTTGCCGATTTCTTGGAAACTAATGCTGTGCTGTTTGTCTTGATAGTATTGCCGTCAGTATCCTGTTTTCCTGTATCCATTGACTCAAGACCTGTCAATGTATAAACGAACTTACTGCCGCTGTAAGCCTGACCGTCAAGAGTCTTATTTACCGAAACGGCAAAGTTTGTTGGATTAACCTTATTGATAAAGTCAAGCGCATTTCCTGCTTCGGCGAGAGTACCGACAAATGTACCGTCGAAGCTCTGATCGCCTACTTTATAGGGGATATAACCTGTAACGGTTTTCTCTGTAATCTTATAGGTTGCACCTACAGGAATATTGAGAAGCTTAATGCTTTCGCCCTTTTTGATTGTGAACGAACCGTCCGAAGATGTGCGGTAAACTGTGCTTGAATAATCACTTGCACCCTTTTCTTTGAGCTGATACTCAAGAGGATAGGTCTTGTAGTCATAGGTTGAACCGTCGCCGTCAAAGTCGAGAGCAATTGCAAATGTAAACTGCTCACTTGTATCGTAATCGGTTGTACCGTCTTCATCAACAACACTCTTTGAAATTTCAAGAGGTGCTGTCACTATCTTGTTGGTATAGTCGAGCTGGAGCTGTGCATAAGCACTGTCATCATCGGGATCTACAAGCTTGAATGCCGAGTTCGTAGTTGAACCGCTGCTGATTGTTGAACCGACTCTGTTGTTAACAAGTTCCCAGTTCGTTGTGTATTTAAGCTTACTGCTGTCTGTTGACTCGTTAACCGTCATATTGTTGCCGGTCTTGAATGAGTTGTCAAAGTCAGCCATATAATCATCTTTAAGTGTGAAACCGCTGTTTGAAAGAGTTTCACTGCTTGTGCTTTCGTCTGCTTTTGTAAGCTTGTAGCTTTTACCGGAGGTATCGTTGTCGTTCTCTTTGATTGTATAACCAAAAGTTTCATTAGCTTTGAGGTCATCTGAAATTTCAGAAACAACATCGCCTGTATCAAGTGCCTTTGTAACCTTGAGGTCATTGTTGGCAGGTGTCATTGTGAAGTTTACTGAGAAGTTAGACTCAGCCTCACCACGCTCCATATAGAATACTACCATATGGTATGTCTTGTTAGGATCAAGATTAGTACCATTGTTGATTGTCTTTGTAACTGTGCCAAGGTTTGTAGGATGTGACGAAACGTCTGCAGAATACTGAGTGCCGTTACCGTTCCACATTTTACCGTAAAGGTCTGAAAGCGTGAGGTTTTCTGTAAGCTTGCCGTCATTTATATTCTGCCACTTACAGAAGATAGCGTTTGTATTGCTGCCAAGATCTGACTTTTTGAATTTGTAAAAACCGTCTGATACTTCATAAGGTTTTACATAATATTTTTCATTATTAAGTGTACCAACACTTGTATCCTGCCAAACATACAAACAGAAGTCTTTATAATCACCTGTCTTAACCCAAAACTCATCACTCGGAACTGTAAGTTTTGTCGATGATGATGAAGATGAGTAGTCGGCAAATACATTGTCGGCTGTTGCTTTCATTGTATTAAAGTTAATTGAACCGCTTGCCTCTTTATGGTCACCGCCGAGGTCGAGAGCAAGCTCTGCATCAGCGCCTGTTGAATCCTCACCGATATAAACCCAAAGGTCATCGTCACCGCTGAAGTTAAAGGTTGCAGGTTTGTCGTCTGCAAGTAAACCGTCCTTCGGAACTCTGAAGTCTATATCAAGTCTGATACCAAAACCATAGTCAAGGTTAGAGTTAGTACCCTTGCCCGATGATGTAGCCGTAGTATTGTTGAATGGGAAAATACCATAACCGTTGCTTTCGCCGCCGAATTTTTTCAGGTCATCGCTGATTCCATAATCTTTACCCGCACCGTAGTTAATTTTTGTCGGTGTGAGGCCGTTCCATGTGAAGTAGATGTTATCGGCTGCATTCTTTGAAGTGAATTCATAAGTAGTAACACCTTCACTGTCAGTAGTTGTACGGAACGGGAAAGACGACTTATAAACATTGGCAACTCTTTTATCGTTGTGGATTGCGGTTGAAAGTGCCTCAGTATCAAAGTACGGAGCCTTGACACCTTTTATAATCTGAAGATTACCCTTGCTGTCAAGCTTGTTGTACATAAGACCCTGTAAGGACTGGTTATAATTACCGCCGCCCCATTTCATACCGTTGGAGTTGTTTACTGCATAGTAATAGTTATCATCATAATTGTTGATGTTTGTAAGTCCTTTTGCGTGAGTCTCAAATGTTCCGTAGTGTTCATTACCCTTATACATATTGCCGAAGTAGAGAGGATACTTCCAGTCCGACTTATAGTTTAAAGCAATGTTGCTTATGTAGCTGTTGAAGTTATCAAACTGATACCAATAGTCATACATATTGCCATTACCCTGACACTGAAGATACCCTTTCTCCTGCTCCATGTCCGACCAGTAGTCAAAGTATGTTGCGTCAACGCCTACGATATTAGGATTATTTGAGAATGAATTTTCAACAACAGCGTTATAGTCTACATTGCCTATTTCCGAGAATTTTGTCCAGCTTTCGCCTCTGGCTGTCTTAACATATGTAGCCGTGTTCTCGCTGTAGCCCGAACCATCATATCCCGAACCTGTCGGATATGAAGTTGCGGAAGATGCACCGTTGAGATTAGATTTTTGCGGATGGAATCTTAAAACCGCATCTGTCGGAATTTTACCGCTGAACACCACATGACCGTTTACCGTGGTTTGTGTAAGCTCAACTGTTCCTTCATAGGCATCGTTGTAGTCAAAAGTTGCATAAACCTTTGAAAGTGACTTCCAGTCATCGTTTGAAACATAAACTGTTTTATATGTTGCCTTTGACTGTTTGTCGGGAGCTTCAACAGAAAGGTATTTACTTTCTTTGAACGAGCCGTCAGTTGTAAGATAAAATTCTGTGTCGCCCGAAGCACCCGAAAGGTCGAGAGTCTTGATGAACGGGTTAGTCCACTGACTTTTTGAGGCGTCATAAAGAGCATTATCAGCACTGTATGAATCGTTAATACTGAGGTCGCTTGTTTGTTTTTCGCCCTTGCTGTTGAAGATTACATATTTATAGGATGATTTAACATCCACATAGTAGTAATCGCTGTCCGAAGATGTGAGCTTGTTCATTGCAACACCGGGCCACTTTTCGTTGCAGTCAGTATCGGTTACCCAAGAATATGCATAAGCTTCCTTATAGGTATTGCTGTTATTAAGATAGATACGGCGGAAACCGCTTGCAACAGTCTTTTCGGGAAGAGTAAAATTAACCCCGGAAGAAAGCTCAATTTTTGTTGCACCGAGTGGTGCAACAGTTTCAAAAACTCCCGAAGAATTTTTGGTTACAGTACCCGTTTTGAGAACCGTACCGTCATCCTTAGCAAAACGATATGTAACAGAAGAAAAATCTTTCCATTCCTTATTCTTGGTCAGGTTAATGTAAATCTTCTGTCCCGAAGATGTTGCCGCAAATACATTAAGCGACATACCCGACACGGCACATACCGAAAGCATGATGGTAAGTGCAAGCACAAGAGAAAAGCTTTTCTTTGCGGTTCTGCAAAGCTTTTTACCTAACTTCATAATTTTTTCTTCTCCTTCATTGCCGATTACTTTGTTTTGGCAGTCAAAGTACAATTAAACATGACTGGATAGGACAGTCCAACATATCTGCCAACGAATTATGAAACGCAAATTTTTGAATTTGTTCTTCTTTTTGATTTGCATACAATTATATAATATTTTATTGCGCATTTGTAGAGGCAATATAGCCAAAGTTCGTGTAATATTTTTGGTTATATTGCACATCTACAAACACGGTTTTATATTTTTTGCCATAATGTGATTTTATTACTTATTTATCACCATTTTTTGCGTTTTAAATAAATTATACCCATTGTACAACCTTAACAGGCAATTGAAAAGTCAATTTCAACACTGAATTTGTTAATTTTTAATTCTTTTTTCAAAAATATCAAAAATTTTTATGCAAATTTACGCCAAGCTATATGCGTAGAAATATGTATTTTTTTGCGATTGTTGTTTTTTAACATAAAATGCCCCAAAACCAGCATTTTGCAGAAATTTTCAGATATATTTTTATAATCAATATCTATATCTCATCAAATTAATCACCGAATACCTTGAAAATTCGGCATAAATAAAGGGCAGAGTATTGCTCTCTGCCCCTCAAAATGTAATTCACTTAAATCGCAATTATACAAACCGCTTTATGCAAACATATTAAAGATCTCTGCCGCAGCACTTCTTGTACTTTTTACCGCTGCCGCAC
>OGWY01003678.1_pt1 | contig 10009 bp, 7 predicted proteins | sample 1576121 | NCBI WGS metagenome assembly OGWY01 (sample SAMEA3541543, study PRJEB24748) | human gut metagenome | biome: human gut; feature: human-associated habitat; material: faeces | place: China | collected 2012 | reverse complement strand
CTTCGGCTGCAGCTTTTAGAAATAAGTTCAATCAACTTTTTGGCCTGATATGACAGAAATTATTTCCATAACTGATATAGTACAAGACCCTCCAAAGGACTACTTTATGCCATCCATTGGAGAACGCACTATGGCGTTTATAAATAGCCAAGAAAAAATTGATGAGGACAGTAAACTCACAATAATAGAAGAAGCACAAGATATTCTTTCTCATTGTATTCTTCCCGGTAATCAAGAATCTATAACCAACATTGCTGTTGGTTATGTTCAGAGTGGAAAGACATTATCTTTCACTACTCTAACAGCACTTGCTGCTGATAATAATTGGCGTATCGTCATTTATCTCACTGGTACTAAGACTAATCTCAAAGAGCAGACTTCTTCTCGCTTGCGTCAAGATCTTCTTTTTGACGAAAACGAATACTACAAAATTTTCACAGACCCAAGCATCTCAGATCGCAACCGCATAAAGAATTTTATGGAGATAGGGCAAGAAGTTCTTCTTTTTCCTATCCTTAAACATTATAAGCATATAAATTCTTTAGCTCAGATTTTTGAAGATCCCGAAATCAAAAATCTTGTTAAGAATTTTGGTGTCATTATTATTGATGATGAAGCTGACCAAGCAAGTTTCAACACTTTTGCAAAGAAGAATGCAGGAAAAGAAGACTGGGAAGATGATGATTTTAGTAGAACTTATAGCGCAATCTTACGATTGAAGAAAACTCTGCCAAATCATTCATATATTCAATATACTGCCACTCCGCAAGCGGCGTTCCTTATTGACAATAATGACATTCTTTCTCCCAAATACCATACTGTCTTGACTCCAGGTAAAGGATATACGGGTGGTAAATATTTCTTCAAGAATACGGAGTGCAACTTGCTCTCCATTATCCCAGATGAAGAAATTTATCATTACAGCCGCAATCCTTTAACTGAAATACCAGCCTCTTTAATGGAGGCTTTAAGGCAATTCATTATCAGCGTAGCCATTGTTGTCATCAAAGAAAAGCGTCAACCATTCCTTTCTATGATGGTCCACATTGACGGTCGCAGAGATACCAACGAAATTTTCGAGCACTGGATTTCAAATAACTTACAGTATTATTTGGAAATTCTTCGTGCTCCCCAAGGCGACCCTGGCAAAGATCTCTATATCCAGTCTCTCAAACAGTCATTCGATAGTATAACTCAATACATGGAAAATCCTCCCTCTTTTGAGGAAGTCCTTCCATTAATTCCGCGTACCATACTCAGGACACAATGCCATTTGGTTCAAGGTGACAGCGAGAATACCATTGATTGGAATGCCGAGAAAGGACATATTTTAATCGGTGCAGATATGCTCAACCGAGGATTCACTATTGAAAAACTTTCAATATCCTATATGCCTCGCACATCTGCCGGGCGCTCAACAGCTGACACCATTGAGCAACGATGCCGATTTTTTGGTTATAAGATGCCATACATTGACGTATGCCGGGTGTTCCTCAGTGCGAAAAGTAAAGACGAATATACCGCTTATGTCGAGCATGAAGAAGTTTTGCGGTCGAGTTTAAAGCAATGCCATACGCTTGCTGAGTTCAGCAAACATTCTATAACAATGCTTCTTTCAGATTTACTCAATCCGACCCGTACAAACATTCTATCTAATAAGTTAGTAAGAGATAAACTTATTGGCTGGAGACAGATGCTATCACTCGATTGTATGCAAGAGAACAAAAGACTCTGTGTTGACTTCCTCAGCCGCATAGAATCTTTTATCCCATGTGGTGAATATGGCAACGAAATTAGAAATCATCGTCATGCGTTAGTACCTATTGAGGAATTTATTAAATTTTTCCGTGAGTTCAAGTACATGGATGTACCGAACATTACAAGAAAAATTGTTACTATCCAATACCTTCAATACATTAAGGATTTCGAAAATATTGGGGTGATTGATGTCTACCAAATGGCTTATCAAACGGAAACTTCAAGAAATTTACGTAGCCGTAAAATTAAGGGAAATAAGCCTAATAACCTTCAAGCCGGTCGAGCAGACAATGCTTCTTATCCAGGTGATAAAGAATTCTGCTCAAATTCTGTAGTATCGGTTCAGTTTCACCATATTATTCTCGATGATCCCGGATTACAATATGGTAAGAAAGATTTGTTTAACCTCGCCTTCTACTATCCACTCGCTATCGGTGAAGATTTTATAAGGCTCGACAAACCTGTGGAAGATGATGACTCTGAATAATATTAACTTACTTGAGAAGTTTCGTGAACTTAAAGCCCGACCTCATACTAAGAGCGGCTTTAATGCTGTTGTAATTTCTAAAACTTCTCCACATCGTTTAGGCATAACCTCGGAAGGTTACCCTATATTTTTCATCGCTTGTTCTTCATCTGAACGTGTTTCAGATATTAACCTTCGACTTTTCAAAGTCTTGTTCAATCGCCGATGTACCATTTCCGACACTACTACCGAGTCAGATATTCAAGGTACATTTTCGATAATACAGTTAAGTTCACAAAACCCTGACTTCCAAAAATATTTTCTGGAAGTAGTATTTCTACTTTTATGCCGGTTGGAGGACAAGCCTACCGTCAATATATTGAAAGCCGAAGTATCAAAATTGATAAGCCTCTTTACGAGTGTAAAATCAATTTCTAAAGAAGTAGTTAGAGGTCTTTGGGCTGAGCTAATTTTGATTAAGCGAGCCTCAAATCCGTCATACCTTATTCGCTCCTGGCACGTTATTCCTGAGGATAAATTCGACTTTAACGATGGTTCTGATAAAGTAGAAGTCAAATCTACTAATGGGACTAAACGAGAACATACATTTTCTCTTGAACAACTCAACCCTAATAAAGGATCAAGATTGCTCATCGCTTCAATGTTTGTTTCGCAAACAGGAGTAGGCAAAACTATTTTTGACCTTGTAGACGAAATTAGTTCTTCTATTTCTGACGTTGATGTTCTGTTTAAACTCCGCGAAGAAACAACCCAAACGATTGGTTCGCATATCGAAGAAGTTTCCAACATGTTCTTTGATGAAAATGTCAGCCTTGATAGTTTACGGTTCTTCGATTACGCCTCTATACCCTCTATCAATATAGCAAATGTTCCAGCGGAAGTTTCTGCCATTCATTTCCGGTCAGATCTTAGCGATGTTTCACCTGTCGACTCTTTCGACCAAGACAGTGTCTTGTTTAAATCTTTATAGTCTATGGCGAAACAACAGTATTTAAAAGGGACTGCTTTATATGACAAATTCCTTTCGGGATTTGCACATTATGCAGGGCTTAATATCATTTCTCGAAATGATATTTTACACATTAGCATTGACGGACACGAATACTACATTTATCTCAAATGTATTTCACACAAAGGTAATCCATATCCGCTTAATGATCAACGAGCTCAGCTACCGCAACGCCCTATATTTGACGAAGTAAAATCTTCTGACATAGATTTCCTTTTCCTTGGATACGATATGGATAATGATGTATTTGTCTGCTGGGACCCACTAAAAGTTCGTCAACGTCTAAACGTAAAATCCTATGTTTCTTTTTATAGTTTCAAGGACTTGCAAAGCAACGTTCAATTAGGTAGAATTGACTCCGCCGAACTTTCAAATGGTGATAAATTTGTGCTTTTCAAGAGGGATGATATGCTTTCCTTTTTCAATATGATAAAGGTACACTTCCCTCGATTGAAGGAAACTGACCAGATTGATGAATCCGAGGAAGAAATGCCAATATCAGCACCGACAACAACCCCTTCCAAAAAAGTTGAAGTTGTCGGTATCCTTTCAAATGTTATTTCTGACCAATCAGTTAAGTTACTCATTGATTCTATGGTAGCAGATGAACAAAATCGTATGCAAATCATTTGCTCTTGCATGAATGATTTTCAAAAGTTTTATTACAAAATGAAACTTACCGATTGGAAAAGAATCATTTACACTTACCTTGATGAAACAGAGACATTTGTAGGTGAAAATAATTAACAATTTCTATGCCCACTCACTCTTGAATATGTACATGTCCAAAAGTTCTTTCCCTTCCTCCCAGTATAAGCACGAAGACATTATAAAAAGTGCGGTGCTACGGGACGGTATTTATAATACATCACCTTAGTAATGGACCGTATCACGCCACGCAATGAGATACCCCCTGTATAGAAGAGGTCGGTGTTCCAACTGTGTATCTCCGTAAGGACAAGGTCCGTAATACTGCTGATGGTCTCCACATATGCGGTTGCAGAACTGGTCCTCCAGACATCACTTATCTCTCTTGTGATATTGCTAGTTGCATACAGGGCTAGGACATTGTCGGGGATACCTTGGGAATTAAACTTAAACATAATACTGCTTAATTTTGATTAGTTACTTATCAATAAAACATTAGTTAATACTTATGCTTACTATTTCTCACAAAAACTAAGCCCCTGTACGTCAAAATCAATATAAACAAATGTTATTCAGAAACTTATATACTTTCAATCATTTTTACCGGACACCAATAACAGTATTACTGAATTCAATAGCAATCCTTTTGCAACCTTCAATTATCCTGTTATAATACTGTTCTGTAATCATATTAGTAATAATAATTGTTTCTTAATGCCTCAACCCCGTTTCTACTTAGAAAAATTGACGGCTCCCCTTTCTTTGCCTCACCTTTAGAGTTGTGCCTTGTGGAATTACTCACCAGCACACACAATTTCTTTGCTCTGGTCACACCTACATAATGCAAATCTAAATCTTGCGCCTCATTAGGATAGCAGGCAACTCCATTCTTATATTGCTTGAATGGAATCTCAAATTCATTCATGTTAAGATGATAGACAATATCGAACTCCAATCCCTTTGACTTATGCAAGGTCATAATTACCACCTCATTAGCTGAAAATGGTCTATAGCTATCTATCCAGTCCTTAGAATTCAGCACCGAGTTCAAATGTTTCATCGAGCTACCCTCTTGATATTTAGGCAACAAAATGTCTGCAATGTTTTTGAATAGTCTTGGCAACGCATCTATCATATCATCTTTATTTACCGACCTAATCTCATCACGGATTCCAAGAAGTCGTTTTCGAGCGTATGATGACAAAAGTGCAAAGTCCATATAATAATCTACCACCGACATAAATGGCATTCCCTCATCAAAATAGTATTGCAATAACTGCGCAAAAAGATGTGATCGAGGATTCAAATCATCATCTAATGGAGTTGAGATCACAACCCTATGAGGTATATCCAAATACCCAACTATCATTTCCTGCATCTTTGTACTTCTCACAAGAATTGCCACTTGACTGAAATCTGTTACCTTCCATTTCTTACAATCATTAATTATCTCATTGTCTAGGTATTCGGCCACTATTTTTTCATCACCATTCACTGCGATATGTTCCACACCCATTTCCCCTTCACATTCCAACAACTGACAGTTTGCATCAAGAAGCCTGTTTGAATAGTTCACAATGGGTATTGAACATCTAAAGTTCTCTGCCAACTTATAAGATGTAAATTCTTCCATTGTTTCAAGTGCGACTAAATAATCACTCACCTTATGTGCAAAACCAAAAATCGACTGATTCACATCTCCTACTGCATTTCCGATTAACCCCAGCCCTATCAGTTCAAGAAATATTCCATTCGTATAAGTATCTGCATCCTGAAATTCATCTATGAACACATACTTAAACCGCGCTTTCAGATGAGCCCTACAAGCAGTACAGTTTTTAATAATGTGTAAGGCCACAAGTTCTAACGAACTGACCAATATTTTCCCTTCCTTGAATAACTCATAAAGTTTCTCCCAAACAGTCTCATTTATCTCTTCATAATCCGGATGTATCTTATTTATCCATTCAAAATCTACCCTCCTGTTCTTGTCCAAATCACTCTCTGTAATTGGCACAACTTCTTCCTTCGGATATCCTATAACATAATGTCCGAAGGGCAGAATAATCTGTGTCAAACAGAAGCTATCTATCGTTCCAAAGAATGAATTTTTCTCCCATGTGCCATCTTGAAGAGTCTTACGTTTCAAATGTCCTGAAGCTTTACGAGTATAAGAAATTGCAATAACACCTTGATAATCTTTTAAGACATCAGACTCTAATATTCGCCTAATTTTCTCTGAAAGCACAAAGGTTTTACCACTGCCTGGCATGGCAAGCACTACAGTATTTCCTTCTTCTTGGATGATATCACGCTGGATGGGTGTAGGTTCCATAATGACTTTCAATATATTCTTTAGCAGATATCAGTAAATTGGCTAATCTATCGTCCTTTAATAGGTGCAATTGTTCCTTCTTCTTCTGTAGGAAGTGATACATATTAAGCGCCTTGTGCTTTTTCATCTCATCAATGATTTCCTCATCACTCATTTCATTATCTTCATCATAAAACTCTTTTAGAGAATCGCGCAAAAGGCTGTTCATCATATCAGTTTCCAAATCGACGTCAGCCAACTGAATATTATAATCATCCAAGAAATCAATAAACCACTCAGCTGCTTCCCGATTCTTTTCTGGAATGTCTTCAGGGTTATCAAATCCCCGTAATAATTTCTTGTTATTTTTAATAGTATCCTTCTCCCCTTCATCAATAATACAGCATTCCTCTAGGCAAGCTACAGCTCTTTCTATTCCTGCATATCTATATTCGTCTTTTTTGGGTATTTTCGTAATATCATTGTCTGTTCTTAACGCCCATTCTATATCCATTGCATTAAGCACTTTACAATAGGTTTCAAAGTCTATACCATCAACGCTTAACACAGAAATATTCATCCTGTCTAAGTCAATTCCAATCTGGCTAGCCAACGTTTTAAAGAATAATAGTTCGGAAGGACCTTCTATAAGAATGACATAGTCAGCAAAAAAAGCCTCGGCTGGAATTACACTCATTCTGTATCCCAAGCCATCTATTCCATCTTCAATTATTTTCGAACATCCATCTGAAGCTACTATGGTTTTATTATCCTCTTTTTTATAAAGCCTGATGATAGAGTTTGGACTAAATTCACTAACGATGAATGGAGAATGGCTGGTTAATATTATTTGACCATTTAAAGTTTTGCTCAAATAAGCAGCAAGCCCACGCTGTTGATGAGGGTGAAGGTAGGCTTCAGGCTCCTCAATACAGATGATAGACACTTCGTTCGTCAACTCTGAATTTTCGTTTTGTGTTGCCCATAGAGAAAGATAGATTTGATTGATTCTACCCTCTCCGCCAATTATCATACTTTTGTCTCCATATTTTGAGGCCAGCGACACGCTATTAATCACTCTGTCTATTTCTGTTGTCGAAGTATCAAACACGATCCTTTGCTCCCTGTTGTGTATAGATAATTTGTCAAGTTCTTCATTCAGACGATCTGTAGCATTCTTTACATACGACAACTCTGGAATTTTTTTATCCACATATTGAAGTTTTTCTGCTATATCGTCATACAAAGCATCATCTTGTTCAATAATTTCGGACTCTCTATTGTCTTTTGCCTGATTTAGAAGCATATTCTTCGACTTATTGATATATCCCCAAAAATCCCTTCTACTACTTATATATTTCAAATTCAAGAATCGTCTATACCAAGGGCCCTCAATTTCAGTTAAATCCTTCTCATCATCACTTTTGCCACAATAGAAATGGTAATCAACTTTGCCTTTCTCCTTCGTAGCTCTATATTGTATCACCATCTCACCGTCATCGCTGTACTTGCCAGGCATCCTTGCAATAACACACTCATCTGTCACATCGGTGAAATATATCCTGATGATTACCTCTTGTGTATCTTCATACGCATAGAAATCCGAATCACTCAATTCAAAGTCATAATCCGAAAAGCCCTTATCTAAAAGCAAACGCATTGCATGAATCAGGTTTGTCTTACCCACATCGTTTGCTCCTATAACAAGGCTATTATTGTTAAAATTAACTGTAACCTCTTTGAAATTACGATAGCCCTTTATATAGATTTTTTGTAATAGCATAAGCCTTCTTTATTTTCTTGTATAATTACATAAAAACAATTCTTTAGGGTGCTTTGTTGTAGCCACTAATCTTTTTATACCTCTCTGATTTGTTGTAAATATTCCATTCGTATTAACGTTAAAAGTACAGGTTCTCTTTTCCCGGCATCTTGTTCTCCAGGAACATAACATAGTAGATCGGGAGATAAAGGATATTTCCTATTGTCTTTATATCCCTTTCATTTGAAAGAACAATAGATGAAACAATATGGTAATCCTGAATTGCCATCAGGTTATCCAATGCACTATGAACCGTATAATCCTTACCGGATTTAACCTCGATTGGCAGCACACTCATGCTGCTGCTATCATCAACAAGGAAGTCAACCTCTCCTTTCTGCTTATTGTCATAGTAGAACAGTTTTTCGTAATGAGCTTTCAGTTCTTGGGCAACAGCGCTTTCATAGACAGAGCCAAGGTTAATGCTGGCTATGTCGTTCAGTATTGGCTGGATATTGTAATGATACAACTGGGAGGTAAGCATACCTACATCATTCATGTACAGCTTCAACAAATTTTTCTGCTGGGATTCTGCCAAGGGATATTTCGGATTGCTGATTGCATGAGATGGTATCGTGATACCTGAATTGATCAGATACTCAAACTCCTCCATGTAATTGCTGAATCTATCGCCTTTCCTGTCCAATATATCTTTTGCTACAATCCGCTTCTTCTTGTTCTCCATCTGAGAAGGAATCATATCATAGATACGACGGATATACAGTTTCTTGGCGGCGTCCTCTTCGTAACGGGAAGCATCGACACCATACAATTCTCTGATAGCCTCCTGAACCTCCCTCACTTTGACGATATTATGACTGCTCAAATATTCATTTACCGCATCCGGCATACCTCCCACGAGAAGGTATCTTTTGAAAAGACTCAGCACCTTATCGTGAACCTCCGGGATCAAAGGTTGTTTCTGCTCAAAGGATTGTCTCAGATGCTCAATCGCATCCTCGCCGAAATCATTTGCAATCAGGAATTCTTCAAAGTCCAACTGATACATTTTCTTGGGGATAATACTTCCGACTGGAACCGAAACGGTCTTTTTCAATGCAATTCCCAACAGGCTTCCGCTGCAGATAAACCGATACCGGTGTTCTTGCCTCAAGAACTTGAGCATCGTCAAAAATTGCGGATAATGCTGAATTTCATCAATGAATACCAATGTATTTTCATATCTGTCCAGTTTGGATCCTGCGACCATACTTAAGTTCAAGTAAAACTCTTCCGTGGTGCGGACATTCTTGAATATCTTGTCGCCTGCATCGTCTTCCACGAAATTTATCTCTACATAGTTTCCATAGAGTTCTGTCCCTACATCTCTTATGATGTAAGACTTGCCTATCTGCCGCGCTCCTTCAATCAGGAGAATCTTGTCCTCATTAGACCTGAGGTGGTCATCTATATATGATCGGATCTTTCTGTACAGCATCGCTTCTACACTTTTCTAAAAGATTTAGCAGTGCAAATATACACTTTTTCTTAGAAATAACTCTTCCAATTATACACTTTTTCTACATCCTTTCAATTTTCAGCAGCAACGGCGCAACATAGACTTATGTCGAAAGTGACTTTACTTTATCCCCGTACTCATATATACGCCAATTAAAGTAAAGTCAAAGCTAAGGGAAGAAAAGAGATGGCTCCGCCAAACAGACCAGCCGATTTGCCGAAGTCTACCAATGATACAGCCTGTTTTTTTCTTTTGGCTGCAAAATCTTCGTGACTGCATCTTGCTTTTAGTTGACATCAGTTGGTGAAAATCCCACTTATTTTCGTACCTTCGCAACGGATAGAAAACAGGTGGACTTCGGATAGGAAAAAGGAGTTTTCCCGTTGGTTCTGATTCAAGTGAAAAGTGCGGCAAAACGGACGGTTTTGGGCTTGAAAAACAAGCGAGAAAAGACTTTTCTACCGTTTAAAGCACAACTCTTTCACATTCAGGTTGTTCGATATGCTGCATCG
>OGWY01003659.1_pt1 | contig 10036 bp, 6 predicted proteins | sample 1576121 | NCBI WGS metagenome assembly OGWY01 (sample SAMEA3541543, study PRJEB24748) | human gut metagenome | biome: human gut; feature: human-associated habitat; material: faeces | place: China | collected 2012 | reverse complement strand
TAGAAGGAAAGGGTTATGATGAAGTTCGTCATCATACTGGTTGTGTTGTTACTGTTAAGTTTCCCGACTTACTAACAACTCATCAGAGGGGGGAGAAATCCTCCCTTACCCTTGTTCCTTTACTTTAGGTTGAAAAAACAACAGCGTCAATAGACCTGCCTGCTACGAAGCGAGATCTGTGAACCGCTTTCCAGTTAGCCTTTTTTATCCAGTTGGATCTTCTTGATGATGTTGGTCGTCGAGCAACCGTCTTCAAAGTTGAGCACCAGCACTTCGCCACCGTTGGCCCAGACTTCTTTACTCCCGGCAATCTCTTCTGGTTTATAGTCGCCGCCTTTCACCAGCAGATCTGGCAAGATCCCGGCGATCAAGCGCTGCGGTGTGTCCTCTTCAAACGACACCACCCAGTCGACCGCTTCCAGTGCGCCCAGCACAATCATACGCTGTTCGAGCGGGTTAACGGGGCGGGAATCCCCTTTCAGCCGTTTGGTGGAGGCATCGCTGTTCACAGCGACAATCAAACGGTCACCCAGTTTACGGGCATTTGCCAGATAAGAGACGTGCCCGGCGTGCAGGATGTCAAAGACACCGTTGGTCATCACCACTTTTTCACCGCGTTTACGCGCTGCCGCTACAGCAAGCTTCAGTTCCTCTTCGGTCATCACGCCAAAGCCTGTATCTGCACGTCCACGTACAGCATTTTCCAGCTCGATCGGCGAAACCGTGGAGGTTCCCAGTTTGCCGACCACCACGCCAGCCGCCGCATTGGCAAAGAAGCAGGCTTCTTCCAGCGAATTACCCGCTGCCAGCGTTGCCGCCAGGACGCCAATCACCGTGTCGCCCGCACCGGTAACGTCATACACTTCCTGCGCCTGGGTTGGCATATGCAGCGGCGCTTTACCCGGTTGCAGCAGCGACATACCCTGTTCGGAACGGGTCACTAACAGAGCCGAGAGTTCGTAATCGGCAATCAGTTTCATGCCGCGCTCAACAATCTCTTCTTCGGTCTTACATTTACCGACAACAGCTTCAAATTCCGAGAGATTCGGCGTTAACAGCGTAGCGCCGCGGTAGCGCTCAAAATCGGTACCTTTTGGATCAATCAGCACCGGAACACCCGCTTTACGCGCCAGTTGGATCATCTGCTGTACGCTTGCCAGCGCACCTTTGGCGTAGTCAGAAAGCACCAGCGCGCCAATCGAACTCAGTGCCTGATTAATCCGCTCGTGCAGCGGCTGCGGATCAACACCTTCGAAACCTTCTTCGAAATCCAGACGGATCAGCTGTTGGTTACGGGAAAGTACCCGTAATTTGGTGATAGTCGGATGCGTCGGTACAGAAACAAAGTCGCATTTAACGTTGACGTCGGCCAGAGATTTACTGAGCGCGCGCGCCGCATCGTCAATGCCCGTCAACCCGACCAGGCGTGCATTAGCACCGAGAGAAGCGATATTCATCGCCACGTTAGCCGCGCCGCCCGGACGTTCTTCGATGGTATTCACTTTAACCACGGGTACCGGCGCTTCCGGCGAGATACGGCTGGTGGGACCGTACCAGTAACGATCCAGCATCACATCACCAACCACCATCACTCCTGCACGTTCAAACTCTGGCAGCGTTACTTTCATTCCTGTCTCCTGAGAGATTCAAAATTTGCGCGCGATAATACCATACTTCATTCTTCCACCAGCCACTTCTGCCAGCTTGCCCGCACCAGTTCACGCTCTGCGGTGAAGCAATCCTCCGACACATGGCCCGGCAATTCCTGTAATGCCAGATGATGAAGTTCATCGCGCAGCGTCGTGTAAGCACGGGTCAGCGCCATCGCTTCCTGCTCTTCCATAATGTCGTTTTGCGCCAGTAGTTCCAGAATGCGCACGTTGTCTGACCAGCGCGTTAACTTCGGTTTTTCGTGAGCGTAGCGCAACACCAGATATTGAGTAATAAATTCGATATCGGTAATTCCGCCTTCATCGGCTTTGATATCAAAGCGATCGCGATGTTTATTGCCGAGATGGGCACGCATTTTCTCGCGCATTTCCCGCACTTCTGTTTGCAGGGTTTTGCCTTCGCGCGGCAGCGTCATAATCTCCCGGCGTACTGCGTCAAAGTGCGCGGTGAGCTGCGGATCGCCGTACACTACACGCGCACGCACCAGCGCCTGATGCTCCCACGTCCAGGCCTCGTTTTTCTGATAATCAGCAAATGCTTCTGCGGATGTCACCAGCATTCCCGCCGCCCCGGACGGACGCAGTCGTGCATCCACTTCATACAAAATGCCGGAAGAGGTTCGCGTACTGAACAGATGCATAATGCGTTGCGCCAGACGCAGATAAAACTGTCGCCCGTCGATTTCCCGCTCGCCGTCAGTCATCGCATCCATTGGGCAATCATGGAGGAAGATCAGGTCAAGATCGGAACTGTAGCCTAACTCCCAGCCACCCAGCTTGCCGTAGCCGACCACCGCAAAACCACGCCCTTCGCGTTCGTTCAGGTGATTTGGCTTACCGTAGCGGGCAACCATTTGAACCCACGCCTGCTGAACGACGGCATCAATCATGGCTTCTGCCAGCCAGGTTAAGTGATCGCTCACTTTCATCACCGGTAGCGTACCAGCGATATCCGCTGCGGCGATGCGTAACAGCTGCGCCTGTTTGAACTGACGCAGCGCCTCAAGCTGTTGCTCTTCGTCATCTTCCGGCACGCGCAGCAAATACTGGCGCAGTTCATCACGGTAGGCATCCGTCGCCGTTGGTTGGTAGAGGGTATTTGGATCGAGCAATTCATCCAGCAATAATGGATAACGCGCCAGTTGGCTGGCAATCATCGGCGACGCGGCACACAGAGAAATCAAATGTTTAAGCGCCGCGGGGAATTCACTGAGCAATTCTAAATAGGTGGTGCGGGTAACAATCCCCACCAGCAAGGCGGTAATGCGCGACAGCGTGACAGCAGCGTCTTCACGCGCACAGACATCACTTAGCAGATGTGGCATCAGATGGTCGAGCACCTGACGTCCTCGCGGCCCGATGGTGCGCTTATCCAGCTCTTTGCGGAAATCAGCAATCAGCATTAGCACCTGTTTGCGATCATCCTCGCTAAGATGCGCCAGCACTGGCGTGGTGTCATCTTCCTGCAACGCATCCTGCCACAGCTCACGCCACTGTTCCGACAGCGACTCTTCCTGAGTTTCACTTTCGTCGTCGCCAATCAATTCATTAAACACCCGGCGCACATTGGCCATATGTGCGGTCAGCACCCCGGTCAATTGCGGCCAGTCAGCAAAGTCCATCGCCCACGCCAGCCGCGCACGGTTAAGCTCATCAGAAGGAAGCGTCTGGGTTTGTTCGTCGTTAATGCTTTGCAGCAGGTTTTCCAGACGCCGCAGGAACAGATACGCCACTCGCAATTGTTCAGCATCGTTTTCAGAAAGCAGATGCAGCGCGGCAATGACGCTGAGCGTTGGCAGTAAAGAGCGCGATTGCAGCGACGGTTCGCGCCCGCCGCGAATGAGCTGGAACACCTGGACGATAAATTCAATTTCGCGAATGCCGCCTGCGCCAAGTTTGATGTTGTCGGTCAAACCGCGTCGACGCACTTCACGGGCAATCATTCCTTTCATGTTGCGCAGCGACTGAATCACGCTGAAATCGATGTAACGACGGAAAACAAACGGGCGCAGCAACGCACGCAACTCGTTAGCATAGACGCCGTCGCTATCCCCCATAATCCGCGCCTTGACCATCGCGTAACGCTCCCAGTCGCGCCCCTGCTCCTGGTAATAATCTTCCAGCGCCGCAAAGCTCAGCACCAGCGGGCCACTTTCCCCAAACGGACGCAGCCGCATATCCACGCGATAGACGAAGCCATCCTGCGTTGGTTGATCCAGTACTTTAATCAGCCGCTGCCCCATGCGGGTAAAAAACTGCGCGTTATCCAGTTCCCGGCGTCCGCCCTGGGTACAACCATGTTCCGGCCAGGCAAAAATCAGATCGATATCTGAGGAGAAATTCAGTTCCCCACCGCCCAGCTTACCCATGCCTAAAATCAGCAGCGGTTGCGCTTCGCCCTGCGCATTGCACGGCGTTCCCCATTCGCGGCAGCAGGCGTCATACAGCCAGTCACGCGCCGCAACAATCAGCGTCTCCGCCAGATGGCTGAGCTGCTGCAATATGCTCTCTTCAGTAACCAGTGCCAGCGTTTGCGCCCAGGCGATGCGCACCATAATGCGCCGCCGGAATAGCCGCAGCTCGCGCATTAACCCAGCCTCGTCACTCACATTACTGAGCGCCTCCTGCAACCATGCAGCGTAATGCTGCCATTCGTCGGCCTGCGGCGGTTGGCTTTCCAGTTCCGTCAGCCACTCTGGATGCGCAATCACGCTGTCCTGCACAAAATCACTGAAAGTAAGTACTGACTTCGCCTGTGCGCTAAGTGATTCCTCGGCTAAAGGCTCTGGCAGCCGCTCAACAACGGTCTGCCAGTACTGCTGTAACGGTGAAGAGAGCGGCTTCATAAGCGATTTTATCCTTGCCTGATTAACGTTTTCCGCTGTGCAACCAGAACGGTTCCTGATTGTTTGCCTCATTACGGAAATGTTCAATTTCAATGCGTTGCCCGGTCGCAATAGCGTGACGCAGCCCCTGCCAGTTCTCCAGCCAGGCTTGCGCGACGACAGGATCATAGTAACCGCCAGCAACAGTATTGAGTCAATATCACGCGTCAGGCGTGGCAATTGGTCACGGTAGCGATCGCCTAACGGCTGGCAGAAAACGCTTTTCAGTTCAGCGGCATGGCGGGAAAGATGGATATCGGCAAAGCGTTTGAAGGAGTCGCTGATTTTGCCCTGCGCTTTGGCATCTAAAAATGGCTGCCATGCTTTGCTTACCAACCATTCGGTCAACGCCAGCTTCGCCATTGCCGTTTCGGTAGAGTAGACCGCCGTTACGGCAGAAACCGCAGAAGCAATGGTCGCCTCGCATTGAGTCAGCAGATCACGTAAGTGAGTGCTCGCTTTACGCGGCACAATGCCACCGAACAGCATCAGTGTATGACGAACCAGGCCAATGGCTGCCAGCACCTGCTCTTTCGCCGCATCGTTGCCGCGTACCCACAGTTCTTCATGATACTGCCATTGCGCTAACGCCAGCTCGAGCGCCGCTTCCAGCCCCTGTTCCACATCAGCTTTTGCCGCAACATGCAAAATGGTGGTCGGTTTGATTTCACGCGCCGGATTGCCCTGCGCCAGATGATAGCCACGCGCTGCTTTGCTCAGGCTGCCCTGGCGTAATCCGGTTTGCGATACCAGTTGGTTCGCCAGTTTCAGCACCGCACGCATGTCGCCGCTAAGCAGTTCCAGTTCCAGCTCACAGATAGGTTCAGCAAATTCACCCGCTTTCACCTCACCCTGATCGAGAGCGATTTCAATTCGGCTGCCATCGACCGCCACCAGCCATTTTTCGCGATAAAAATCGGTGCTAAACAGCGGCTGCACGCGGGAAGCGAGATCGGTAGGCAATTCGCCGTTCGGCCAGACTTCCGTCGGTAACTGCGCCAGGTCGAGCGTCGGTTCGCTCAACGCCACGTTATATTCCGGGCGCTGGTGTAAGCCGCCTGTCACTCTTCCTGCAACTTTCATGGTCATCTCATAGCGACCGTTTTCGCCACGAATACGTAAGCCCATATCGTGCCCACGCAGCCAGTTATCCGGCGTTTCGTAGTAAATATTCAGCAACTGCACGGGGTCATGGTGCTCGCCGCCCAGCGTATTGAGATGGTCACGCAGCGCCTCAACGGCACTGTGATTAACAATAAACTTTAATTCGATTTCCTGAGCCATGGCCTTTACTTACTGGTTATGTCACATAAGTGACGATGAACGGCGAACTTAATGCGATCTTTTTTGTCAGTAGATAGTATTTTGCGCCAAATTGCCATGCAACGGGCAATTTGACGGGCGTAAAAGTTTGAAGCAGTGGCAAGACCTGACACAGAGGATTCCGATTGATGTCGAATGCTTTGCGTAGCGACACTGATGCCACTACTATCGTTCCACTTTCCATGACAATAACGACAGCCTGATGCCAAAATTACGCCTGATCGGATTAACTTTACTCGCACTTAGCGCGACTGCCGTCTCACACGCTGAAGAAACGCGCTATGTTTCCGACGAACTGAATACCTGGGTCCGTAGCGGTCCGGGAGATCATTATCGCCTCGTGGGCACGGTTAACGCCGGCGAGGAAGTGACCTTATTACAAACTGACGCCAACACCAATTATGCCCAGGTGAAAGACAGCTCTGGCCGTACTGCCTGGATCCCGTTGAAACAACTTAGCACTGAACCAAGCCTGCGCTCCCGTGTGCCAGATCTGGAAAATCAGGTCAAAACTCTGACCGATAAACTCACCAATATCGATAACACCTGGAATCAGCGCACCGCAGAAATGCAGCAAAAAGTGGCGCAGAGTGACAGCGTGATCAACAGGTTAAAAGAAGAAAATCAGAAACTGAAAAACGAGCTGATTGTCGCGCAGAAAAAGGTCGATGCCGCCAGCGTACAGTTGGATGACAAACAGCGCACCATCATCATGCAGTGGTTTATGTATGGCGGTGGCGTGCTGGGGCTTGGCTTGCTGCTTGGTCTGGTACTGCCGCACCTGATCCCAAGCCGCAAACGCAAAGATCGCTGGATGAACTAAATCGCCTTCTTCGTTGCACTGTCTTATTATTAGGAATTGTGTATTTGACGAAGGGATGATGGCGTGAAGATTTATCTGGTCGGTGGTGCTGTTCGGGATGCATTGTTAGGGCTACCGGTCAAAGACAGAGATTGGGTGGTGGTCGGCAGTACGCCACAGGAGATGCTCGACGCGGGCTACCAGCAGGTAGGCCGCGATTTTCCTGTGTTTCTGCATCCGCAAACGCATGAAGAGTATGCGCTGGCACGTACCGAACGGAAATCCGGTTCCGGTTACACCGGTTTTACTTGCTATGCCGCACCGGATGTCACGCTGGAAGATGATCTTAAGCGTCGCGATCTGACCATTAATGCGCTGGCCCAGGACGATAACGGCGAGATTATCGACCCGTACAACGGTCTGGGCGATCTGCAAAATCGTCTGTTGCGCCATGTTTCCCCCGCTTTTGGCGAAGATCCGTTACGCGTGTTGCGCGTAGCGCGTTTTGCTGCGCGTTATGCCCACCTCAGTTTCCGTATTGCCGATGAAACTCTGGCGCTGATGCGCGAGATGACCCATGCGGGTGAACTGGAACACCTGACGCCTGAACGGGTATGGAAAGAGACGGAAAGCGCCCTCACCACCCGCAATCCCCAGGTGTTCTTCCAGGTACTGCGCGATTGCGGCGCACTGCGCGTTTTATTCCCGGAAATTGACGCCCTGTTTGGCGTTCCGGCCCCTGCCAGGTGGCACCCGGAAATCGACACGGGTATTCATACCTTAATGACGCTCTCAATGGCGGCGATGCTGAGTCCGCAGGTCGATGTTCGTTTCGCAACGTTATGCCACGATCTCGGTAAAGGACTGACGCCGCCAGAACTTTGGCCACGTCATCATGGTCATGGCCCGGCGGGTGTGAAGTTAGTGGAACAACTATGCCAGCGTCTGCGCGTGCCAAATGAAATTCGCGATTTAGCCAGACTGGTAGCTGAGTTTCACGATCTCATCCACACCTTTCCAATGCTGAACCCGAAAACCATTGTTAAATTGTTTGATTCCATTGACGCCTGGCGTAAACCGCAGCGTGTCGAGCAACTGGCGCTGACCAGCGAGGCTGACGTGCGCGGCAGAACCGGTTTTGAATCAGCGGACTACCCGCAAGGCCGCTGGTTGCGCGAAGCCTGGGAAGTGGCGCAGTCAGTGCCGACAAAAGCCGTCGTTGAAGCAGGATTTAAAGGTGTGGAGATTCGTGAGGAGCTGACCCGACGGCGGATTGCGGCGGTAGCCAGCTGGAAGGAACAACGTTGCCCAAAGCCTGATTAACTTTTTAAATTCAGTATATTGCAGAAATCCCTTAGGTCGGATAAGACGCACAAGCGTCATATCCGACACTATCTCTCAATCAAAAGAACACGACGTACACCGCAGCCGCCACAATAAAGCGATAAATGGCGAACGGGATAAACGAAATGCGCTTAATCAATTGCAGGAAGGTTTTAATCGCTATCAGCGCCACCACAAAAGCGGTGATAAACCCAACGGCAAACATCGGGATATCGCCGCTTGTCAGGAAGCCCCAGCTTTTGTAGAGATCGAGCGCCGTTGCGCCCATCATCATCGGCACCGCCAGCAGGAACGAAAACTCGGAAGCAGCGTAACGGCTCACCCCCATCAGCATCCCACCTGAAATGGTCGCCCCGGAACGGGAGAAACCCGGCCACAGCGCCAGACACTGGAAACAGCCAATCATAAATGCCTGACGATAGGTCATATCATCAAGACCCGGCGCACGCGGCTCTTTCGGCTTCAGGCATTCGGCAGCAATCAGCAACAGACCGCCAACGACCAGTGCATACATGACATTTATCGGGTTAAACAATGATTTAATCGTGTCGTGGAACAACAGCCCCAGTACCACCGCCGGAATCATCCCCAGCAAAATGTGGATCAGCGTTAAACGACCTTTGTTTTCTCCTTCGTGCTGCAACGGGCGGCCAAAGTGGATGCCAATCAGGCCAAACAGACGCCGCCAGAACATCACTACTACCGCCAGAATTGATCCTAACTGGATCACGACTTCAAAGGTTTTCGCCGTGTCGCCCTCAAACCCCAACAAGTGACCGACAATAATCATATGGCCCGTGCTGGATACCGGCAGAAATTCTGTCAATCCTTCGACCACACCCAATATTGCCGCTATCAGCAGCGAGTGCATATCGCTCATCAATAAACCCCTAAATTATAAAAATGTAACGCTTGTCCGAACTACTGCAGTATGACCAGGTTATAACCGTTTGGTTTAACAGCTGTAAAATTAATTATTTTCTTTCAGATTATTGCCACGCTCAATGATTACGCCAACATTCGCCGCCCGCGCCACTGCGCCTGGCTTGCTGAGTTTGATACGCACCCACGGCGAGTTGAAGCGTGCTAACAGCAGCTCCGCCACCTCTTCAGCCACGCGTTCCACCAGCGCAAAACGCGCCCCCTCGACGTGGCTGACCACCGTTTCTGCAATGTCAGCGTAACTGAGGCAATCCGCCACATCATCACTTTTCGCCGCTTTACGGTTATCCCACGCCATTTCGATATCGAACACTAACTTCTGTTCGATGGTCTGTTCCCAGTCGTAAACACCAATAGTGGTGATTACCGAAAGTTGCTCTATAAATACAATATCCATCACGTCCTGCCTGCTTTTTGGCTAACCGGATACCACTTCCGGCGAAATGTGCGTATTATCCACAGATTCATCGTTGAACACGAATTTTCAAAACGGAACAGCTTATGAGTGCAATCGCGCCTGGAATGATCCTCATCGCGTACCTCTGCGGCTCCATTTCCAGTGCCATTCTGGTTTGCCGCTTGTGTGGGTTACCCGATCCGCGAACCAGCGGCTCCGGCAATCCAGGCGCAACCAATGTGTTACGTATCGGTGGCAAGGGAGCAGCCGTAGCAGTACTGATTTTCGACGTTCTGAAAGGAATGTTGCCCGTCTGGGGCGCGTATGAATTAGGTGTCAGCCCCTTCTGGCTAGGCTTAATTGCCATCGCCGCCTGTCTTGGACACATCTGGCCCGTTTTCTTCGGATTTAAAGGAGGAAAAGGCGTTGCTACCGCTTTTGGTGCCATCGCACCAATTGGCTGGGATCTCACTGGAGTAATGGCGGGAACCTGGTTACTGACCGTGCTATTGAGTGGTTACTCGTCGCTGGGAGCGATTGTCAGTGCACTGATTGCTCCGTTTTATGTCTGGTGGTTTAAGCCACAATTCACCTTCCCGGTTTCGATGCTCTCTTGCCTGATCCTGCTGCGTCATCATGACAACATCCAGCGTCTGTGGCGTCGCCAGGAGAC
>OGWY01003652.1_pt1 | contig 10055 bp, 10 predicted proteins | sample 1576121 | NCBI WGS metagenome assembly OGWY01 (sample SAMEA3541543, study PRJEB24748) | human gut metagenome | biome: human gut; feature: human-associated habitat; material: faeces | place: China | collected 2012 | reverse complement strand
GTTAAAGTCGGTATCGGACCTGGTTCTATCTGTACGACCCGTGTCGTTGCAGCGGGGCCTATGGGTGTGAAAGTCTGGTCAGGGAACGGCGCACCGTGCAGGAGCTTTTGCCGGAGGCCGTCTGCGACGCGGCAAGGCTCGATGATATTATGCGGTTTTACAGCGGGAGGGATGCACAATGAAAGGGCTTTTGTATAAAGAATGGGCCACCCTGATAAGTTCCTACAAACAGACTGTATTTTTTATCGCGTTCCTCTACGGCGGCATCAGCATTCTGACCGGGCAGACCGGGATGGCCTATGCATTGCTCGTTGTATTTTCCATTCTGATCACCTCCACGATTTCGTTTGACGAGAACTCCCATTGGGACATCTACGCCCGCACGCTGCCCGTAACACCCGCGCAGCTTGTGGGCAGCAAATACCTGTTTGGGCTGTGCGGGCTGGCGCTGGGCACAGTGTGTACGGTGCTGATCGTGGCGCTGATCCTGTCCTCTGTTTTAGCCAAGAGCCTGTCGCGCCGCATCGTCCAGCCGCTCAACAAGCTGGACCTTGAGCATCCGCTTGAAAATGACGCCTATGAAGAGCTCGCCCCGCTGCTCGGGCGCATCAACCGCCAGCACTTGCAGATCGACGAGCAGATGGACGAACTTCAGCGCCAGCAGACGGAATTTTCGCAGATCACAAGCAGCATGCGCGAAGGGCTTGTGCTGCTCGATGAAAAAGAGCATGTGCTGAGTATCAATCCCGCGGCGGAAAAGCTCTTCGGCACGGACAAGAGCTGCGTCGGGCAGGACTTTTTGACCATCGACCGCAGCCACGACATGAGCCTTGCCATCGAGCGCGCCATGGACGAGGGGCACAGTGAGGCGCGCGTGGAGCGCGGCGGCCGTATCTGGCAGTTTGACGTCAGCCGCATCGGCGCAAGCGGCGCGGCGGTCGGCGCTGTGTTGCTGGCTTTCGACATCACCGAGCGCGAGACAGCGGAGCAGACGCGCCGTGAATTCACGGCGAACGTGTCGCACGAGCTCAAAACGCCGCTGCAAGGCATCATCGGCAGCGCGGAGCTGCTGGAAAACGGCATGGTGAAGCAGGAGGACGTCCCCCGCTTCGTCCGCCACATCCGGAAAGAAGCGCAGCGCCTTGTCACGCTGATCGGCGACATCATCCGCCTGTCCCAGCTCGACGAGGGTGACGCCATGCCGACGGAACCGGTCGATCTGCTCGCCGTGTCGCAGGAGGCGGCGGAGAACCTGCACGACGCCGCGGCCGCGCGCAACGTGACGGTCAGCGTCACGGGGCAGCCGGCTGTCCTGCCCGGCGTCCGCCGCCTGATTTATGAGATCGTCTATAACCTCTGCGACAACGCCATCAAGTACAACCGTGACGGCGGGCGCGTGGACATCACCGTTGCGCACGACGCCGACGGCAGCAGCATCACCGTCGCCGATACCGGCATCGGCATCGCGCCGGAGCATCAGGGCCGCGTGTTCGAGCGCTTCTACCGCGTGGATAAGAGCCACTCCAAGGCGTCCGGCGGCACGGGCCTCGGACTGTCGATCGTCAAGCACGCCGTGCAGTATCACCACGGCCGCATCGAGCTCGAGAGCACGCCCGGCACGGGCACGACCATCCGCGTCATCTTCCCGAAGGTGTGAGCAGCAAAACAAAAAGACGAGATTTTCACGGATGAAAATCTCGTCTTTTTTATGGTTCTTCAATAGCAGGTGGCTTTTGACTTTCAGCGCGGCGGCGGTCTGACGAGCCGATCCGTTGAACCGTAAGTCTGAGCCGTGCCGGGGAAAACAGCAAGGCTCTGCCGCTCAGAAAACAGCGTCGACAAGCCGTCTGGTGTAATCCGACTGCGGGTGCAGGATGACCTCGTCGGGCAGACCGCTCTCCACGATCCTGCCGTCATGGAGCACGATGACCCTGTCGCAAAACTGCTGTACCAGCGCAATGTTGTGGCAGATGAAGAGATAGGCCAGCTTCCTTTCCTTCTGCAGCTGCTGCAGAAGCTCGATGATCTGCTTTTGCACGGTCACGTCCAGTGCGGAGGTGGCCTCGTCAAAGATGAGGATGCGCGGGTCATTCATCAGTGCTCTTGCAATGGCCGCGCGCTGGCACTGGCCGCCGGAGACCTGATGCGGATAGCGCGCGAGAAACGTGGCCGGCAGGCCGCAGCTTTCCAGCAGCGCGCGTGCCTTTGCCTCGCGTTCGGCCTTCGGTACGCCCTTGTTGCGCAGGCTTTCGCAGATGTCGTCGCCCAGTGTGCGGCGCGGATCGAAGGAGTCGGCCGGTGACTGAAAGACCATCTGGATCTTCGCGTAGACCGGGATCAGATCCCTCCCCCTGAGCCGGGTGATATCTTGCCCGTCGATGAAGATCTGCCCGCCGGTGGCGTCGATCTGGCGGGTGATGAGCCTGGCGATCGTGGACTTGCCGGAGCCGGATTCGCCCACGATGCCGAGGATCTCACCGGGCTGTACCTCAAAGCTCACATGATCGACGGCGAAAAATGCATCCCTGCCGGCGCGGGAAAAGGCTTTGGAGAGGTCTGCGACCTTCAGGATCGGTTCCATTTATGCCTTCTCCCTCCTCAGTCTCGGAACTGCGCTCAGCAGCTTTACCGTGTAGTCATTTTGCGGGTTTTCCAGCACGTCCTTCGCCGTCCCGTATTCCATCACGCGGCCGTTGGAGAGCACGACGATGCTGTCGGCCATCGCGGAGACGACGCCGATGTCGTGCGTCACGATGATGATCGCGGTGCCGAAGGCCTCGCGGACATGCAGCATTTCCTCCACGACCTGCCGCTGTACGGCCATGTCGAGCGCGGAGGTGGGCTCGTCCGCCAGGAGAACGGCAGGATTCATCAGCATGGCGATCGCAATGCCCGCGCGCTGATTCATGCCGCCGGAGAGCTCGAAGGGATAGCTGTCCCAGATCCGCTCACCGTCCTGAAAGTGCAGCTTTTCAAAGAGCTCCAGCGCGGCGCGCTTTGCCTCGGCCACATCCACCTTGCGGTGCGCCGCCATGCTCTCGATGATCTGCTCGCCGATCGTGCGGGTCGGGCTCAGGGACGCGCCGCAGTCCTGAAAGATCATGCCGATCTTCTCGCCGCAGATCCTGCGCAGCTCCTTGGGCGGCACGTCCGGAAGACTTTTTCCTTCAAACCAGATGTCGCCCCTCGTGACCATGCCGCTGCTGCCCAGAAGCCCCATTGCGGCCTTGATCAGCGTGGATTTGCCCGAGCCGGACTCACCCACCAGACCGAGGATCTCGCCGGGATGGAGCTGAAAACTCACGTCATGGACGACAGGCTCCCCGTTGAAGGAGACCTCCACATGCTGATAGTCCAATAATACTGCCATAAAAAACGACCTCATTTGGATGTTGTCTGAAAAACGGGCATCGGCTCAAAACGGAAATCTTCCGTGCTGAGCCCATGTCCGTCCGGGGAACGGAGGGGCGGATGCTTCCGCCCCTCTTTCTTTTGCTTACTGGATATCGAGATCCGCGGTCAGCTCGTAGAAGTCGCAGGTGTGTGCTTCGAGACCGGAGACGTTGGCCTTCATGATCATGCTCATGCGCAGGAAGGAGCAGAAGACGTAGGAGTTGTCGTCCAGCAGCTGCTGCTGCATCTCGACGGCAATCTTCGCACGCTCGGCCGGATCGAAGGTGGTGCGCAGCTGGACGGCAAGCTTCTCGAGCTTGTCGCTGTGGTGGCCGCCGGAGTTCTTGACCGATTCGTCCAGACAGTAGGTGTCGAAGAAGTTCTGGGGATCGCCCAGGCCGGCGTTGACGTTGGCGCTGACCCAGATGTCCCATGCCGTGGGATCCTTGCGGATGCTGTTGTGATCCTTGGTGCAGTTGATCTGTACGTCAATGCCGATGTCCTTGAGCGTGGACTGCGCGGATTCGGCCAGCAGGGGCAGCTCCTGACGGGACGGGTAGGTCAGCCAGCGGATCGAGAGTTTGACGCCGTTCTTTTCGCGGATGCCGTCACCGTCGGTGTCGACCCAGCCGGCAGCCTCCAGCCCGGCCTTGGCCTGATCGGGATCAAAGGACACGGTCTGAATGCCCTGACCGAACGCGAAGCTGTCGGGGAAGGCACCGGTCGCGGTGTAGCCGTAGCCGTTGAGCAGCACGTTGACGAAGTCCTGCTTGTTGATGCCCATGGCGATCGCCTTGCGGACGGCGGGATCGCTCATGATCGTATAGCCGGAGTTCTCCTTGTTGAGGTTCATCATGCCCCAGAAGCAGCGGCTGGTCTGGATGCTGGTGAACTTGTAGTTGTCGTTCTCAAAGAGCGGATAGCTGGCATAGGCCATGCCGTAGGCTGCGTCGATTTCGCCGGACTGGAGCGCCATGGCCAGCGTGTCACCGTCAGAAATGGTGCGGACGGTGATCTCGTCGACCTTGACCTCACCGTCCCAGTAGTTGACGTTTTTGATGAGATTCACATGGTCGTCCGTGACGACTTCGGTCGCCACATAGGGGCCGGTGCCGACGACGCAGCCGTTGTCGGGGATACCGACCTCCATGTCGATGATGCAGCCATAGGCCTCGGAGAGATAGTTCATCAGAATGGGGTTGGGCTCGGAGGTGACGATGGTCAGCTTCTGACCGTCGGCTTCCATCGAGGCGATCTTGAGGTTGCCGGCGGCGCGCTCGTGGACCTCGATCAGGTGCTCGAGACAGGCCTTGACTGCGGCGGCGTCACACTTTTTGCCGTTGGAGAAGCAGACCGCATCCTTGATCACGATCTCCCAGGTGGTCGCATTGATGTTGGCGGCGCTCTCCGCCAGCCAGGGCTCGAGCGTGCCGTCGTCCGCGATCTTCATCAGCGTCTCGCCGACGCCGTAGCGGATGCAGGCCCAGCCGGAATAGGCCTCGTGGGGATTGATCGTCGGCTCTTCGTTTTCGGCGTTGAAGGTGGTGTCGCCGAAGACAAAGGTCTTTTTCCCGCCGGATTGGGCGGGTGCGTTGGAGTTGCCGCAGCCGGCCAGAATGCCGAGCGAGAGGCAGAGCGCCAGAAGGGAAGCTAGGATCTTTTTCATGTTTTCTGTTTCCTTTCCTTTGTTTATATAGGGCCCGAATTATCGTGCCCGGGAGTTCTTTGGGTCCATGTAGTCGCGCACGGTGTCGCCCAGAAGATTGAAGATCACGACCGACAGGAAGATCGCGAAGCCGGGCGACAGTACGAGCCATGGGTAAGTCTGCAGCATGCTGCGTCCGCCGCTCATCATATTGCCCCACTCGGCCGTGGGCGGCTGCGCGCCGAGATTCAGGAAGCTCAGCCCTGCGAGCTCCATCATCATCGTGCCGATGTCCAGCATGGCCGTGACCAGGATCGGGCCGAGGATATTCGGCAGGATATGCCGCAGGATCATCTGCATGGAGCTGTCGCCGGAGAGCCGTGCCGCGGCCACAAAGCCGCTGCTTTTGAGCGCCAGCGTCTGACTTCGCGCCACACGCGCATATTTCGGCCAGCTGATGACCGCCAGCGCGAGTACCGCGTTGCCGACGCCGCCGCCCAGCATCGCCGCGATCGCCAGGGCAAAGACCAGCCCCGGAAAGGCCAGACACACGTCCGAGATGCGCATCACGACGGAGTCCATCGCGCCGCCGTAGTAGCCGCAGAGTGTGCCGACGGCGGTTCCGAAGACCGAGATGACGCCGACGAGCGCCAGCGTGGAGAAGATGCTTGTCTGCGCGCCGACCACAACGCGGGAGAACATGTCGCGCCCGTAGCGGTCAGTGCCCATCCAGTGCTCGGCCGAAGGCGGGAGAAGCGACTTTGACAGGTCCTGCGCATAGGGGTCGTAAGGGACGATCTTGTCCGCAAAGATCGCAATGAGAAGCAATGCTGCCGTCAGGATCAGAAAGAGGGTCAGACGGACCCTGATACGGTTCTTCTTGACTTTTTGTACACGGACTGTGACGGTTTCGTTCATCGCTCGATCCCTCCCAGCCGAATCCTCGGGTCAAGGAAGTGATAGCTCAGGTCGGTGATCAGGTTGACCACGACGTAGATGATGGCCATCCACATCACGTAGGCCTGAATGATCGGGTAGTCGCGCATGTTGATCGCATCCACCGCCAGCTTACCGACGCCGTCCCACATGAAGATGGACTCGACGATGGCCGTGCCGCCGAGCAGTGAGCCGATCGAAAGCGTCAGCAGCGTGATGATCGTCACGAGTGAGGCCTTCATGACGCTCTTGATCATGGTCGTGGAGAACTTTACGCCTCTGGCCCTGGCACCGAGCACGTAATCCTTGCTCAGCTCATCCAGAACGGTTGCGCGGACCTGCCGCAGATACTTGGCCGACATGGCGATCGCCAGCGTCAGGGCGGGCAGCGCCACGCTCTGCAGGCTGACGCCACCGGAGATGACCGGAAACCAGCCGAGCCTGATCGCAAAAAAGTACATCAGCAGCAGGGAGACGAAAAAGTTCGGCAGAGAGTTTCCGATAAAGCTCGCCGTGCGGATCACGTAATCGGTCGCCGTGTTCTGCTTCACCGCCGACCAGATCCCGAGCGGGATCGAGATCAGTACGGTCAGCAATATGGAAACGGCCGTCAGCAAAAGCGTGGCCGGCAGCTTGGAGACGAAGGTTGAGAACACCGGCTTGTTCGAGACGTAGGAGGTGCCCATGTCACCCCTGAGCAGATTACCGAGCCACGTGAAGTACTGCACGACAAAGGGCTTGTCCAGACCCAGCTCTGCTCTGGCGTTGTCGATCATTTCCTGCGAAACCGTGCCGCTCGTGTTCTCCATTTTCTGCTCGACCACGTCGCTGCCGGCAATTCGCATCATGCCGTAGGACAAAAATGTGATCGCAAGCAGGATCGGGATCAGCTGCAGCAGGCGCTTGAGCGCGTAGTTTTTCATGCCGTGCCTCTCCTGTTATTTGAAAGCTGCGATGGTGAAGATCGGCGTGGGATTGAAGAACTCGTCGATCTCGGCATAGATGCGTTTATAAGCGCCTTTGTCCACGGTGACACGCTCAAAGCCGGCCTCGATGAGCAGCTGCACGTCCCACTGCGGGCGCGGCCCGTGATAGGCGCCGATCTCCATCGTGATGGCATCGTTTTCGGCCATCAGATCGTCCGGCACCAGCTTGTGCGCGTGGTTTTCGGGCAGCTCGTGCTTCTTTCCTCCTTGCTGCTCATCTTCCGGCGCGGCGCTGTAATCCGCGTCAAAGTTGATGAGCACACCGCCGGGCTTGAGGATCCTGTACCACTCCCGATAGGCCTTTTCGACATGCGGCAGCGTCCATGTCAGATTCCGTGTCACCAGCACGTCGAAGCTCTCCGGCTCGAAGTCCGGGTTTTCTGCGTCCATGATCCGGAACGTGGCGTCCAGCCCCAGAACGGCAGCCATATGCTCGGCGTGCTCGATCATGTCCGGCGTCAGGTCGATGCCGGTCGCCTCGTGCCCCTCGGCGGCAAACAGGCAGGCGAAGAAGGCGGTACCCGTGCCGATGTCCAGGACCCGGAGCGGCCGCCCCTGCGGCAGATACCGGAAAAACTCCGCGAGCCAGCGCGCCCGCTTCTCGCTGTCGAATTCACGCAGTCTCTGCGCTTCAAAGGCCTCCGCCCGGTGAGACCAGTAGTGAGCTACGCGATGCTTGATCAGTTCCATATGCTTCCCCTCTCTGCTGCAGCCGGCGGTCCTTGCGCCCTCACGCGGCTGCCTGTCCAATAAACGGAAATACAGGCTGCTTACATTATATCCTGTCTTTCGCCGATGCGTAAGCCCCCGCGGGGGATATAAATTCGCATAGACCGCGGCCTTTTCCCGCTTCCGGATCCCCCCCGGGGGGCTTGTCAAAAAGGGTGGCGCATGATACGGTAACAGAATAAAAGGAGGCTGCCATGCAAGCAAAAATGATCGCCGGGCACGAGTTGACGCCGGGCAAAACGGTAAAAGATCATATCCACGTGGAGGGCACCGAGCTGCACGTTCCGCACGTCCTGCTCTGCGGTGAGCAGCCGGGACCGACCGTGCTCATCACGGCGGGTATCCACAACGCGGAATACGTCGGCATTCAGGCGGCCATCGAGCTGTCCAATGAGCTTGACGTTTCCACGCTGCGCGGCAACGTGGTCCTTGTTCCGCTGGTCAACCGTTCGGGCTTTGAAAACCGCACCATGTCCCGCGTCTTTGAGGACGGAAAAAATCTCAACCGCGTGTTCCCCGGCAACCGGGAGGGGAGCGAGGCCGAGCGGCTGGCGCATATGCTCTTCGAGGTCTTTATCCGCAACGCAGATGCTTATATCGACCTGCACTGCGGCGACGGTTATGAGACGCTGATCCCCTATTGCTATTATCTGGGCGATGCGCCTGCCGAGGAGACGGCGAAACGGATGGTAGAGTGCGTGAATGTAAAGTATGTTGTGCGCTCGCACTGCCGCACGGGCGGGGCTTATAATCTTGCCTCTCTCCACGGCGTTCCCAGCGTGCTCATCGAGCGCGGCCAGCTCAGCCTGTTCAGCCGGGAGGAGATCGAGGCGGACAAGGCCGATGTGTGCAACATCCTGCGCCGGCTCGGCGTACTGAATGGGGACTGGATCCGCTATCCCAAGCAGGAGCTGCTGGAGTATAACGACGACGCGCCCTGCACCGGCTGCTGGTACCCGGAGAAAAAGCCGGGCGACCGTTTCCGGAAGGGCGAAAAGCTTGGTGAGATCCGCGACTATTTCGGCAAAAGCCTCTTTACGGAGCTCGCACCCGCAGATGGGGTGCTGCTGTATCAGACCGCGTCGTTGAATATCATTGAGAAAGGCCCGATGGTGAGTTATGGTGTGCCGAGACCCGATCCTTGAAGAGAATAAAAATTACTGGACCGACCGTGCTCCCGGCTATTCGGAGGTCAACCGGCTGGAGCTGGCCACGGCGCAGCGGCAGAGATGGAAGGATTGCATATGTGAGGAGCTGACGCGGCGGTTCCCCGATCGTCCGCTCGCCGGCTTGCAGGTGCTGGAGGTCGGCACCGGACCGGGCTTCTTCGCCATCCTGCTGCGCGAGCTGGGCTGCGCCGTGACGGCCATCGACCTCACTCGCGCCATGCTCGCCGAGGCAAAAGAAAACGCCGGCTCTCTGGCCGACGAGATATGTTTTATGGAAATGAACGCCGAGGCGCTCTCCTTCGCGGACGAGCGCTTCGACGCGGTCATCAGCCGCAATCTGACATGGAATCTGCCGCACCCCGATCGGGCGTATGCCGAGTGGACGCGGGTGCTGAAGAAGGGCGGCGTGCTGTTGAATTTTGACGCGAACTGGTACGCCTATCTCTTCGACGAGGACGCGCATGCGGCATGGGACCGTGACCGCAGGAGCAGCGCCGAACGCGGCGTCTGGGATCAGAACGTAGAGGCCGAGGGCGAGCGCTTCGATGTGATGGAGGAGATCGCCCGCCGCGTGCCGCTGTCAAAAATTGTACGCCCCGTGTGGGATCTGCAGCAGCTTGCCTCCCTCGGCCTGAAGGCCGGGGCCGATGAGACAGTCTGGAAGCGCGTCTGGTCGGAGGAGGAAACAATCAGTTTCGCCTCCACCCCGATGTTTCTGGTGCGGGGGCGGAAATAGCTGCATTTGTTTTTCTGTCCGGAATAAATGCTCCCAAAACAGCAGAAGCTTTTTTCGGCTGTCCGCTTTTTTGTGCCCCGCAGGGCTTGACACCCGGGCGGGGCGGTGTTATCATGCAGTTGAGATTAAACATATCTAACCAATCGGTTTTTCAAGGAGGTCATCCCATGTATCAGATCACACTGGGGATCGACGGCATGATGTGCGGCATGTGCGAGAGCCACATCAACGATGCGGTGCGCAATGCCTTTCCGGTCAAGAAGGTCTCGTCCTCGCACGGCAAGGGCCAGACGGTCATTCTCTCCGAGACGGCGATCCCGGAGGCGGAGCTGCGCCCGGTCATCGCCAAGACGGGCTACGAGCTCACGGGCTACGCCTGCGCCCCGTATGAGAAAAAGGGCCTGTTCCACCGGCACTGAACATAGCCGAACAGGACAAGCGGCACGCGGCGGTCATCTGAC
>OGWY01003650.1_pt1 | contig 10064 bp, 9 predicted proteins | sample 1576121 | NCBI WGS metagenome assembly OGWY01 (sample SAMEA3541543, study PRJEB24748) | human gut metagenome | biome: human gut; feature: human-associated habitat; material: faeces | place: China | collected 2012 | reverse complement strand
GATGAGCGCGATTATAATCTGCTCCATTGGCACCACCTCAGACCCATTCGCTTTTGTACAGCCCGGCATTGGTCAGCCCGCGGCTCCGGCACACGGCAAAGACGGCGTCTGCGTCCCCCTGCGACACCGGCCCTACCGTGATGACCTGCAGCTTGCCGGTGCCGTTCTGGGCCGTCTGCGCACCGCTGGCGGCCTGCTCGGGCTGCTGTACAGCGTGCTCGCCGGGGCGGTATGTAAACACCTGCCCGCTTGCCGTGGTGAAGTCGCTGTCCAGCCACACAAGCGGGTTGGTGCGCTTGCCGCCCAGGATGACCTCAAAATGCAGGTGTGCGCCGAACACGTTGCCGGTCACGCCGCTGTAGCCGATGATCTCGCCCTCTTTGACCTGCTGGCCGTACTTGACGCAATAGCTGCTCAGGTGCGCGTACCGCGTCTGCAGCACACTGCCCTTGTAGGGCGCGTGTTTGATTCTCACCATGTTGCCATAGCTCTGCATACCCGTCCGGGTGTGGCCGTCCCAGTCCTGGGTCTGATCCACGGTGCCGTCCTCGGCGGCATAGACCGGGCGGATATATATGTTGTCAATCTGGGTGCGCAGGTCAACGGCCTGGTGCAAACTGCCGTCATTGTAAAACCATCCTTGTGTGATGATGTGCTGGGCCAGAGGCCACGCCAGCAACACCTCACCGTTTGAAAGTCTCATGATTTGTTGTCCTTATTTTGTCCTCTTCCACATATTTACCGCCAGATAGGGCGGCATGTTGTTGTGGGCTTTCCCAGAACCGCCGGAGGCGACTGTTACGGTTTTGGATTCCCAGTTCGGAATACCCCAGCCGCCTGATTGCGTTTGAACATACGCATCCGCAGAGTTTCCGGTTTTGGAGCGTATTACGTTGCTTCCGTTCGTCACAGACAACGAATAATTCGGTAGCTCGCTTTGTGTAAGTTTATGGGTAAATTCACCCCCTGTACCACCTGCGGGATAACTACTAGAAGCGCCAAGCAAAAAGCGTTCAGAAATTCTTTCCCAAGTACCGCCAAACAAAGTTGCCGGGCTTGTACTGCTTACGCTCATGTAAATGCTGCCAACCGGCCAGGCTGCAAGTTTTGCTTCTGCGATGGCCTTCTTCACCGCCGCCGGTGTTGCCGCAATACCACCATTGGTCGAACTCGTTGAACTGGTCGAATCACTTAATTTCACACCACCCAGGGTTGAACTGGTAGCGGCAGGCAGCGTATAGGAACTGGAGGAGGCCGGTGTCATATAGATCTGGTTGCTGTGCAGCGTTCCTTCACGTTTAGCATTATCATACTGGGCTTGCGACAGGTAGTTGATCACCAGGCTGTCCAGCTTTGTATCAGTTGCCATAATCATATACCTCTCGTTACAATCGCGCTGATCGCCGTCAGTCCACTCGGCAGCCCAGTCAGTTTTCCGTTGCTGATGCTTAGGCTCAGACTGGTGCTGCTTGGGCCGCCGTACATGGCGCTCTTGTAGTACTTGTCGCCCGCAAACGCGATCAGGCTCGTAGTCTGCTGGCCCCAGCCGCCGGAACTGGTCATGGTGCCGTAGCCCCAAATCTTAATTGCCCCGTCAGTACGCCTAAAACTAACGCTGGGGTTGGTGTCCGTAATGGCATAAGCCTCCACATTGTTATTGCCACTGCCGCCGGAACTCCCGTCGCCGGCATAAGTTCCTGTCACACCAAAAATGCTCACACCACTTTTAATGTTGCCAGCAGTCAGGTTGTTGTCGCCCTTAATTGTCTGGGATCCATTCAAATACTGGCCGGATGCAATGTTCTGGTCACTCGTTCCTGGCGTATAAGTCGCAGCACTCTTTTTCGTTACGCCGCTTCCCACATAAGTTCTCGATACTGCATTTACTGTAACCTGGCTCAAACCGTCATAGCCATTGTCTGCCTTGATCGTCTGTGCGCTCTCACTGGGGCTAACCGTTTTGCTCTGCAAAACAGCGCCGCTGGCACCACCGGTCACAAAGCCGCCCTGCATGTCAACGGCATCGCTGCCTAAATACACACCCATGCAACTGTCACCACCTTCTGAGCGTAACGTTTGTCGCGCCAACGCTGGCTGCCGTTATGTCAATGGTTTTTGCGCTGCTGCCGTCCCATGCGCCCTGACTGGTTCCGTTCAGTTTGATAGTCAATAGAACAATTGAAAAGACTCGACATAGCTTCAAGCTTTGACTGGGGAATGTTCCCGCGAGCCATCCAGTTATAAACAGTCTTCCGAGTTACGCCAAGTTTTTCAGCCAATTCTTCAATAGTCAGCCCCATGCGGCTTCGCTCGGCATTTATGTTGGGATAAGGCATTACTATTACCTCCTTTCATTTTGCGTTACTCATTTCGGGTAACTGCAATTATAACATACCCGTTTTGGGTATTTGTAAAGACAAAAAATGCTCAAAATGAGTTGATGCAAATTGTGCACCATGCCCATTTTGAGTATTTTTTTGCGCTTTGTAGTTGACCTGTTACTCGTTTTGTGTATTATAATATACATATAGAGTAAAAGGAGGTTCGTATAATGAACCGAATGCAGGAACTGCGGCAGGAACGCGGGATAAGCATGAAAGATGCAGCGCGTGCGCTGGAAATGCCCTATACCACTTATGTGAATTACGAAAAAGGTACACGCGAACCGAATTCCGAAACGCTAATTAACATTGCGAATTTCTATAATACTTCTATTGATTATCTGCTGGGAAAAAGCAATGTTAGAATAGATGACAAAACTTTAGATATTGTAAATGAAATAGATGGAGATCTCCTTGCTCAAGCAGGCAATATTAAGGATGCCCTAATCTTGCAGAAAAAGCGAGATGATGCCATCCCCGCCGGCTTTGAACCCCGCCCCAAAACCGTCAAGCGGCCGCTGGTGGGGGATATTGCCTGCGGTGAGCCTATCACCGCAGAGCAGAACGTACAGGAATATGTGGATGTGCCGGAGGGGATCGTCTGTGATTTCTGCCTGCGCTGCCATGGCGACAGCATGATCGATGCCGGCATCCGGGATAATGATGTGGTCTACATCAAAACCCAGCCGCAGGTGGAAGATGGCGAAATAGCCGCCGTCCGCATTGGGGACGAAGCCACCCTCAAGCGCGTGTATTATGACGGCAGCACCATCACCCTTGTGCCCGCCAACAGCGCCTACCGCCCCAAATCCTACTCCGGCCCGGAGCTGGATGACATCCAGATAGAAGGCAAGGCAACGGGGTATACACACTGGTTTTGAGAAAGTACGTTAAAAAAGTATGCCACAGCGAGTGGCAGAAAGGCGGCACACAGTGAAATCAAAGATCTGGAAAACGATAAAAAGTCGTTCATACCTAATGACATTTTGCGCGGTTTTCGTATTGTTCTTTTTGCGATTTGGAATTTCCTCAATTCAAAGAGGAAAAGCCACGGCCTTTGTCCTTTTAGGAATAGCAATTATTGCGGCAGTTCTTTCGTTTCCGCTGGTAAGAATCGAGAATCTGATCAGAAAATGGGTTCTTGAATATAAGATTAAAAAGCTCAAAAAAGTGCTGTCAGATAACTACTACCCGGAAATGCAAAACAAGCTTGCGGCAGTAGATGCCATGGATGGACATGAATTTGAATATTTCTGTGCCGAACTGCTAAAGGAAAATGGCTTTGTAAATGTAGAAGTCACACAGGCCAGCGGGGACTTTGGCGTGGACGTTCTGGCAGAAAAAGACGGCGTAACTTATGCAGTGCAGTGTAAATGCTATTCGGATAAGGTGGGAAACCATGCTGTGCAGGAAGCAACATCCGGCGCGCAGTATTACCACCGGATGGTTGCTGTAGTGCTTACCAACAGTACATTTACCCCCGCGGCAATCGAAACGGCCCAAAAGACGAATGTCTTGCTTTGGGACAGGGAAAAGCTGAAAGAAATGATGGCGTGAAGTGGTAAGCTGTCTGCAGAAGGGAGAAAAAACGCGATGACTTTTCAGGAACAAGTAGGCAGGATCACGGCTGAAGATAAATTTTTGTATGCTTCAGAATCTGAGATTAGAAAATTACTGGGAGACAATCCGCTGTCACCAGCACAGATGGAGGGGCGTCTGCGAGCTAACTTGTACGCAGATGTTACGCTAAGTAGTAACAGAAAGAGGACATCGACGCTTCTCTCCATGGGAGTGAAAAGAGGAGATCCAATAGAATTAAAATTATCAAAATCGGGAGATGCGGAGTGCTTTCCGATTGAAGCATATTGGAACGATACAAAGATTGGGGAACTGCGACCCAGCTATTTGGAAGACGCTATTTACAATGCAAAAAAGGAAGCGCGCCCCATTTTTGCGGCAGTTTCTTTGATTGACAAAAGGACAAAATTTTTTATTGAAATAGCAACATATAAATAAAAAAAACGCCCCCGGTGCTACCAACACCGAGAGCGTTTCCATAGATCAGCTTGCCCACTAAAAGCGGATACAATACCAACCCAACACTTGTATTGTATCACCTTTAAGGCAGGCTTACAAGTCATACCTTGGAGGTGTATTTTTTATGCCCAAACAAAAATTGACCCGCCGTCCAGATGGCCGCTACCAAAAGCGGATCACCTTGTCCAACGGCAAAACGCGGCTGGTGTACGGCCGCACCGAAGCGGAACTGAAAGCTGCAGTGCGCTCGGTGCAGGTGCAGGATGAAGCGGGGCTGGAAGTGGGGGACCATACCCTGGTGGGCGAGTGGGCAAAAATCTGGCTGCGCTCTTACAAGCAGGGGCTGCGGCCGGCCACCACCAAAATGTACAGGGATGCCTACAATCTGCACATCATGCAGCACATTGGATGCATGGAGCTGCAGGAGGTGCGGCCGGTACATATCCGGGCCATTATGGCGGAGATTACGGAGCAGTCGGAATCCCTGCAGCACAAGGTGCTGATCACGGTGCGGCAGATCATGCAGACAGCCCAGGCAAACCACCTGATCCGCGATGACCCCACCGACGGCATCCGCATTACGACCCACGCGCGCCCTAAGCAAAAGAAATACCTGACGCAGGACGAAGCGGAGGAGCTATTGTCCTCTATTGCGGAGCCGCGGGCCAAGGTGTTTTGCGCGCTCTGCTATTACTGCGGCCTGCGCAAGGAGGAAGCTCTGGGCCTGCAATGGCGGGATGTCGGCCCGGCGGCGCTGGTTGTCAGCAGGGCCGTGACCTTTGCGGGCGGCAATCAGCCGGACCCCAGTATGGAACTGAAAAACGCGGCTTCCCACCGCCTGGTGCCGGTGCCCGCCAAGCTGCGGGCGATTTTGGATGCCACCCCGCAGCTGGGGGAGCACGTTGTGACCAAAGCCGATGGCGGCGTGATGACGCAGTCAGCCTACAAAAAGATGTGGGCTTATTATGTAGCGGGGGTGTCACTGCTGCCGGTGCACGCCCACATGCTGCGCCACAGCTATGCCACCTGCCTGTACCACGCCGGTGTGGATCTGCGCACCGCCCAGCAGCTGCTTGGCCACGCCAGCATCGAGATGACGGCCCGCATCTACACCCATCTGGAAGCCGAAGATGGCCTGAAAGTAAGCGGCAAACTGGACGATTATTTCAACTCTGCCCCGCCCACCGCGGATAGCACGGCGGGAACTGCCTGACTACAAACTGACTACATCCCGGAGCCATTCTGACTACTTTTGACTACCTGAGACTAACGGAAAAACGATAATTTGAACGTTGTATCGTTGCCCGGTACTGACTCTTAATCAGTGGGTCCTGGGTTCGAGTCCCCGATGGTGCACCAAAGAATGCCTTACACGAAAGTGTAGGGCGTTTTTTTGTTGCTCTATTTCAAGAAGGCACGATCTGGTGCACCGTCAGGGATACTCGAACAGGGCGGCGGCACGCAGTGCCGTAAGGAACGCCACAGTGCGGCGTTCCTTAGCCCGCGGGAGAGTCCCCGATGGTGCACCAGAAAAAGCCGCAACGAATGTTGCGGTTTTTTTGTTGCATCATTCCCTTTGGGACGGACTCGCACTTCGCGCAAGCGCTCGTGTTCGTCTCGCGGGGACTGGTCGCTAAAAATGGTTGCGGGTTTGTGAGCAGGGACCACGATTGAGCGTGAGCGAAAGCGGGGAGCGAACAATGTACGCCGCGCGCTTCGTACAACCGCACGAGCGGTTTTGCGAAGCAAAATGGAGGCTTTACAGGCCGACAAGCGGACCGGACTGAATTCTTGACGCGCCCACTGATGGTGCACCAAAGAATGCCTTACACGAAAGTGTAGGGCGTTTTTTTGTTGCTCTATTTCAAGAAGGCACGATCTGGTGCACCGTCAGGGATACTCGAACAGGGCGGCGGCACGCAGTGCCGTAAGGAACGCCACAGTGCGGCGTTCCTTATGGAGGACGGCACGGTGTTTCAGGCGTATTATTTCAATGAAGATAAAATCCTGAAGTGATTTTGAAATGTAAACATCAAAAGGGGGTAGGCGCGGATCGCGCCTACCCTCATTTTTTGTAAAACGCAATTGCCGTAAACAGGGGGGTGTGCTATGATAATGATAAATACTGTGCTATGAGGTGACCGCTATGACCGCTGCGCAACAGCAACAGGCCGCAAAGAATTTTGCCGCCTACTGGAAAGATAAGGGCTACGAAAAAGGCGAAAGTCAACCATTCTGGCTGTCCCTGCTCCGTGATGTGTATGGGGTCGAACACCCGGAGCAATTCATTCAGTTTGAGGAGCAAGTCCACCTTGACCACACCAGTTTCATTGACGGCACGATTCCCGCTACCCACGTTCTGATAGAACAAAAGGGGCTTGGCAAGGATTTGAACAAGCCCATCAAGCAATCAGACGGTGCGCTGCTGACCCCTTTTGAACAGGCTAAGCGGTATATTTTGGAGCTGCCCGTATCGCAGCACCCGCGCTGGGTGGTAACCTGCAATTTCAGCACCTTTTATGTGTATGATATGGAACGCCCGCGCGGTGAGCCTGAAATCATCGAACTTGCGAATCTGGAAAAAGAATACTATCGGCTGCAATTCCTTGTCGATGCCGGAAACGAACACCTCAAACGGGAGATGGAAGTTTCCATAGCGGCAGGTGAAATTGTCGGCTTGTTATATGATGCCTTTTACAAGCAGTATGCAAACCCGGAATCCGAACATTCGCTGAAAAGCCTGAACAAGCTGTGCGTTCGCTTGGTATTTTGCCTGTATGCCGAGGATGCCGGGATTTTTGGGCATCACGGTATGTTCCACGACTACCTCAAAGGCTTTGACACGCGCGGACTGCGCAAGGGGCTGGTAGATTTGTTCCGCGTGTTGGACACAAAGCTGCAAGACCGTGACCCCTATTTGAAAGATGACAACCCGGAATTGGCGGCGTTTCCATATGTGAATGGCGGGCTGTTCAGCGATGAGAATATCGAGATACCGCCGTTCACCGATGAAATCCGAAACCTGCTGCTGGAGAAAGCCAGCGAAAACTTCAACTGGTCGGAAATCAGCCCCACCATTTTCGGCGCGGTGTTTGAAAGCACCCTGAACCCTGAAACCCGCCGCAGCGGCGGTATGCACTATACCAGCATTGAAAATATCCACAAGGTCATTGACCCGCTGTTTTTGGACGAACTGAAAGCTGAGTTTGACGAGATATGCGCCAATCCCGTGGAACGAACCAGAACGGCAAAGCTGCGGGTGTTCCAACGCAAGCTGGCATCGCTCACATTCTTAGACCCCGCGTGCGGCAGCGGAAACTTTTTGACCGAAACCTATTTGAGCCTGCGCCGCTTGGAAAACAAAATTTTGGTGGAACTCTCTCACGGTCAGGTTACGATGTATTCCGCCAGTGAAAGCCCGATACAGGTTTCCATCAGCCAGTTTTACGGCATCGAAATCAACGATTTTGCCGTGACGGTTGCAAAAACCGCGCTCTGGATTGCCGAAAGCCAGATGATGAAAGAAACCGAAAAAATCCTGCTCGTTCCGCTGGACTTTCTGCCACTGAAAACAAATGCCTTTATTGTAGAGGGTAACGCCCTGCGGGTGGATTGGGAGAGCGTGGTTCCCAAAAGTAAGCTGAATTATATTATGGGGAATCCGCCGTTTGTTGGCTACTCACTGCAAAGCAAAAGCCAAAAGGACGATATTCTTTCCGTTTATGTTGATGAAAAAGGCAAACCATATAAAACTGCGGGCAAAATTGACTATGTGGCAGGGTGGTACTATAAGGCTGCCAAACTGATGCAGAATACTCCGATACGCACGGCCTTTGTTTCAACGAACTCTATCACACAGGGCGAACAGGTTGCGGGCGTTTGGAAACCGCTCTATGACCAATTTGGAATACACATTGATTTTGCACATCGGACGTTCCGCTGGGATAGTGAGGCAAGCTTAAAAGCCCAAGTGCATTGTGTGATAGTCGGGTTTAGCTGTACACCAATCCCTGCGGCAAGGTGGTTGTTTGATAATGGCAGTGTTCAAGCGGTTGAGAATATAAATGCATACTTGATGGCAGCACCTAATGTGTTTGTTGAAAGTAGAAAAAAGCCTATCTGCAAAACGTATGAAATGACTTCTGGTAATAGACCTGCTGATGGCGGCAATCTCATAATTGAAGAAAAGGACTACGATACATTTATAAAATCGGAACCAAAAGCTTTACCATATATTAAAAGACTTAGTGGTGCAACTGAATTTATAAACAATAAAAAACGGTGGTGTCTTTGGTTGGTTGGCGTTTCACCCGCAACACTTTCACAAATGCCTTTGGTAATGAAACGTATAAAGCAATGCCAACAAGATAGACTTTCAGGAGCCGATGACAGAAAGAAGTTAGCTGATACGCCGTGGCTTTTCCGAGAAACTAATGTGCCAGAAACCGCTATTGTAGTTCCGCGACACTCAACAAAAGATAGAAAATATATACCATTTGGCTTTATTGGCAGGGAAATGATTCTTACTGATGCTGCGATGTGTATTCCCAATGCAGGCATTTATGAGTTTGGCATACTTGAATCAAACGTGCATATGGCGTGGATGAGAGCTATTGGCGGACGCATCAAAAGTGATTACCGATACTCTAAGGACATCGTATACAATAACTTTCCGTGGCCTACACCAAACGAACAGCAAAAAGCCAAAATTGAACAAACCGCGCAAGCGATTCTGGACGCACGCGCTCTTTACCCGGACAGCAGCCTTGCCGACCTGTATGATGAACTGACCATGCCGCCGGAACTCCGCAAAGCTCATCAGGCCAATGACCGCGCCGTTATGGACGCTTACGGATTCATAAAAGGAACTGCCGCAAGAACCAGCGAAAGCGCCTGTGTTGCCGAGTTAATGAAACTTTACCAGCAAAAGATATCTGCCGCACAGTCCGAATAATCGCTTTGAAAAGTTGACATCAAAAAAGCTCCGGGGGCTGCATTGCTCCCGGAGTTTGCTTTTATTGGGGCTGCATCGGCTTGTTGCAATCCATACACAGAATATGGATGATAAGATTTTTGTTTATGCAGTCTATAAGAAGTATGACAGGCAGATCTTTGGAAACAGAGAACTGCCGGTTTTCAATATAAATTTATCTTGCAATTCTGCACAAGTTATGGTATACTTATAAGCAGCGAATGTGAAATTATACAAACAATCTGTGATTTTTTATCAGGAGGGTAATTATGGAGCAAAGACTGGAACCGCTGTTTACCCCGTGGAAGATTGGCAATTGCGAGATTAAGAACCGTATTGTGCTGACCTCTATGGGCGGAACAAACCTATTAGGCTGGATGGAGGTGAACCACTTTGACAAGGCTGGAGCGAGGTTCATCATGGAAGTGGCGAAGAACAACTGTGGACTGGTGCTTCCGGGCTGCCAGCCGGTATACAATCCCATGTATGGGAAGTGGCTTTATAAGAATGAAAAGATGTATCAGGATCTGGCAAAGTGGATGCCGGAATTTCACAAGACCGGTGCGAAGCTCTTCGTGCAGCTGACGGCAGGGTTTGGACGGTCCTTTACGATCAGCAGCATGATGGAAACCTTGTACACGAATAAGGCGCTTCGTGTTCTGGCAAAGCCTGTT
>OGWY01003646.1_pt1 | contig 10068 bp, 8 predicted proteins | sample 1576121 | NCBI WGS metagenome assembly OGWY01 (sample SAMEA3541543, study PRJEB24748) | human gut metagenome | biome: human gut; feature: human-associated habitat; material: faeces | place: China | collected 2012 | reverse complement strand
AAGCTTATTTGAATATAGCTTGGATGATAGCGAATAAGTTACATCAAGTTTTTGGCGGAGGCCGAATTGCTGTCCAGCACTTCCCACTTACTGTTCTCTTTCTTGCCCCACAGCCAGGCGGGCAAATTTTCTTTTAAAGAACCCTGAGCGAGATTGTTCTGCGTCCAGTCGAGAAGATTATCGAAAGCTGCACGGTCGTTAGCCGCCAGGGCAAAGAACATGCCGTAACTTTGCCCTTCGGAGGTGGTGATTTTGCGCGCGTCGCTGGGGTCGATGACGCGCCCTTCCTGACTGATGTAATCCTTTTTAAACTGCTCCCAGGCAGGCCAGGTACAGGCTGCCTGAACACTAAAGGCAGCCAGCAGCAGCATCGTCACGAGTCCACTACGCAACACATTCATCTTCAATTACTCGTTATCCGGGTTAAGACGACGACGACTAATAATACGCAGCAGACGCCACAGTACCCACGCCAGCAATATCACACTGATAGCCGCCAGCACCGCCAGCAGAATCGGATGGTTTGCCAGCGCATACCACAAGCGCTCGAACCACGGCAGATGACCTACGTAATAAACGTCGCCAACACGTAGGCTGTTGATACCGGACTCGCGGATCACCGCGACCGAACCGAACATGGTGGCGCGTTTGCCGCTATCGTTCACCGCATCGTTAAGCATTTCATAACCGCGTGGGCTATCTGCCAGCAGCGCAATCACGCTGCGCTGGTCGTTATACGGCGACTGGAAGCCAATCACCGCCGCCATCGCACCGGAAGAGGTCAGCGTTGACTGGGTTTCTGCCGCGCGATCGCTCTCGTCCGGCACAATACCGGGGAACGGGGTCTGGCGCATCGGCGTTTTCACCCAGCTTTCGGTCGCCTGCACCAACAGGTCGATCTGCTTATCGTCTTTCAGTTTGTCCGGGATACCACCGACGATCATGATGTCGGCATCTTTGCCCTGAATGGTGCTGCCATCATCGGTCACCGTCAGATTAATCGCCGGGAAGCCCGTCTGCGCACCGATAAAGCCAACGGTATTCAGCAAGGTTTCCATCTGTGCTTCGTTTGGCGTTTTCGGCATCACGGTGATGGTTTGCGACAAATCCGCCATCCGGCTGAACGGGAAGCCCGCGTTAGCAAAGGCGCGTAGATCCGGCATCGGGATGAAGTGGTAATACTTCGAGAAGTCGATGGTGGAGTCGTCACCAATCACCACATGATTCTGCACCGGCTGGAAGGTAATACAGTTATCCACCGAACCGCCCGGCATCGGGTTCATATACTCAAAGTCGAAGCGCAGCTGGTTGGTCGCGCCCAGTTTCAGCGCCGGAATAGAGACATCCGTTTTGCCATCCAGCAAACCTTGTAATACCGGAATCCGCAGCAGCAGGCGGTTCGCCTCCTGTTTGCTGCTCAGGTTGAAGGATTGCAGGAACTGGTTATTCAGGCTGATATCCATCCGCGAACTGTCTTTCACCGGCGGCATGGTGTAGCGGTAATTAATATCCATATCAATGCCGGTACTGCGCATCAGGTAGAGATCCGGCGGCAGGTTTAGCGAAACGTTAATCGCTGCTGGCTCAAGACCGCTGGATTGTAATTGTTCTTCATAGGTTTTCAGTTCACCAAAGGTGACAGGACGATCGGTACGCACCCAGTTCGGCGCATCGTACGGTTTACGCGGTAGCAGCGGTTTCACTTCATTCACTACCACACTTTCACCACGGAACAGAATGTTACCCTGAGCGATACCTTTCGCTGCCTGCAACAGGTCTTTGTCGTCACGACCAAACACCACCAGCAGTTTGACGTAAGGATTCTGCGGATGGTTAATCATCTCAATCACCGGGGCTTTTACCGCCGGATGATCGCGCAGGAAGTCCGGGCGTTTGTCATTGGTGGCAAAGACAATGGCATTGCGATCCGGCAGTTGGTTATAGAGCACCGGGAAGTTCTGCCCACGCCAGCCAGAACGCGAACCAAACCACGAGGCGACAATGGCAGATGCTTGTTGCAGCTCAACATCCGGCGCACCCGCAAAGACCATCGGCAAGGTGTTGGTGCGGTTATCACGCGGGTCAAAGAATGGCACCGGGAAGTGTGACAGGTCATTCTTCACATTCAGGGTCTGATAGGTCAGATCCAGTCCACTGCTCCGCCCAACATCCAGCCAAAGCGTGGTGCTGGCCGGGTTTTCGCACACGTCCTGATAATGGCCGACAAACTCCAGCCGCACACGGTTGAAATCAGTAATAAACAGCGGGTTAATGGGCATTTGTGCCAGCGTTTTTTTACCCAACTGTTCTTTGGTCACTGGCAGCACGCCCATCAGTTCATCATTGAGATAAACCTTTAACTGCGACTGGACAGGCAGTAATGATGGCGATGGCGTGTATTCGAGGTTGAGCATCGCCTTCGTCACCACTTCATCGCTGCGCATACCAAACTCAATGCTGCCGTTCGGGTTAATGCCACGTAGCACCATGCTGCCCGGCGGCGGCGCAATTTGCGCAAAGGTCAGCTTCACATCACGGGAAGGACCGTTCTGCGCCACGACTGGCGCATCTGCGCCCTGCACGCCCGGCATCACTTGCCCCACCTGCGGATTTTGCTCCGCCTGGGCGGCTACAGCTGGCTCAGCATTGATCAGTGGTTGCGTTGCTGGCGTCGCCTGCGTCATGAAAGAGGGGAACGCACTCATCCCCAGAGCCACTGCACAAATCCAGAATATTTTTCTTTTCATCGCGTTATCATCATTGTTGAGCCAAAGCCTGATCCGATGGTTGTGCCGTTTCGCTCCGCTCCGGGCGGCGCGGAATAAACGATACAACCCAGGAAACCAGAGAAGTCAGCACACGGAATATGCCCTTCACCGAAGAAGGCGCAAATTCCGCCAGATGGCGGTAGCCACGGAAGCCGAGCTTCAGAATATCCAGCAGACTTTCCAGCGGCTTATCTTCCGGGTAGCTGTCCTGCCAGAGCGCCCATGTATCCGCACGGGCAAACGTACACTGCACAAAATCGATATGTTGCTGGGTAGTGAGCGGCATTAATTTCAGCCCAACTTCATTACCCATCACGCGCGCCACCTGAGCCGGGAAGACGTATTCCTGCTGACCGCGTTTAAGCAACAGATTCACTTTCTGCCCTTCCAGAATCTGCGCCTGACCGTTGATCTTGATCCCCAAACCACCGTCGGAGAAATCCTGAACGGTACACGAGAAGAGGTGACCATCTTCGCGGGCAATTGCTGCGGGCATCGTCATCTCCACGCGGTGCGATCGGCGTACCTGTTTGCTTTCTACCGATACTGCGACTGCGCCGCCGAGAATAATCAGGTTGTAGAATACCCACACCATACTGACGACCACGGTGAGCATCTCGGTTGGCGGACCATAGATGTAGCGCCAGATCCCAACCGCTACGCCCACCAGGTTGAGCAGAACAAGGAAGATGTAGGGCCGCGAGATCACCCAGTCGACGTACTCTTCTTCCACCAGTCCACCTTTGGCGGTGACGTTAAATTTGCCTTTGTGCGGGTTAATCAGCGCCACCAGCGTCGGTGGTGCGATATACCACGCCAGCACCGTTTCGTAGATTTCACTCCAGAAAGAGTGGCGATATTTGCCCTGGATCTTCGAGTTAGTCAGGCTGGCATGGATCATATGCGGTAGCACGAACAGGGCGATCATCAACGCTGGCGCGTAGATGATGTAGGCATGAAACAGCAGGAACGCCAGCGGCGCAGTCAGGAAGATCAGTCGTGGAATGCCCGACAAGAAGTGGAACATGGCGTTGACATAGCACAGCCGCTGAGCAAACTTCAGCCCTTTACCGGTGAGCGGGTTATCGAGACGGAAGATTTGCACCATCCCGCGCGCCCAGCGAATACGCTGACCGATATGCGCCGAGAGACTTTCGGTCGCCAGCCCCGCTGCCTGCGGAATACGCATATACGCTGAGGTGTAGCCACGACGGTGCAGACGCAGAGAAGTGTGCGCATCTTCGGTTACCGTTTCGACAGCAATACCGCCAATCTCATCCAGCGGCTTACGGCGAATCACCGCACATGAACCGCAGAAGAAAGTGGCATCCCACATATCATTGCCGTCCTGCACCAGACCATAAAACAGCGTGCCTTCGTTCGGCGTTTTACGAAAACGCCCCAGGTTGCGTTCAAACGGATCCGGCGAGAAGAAGTGGTGCGGCGTCTGCATCATCGCCAGCTGTTTCTCTTTCAGGAACCAGCCCATGGTCATTTGCAGGAACGATCGCGTTGGTACGTGGTCGCAGTCGAAAATCGACACAAACTCGCCTTTGGCATATTTCAGCGCATTGTTGATGTTGCCCGCTTTCGCATGTTCATGAGTGGTACGGGCGATATATTTCACCCCCACGTTTTGCGCAAACTGGCGAAACTCTTCCCTGCCGCCGTCATCGAGGATCCAGATGTTCAGCTTGTCTTTCGGCCAGTCGATACCCAGCGAAGCGTAAATGGTATTTTTCACCACGTTGAGATCTTCGTTGTAAGTCGGGACAAAGATATCCACCGACGGCCACAGCGACATATCTTTCGGCAATGGCACCGGCTGACGATTCAGCGGCCATACGACCTGGAAATAGCCGAGCACCAGCACAATCCACGCGTACGTTTCAGCGAAGAGCAGAATAAGCCCGCACACCAGGCTGACCGGATCGTCCCAGTTTAACGTCGAGGTGTAACGCCACCAGATATAACGGCAAGAAACGGTCAGCGACAGCACAATCAGCATCAGCGCCGAGAAGCGCCCCGGCATCCGCCGTACGATCAGCGCTACCCCCCACAGCAGCATCAGGAAGATAAACTGCGCTAGCGGGTTAAACGGCTGAGTAACGCAGATTAACGCCAGAATCAGCGAGAAGGTGACGATGATACCGAGGATCAACCGCCGCGTCCCGGCACTCAAATGACCGAGCTCTTTTTTCTCATCAAGATGCTGTGTTTTATGGCTAACGCGCTCAGGCAGCTCATTCATCCATTGATGGTAACGTCCACGAATATTTTGTAGACCTGAAAATGCCCGCCTGCGCGGTTTCGGCGTTTCTTTGCGCGATGCACCGATCAGTAACCAGCATGTTTGAATAAGATAACGGACCGGGTCCAGCGGACGCGGACGCGAGGCGTTGATATGCGGATACAGGTTTTTATGTTCTGCGCGAATACGCTGCCAGCGCGGGTGCTCCAGCGGAATAAAAATCCAGGCCAGGATCATCCAGAAACAGCCGAGCGTCGCGCTGAAAGCCGACGCGCCGTGACGACGATAATCGCGATAACGCCCAATAAGCCGTGCGTTGACCGGCGGGATAAGCAACCACCGGGTCAGGATACTCATGATGCACTCCCGACTGGCGTTTTCAGCCCGGAGTAGTTCAACAGGCACCAGTTCGCCAGCGTCAGTATCTCTTCAGCCGCCAGCGCATCACTGCGATATTCACCGACTGGTTGCTTAGCTGCCAGACATTCAGCCATCGCTTCATCACGATGAATGAGCATCGGCAGCAATCGGCGCTGGCTTTGCAACCAAAGCTGGTAAATATCGTCCTGAACCTGGCTGCCAATACGGAAGTCATTAATCAAAATATGTGCACCATCCGGCAGCGCTTGCTGATGCAGTCGGATATGGCAGTTGGCATCCACATTGACGATTGCCAGCGAGTGATCGCACAAACTCAGCAGCTGGTGGGTTATCTGCGAGGCATCACGCGGTAAGTCAATTAAAATCCACTGGTAACGCCCGCTGGCTTTTAGTTGCTGTAAGCCGGAGCAAATATCGCTCAGCCGGGTTTGCCAGTGCTGTGGATTTTCTTGTTCTTCAATGGATAACTGACCAAAAGGCAGCAAATCGAGCTGCGAGGTGTAGCGCAACCCAGCGTCACGCCAGTCCTGGCCATCCAGCATAGCTCTGGCCCAACCCTGACGGTGGGTAAAATCAACGTTAAATGACAGGCGCAACAAGTTGTCCGGGCTGGCATCGACCACCAGGACATTTTCTCCCAACATTTGTAATGACCAGGCTAATGCGGCGGTGATGGTTGTTGTCCCCACGCCTCCCCGAACCCCCTGCAATCCCAGTACGGCCATTCACCAATCCCCTACTTTTGTTGCGCAAACTCTGCCAGCAACGGCCAGCGTTTTAATGCCGCGGCCAACTGTTCGCGTTGGGAAATATCGGCATAATCAATATCAGGCAGTGAAAATGCCTGCTTTAACGCCACAATATCATTCTGGAAGATATAGCCTATCGCGGGATCAGGCAGAGTATCTGGTTCATTGTTATTCATTTTTCTTGATCCCTATGAAATAACCGTACCGTTCATGAGACAATTCTAACTGTGAGCATTTCGTCGGTTTATTGTTTACGGCGAGACGGGAATGTGCTCACTTTTTGACTTTCCGTTATGCAACAGAAAAAGTTAAAAACGAAAAGACTAAAATCACATGTCTTGTGACCTGCTAAATTGATTCACATGCTAAATCTGATAAGTTTTAATTTCAATGGTAGGTTTATTTCTTAGCTTTCGCTAGTAAACTGATAATCAGACAAAATGTTGACATGAGGGACATTGTGGACCCTGTATTCTCTATCGGTATCTCATCATTATGGGATGAGCTGCGACATATGCCAGCAGGCGGCGTCTGGTGGTTTAACGTCGATCGCCATGAAGATGCTATCAGTCTGGCGAATCAAACAATTGCATCCCAGGCTGAAACCGCACACGTCGCGGTCATTAGCATGGACAGCGATCCAGCGAAAATCTTTCAATTAGATGATTCTCAAGGGCCGGAAAAAATAACATTATTTTCGATGCTAAATCATGAAAAAGGTCTATACTATTTGGCCCGTGATTTGCAGTGTTCTATTGATCCCCATAATTACCTTTTTATTCTTGTTTGCGCAAATAATGCATGGCAAAACATTCCTGCCGAGCGGCTTCGCTCATGGTTGGATAAAATGAATAAATGGAGCCGGCTAAACCATTGTTCGCTTTTGGTAATTAATCCCGGAAATAATAACGATAAACAATTTTCATTGTTGCTTGAGGAATACCGTTCACTTTTTGGTCTTGCCAGTTTGCGTTTTCAGGGTGACCAACATTTGCTGGATATTGCCTTCTGGTGCAACGAAAAAGGGGTCAGCGCCCGTCAGCAACTTAGCGTTCAGCAACAAAATGGTTGCTGGACATTAGTTCAACACCAAGAGGCGGAAATCCAACCACGCAGCGACGAAAAACGCATTCTGAGTAATGTTGCTGTACTGGAAGGTGCGCCGCCGCTATCGGAACACTGGCAACTGTTCAACAATAACGAAGTCCTGTTCAATGAAGCCCGTACCGCTCAGGCGGCGACGGTGGTCTTTTCTTTACAGCAAAATGCGCAAATCGAGCCACTGGCCCGCAGCATTCATACTCTGCGTCGCCAGCGCGGTAGTGCGATGAAAATCCTCGTGCGGGAAAATACCGCTAGCCTGCGCGCCACCGATGAACGTTTGTTATTGGCCTGCGGTGCAAATATGGTTATCCCGTGGAATGCGCCACTCTCCCGCTGTCTGACGATGATCGAAAGCGTGCAAGGGCAGAAGTTTAGTCGCTATGTGCCGGAAGATATCACTACCTTGCTGTCAATGACCCAGCCGCTCAAACTGCGTGGTTTCCAGAAGTGGGATGTGTTCTGTAATGCCGTCAACAACATGATGAATAACCCTCTATTACCTGCCCACGGTAAAGGCGTTCTGGTTGCCCTACGTCCGGTACCGGGTATCCGCGTTGAGCAAGCCCTGACGCTATGTCGCCCTAACCGTACCGGCGATATCATGACCATTGGCGGTAATCGGCTGGTGCTGTTTCTCTCATTCTGTCGGATTAACGATCTGGATACCGCGTTGAATCATATTTTCCCATTGCCTACTGGCGACATTTTCTCAAACCGAATGGTCTGGTTTGAAGATGATCAAATCAGTGCCGAGCTGGTGCAGATGCGCCTGCTTGCCCCAGAACAATGGGGCATGCCGCTGCCTTTAGCGCAAAGTTCTAAACCGGTCATCAATGCCGAGCATGATGGTCGCCACTGGCGACGAATACCAGAACCAATGCGACTGTTAGATGATGCTGTGGAGCGCTCATCATGATGACCATCAGCGATATCATTGAAATTATTGTCGTTTGCGCACTGATATTTTTCCCGCTGGGCTATCTGGCGCGGCACTCTTTGCGACGCATTCGCGACACCTTACGTTTGTTCTTTGCTAAACCTCGTTATGTTAAACCGGCCGGGACGTTACGCCGCACGGAAAAAGCCAGGGCAACCAAAAAATGACTCAATTTACGCAAAATACCGCCATGCCTTCTTCCCTCTGGCAATACTGGCGCGGCCTTTCCGGCTGGAACTTCTATTTTCTGGTTAAGTTCGGCCTGTTGTGGGCGGGATATCTTAACTTCCATCCGCTCCTCAATTTGGTGTTTGCCGCGTTTCTACTGATGCCCATTCCGCACTATAGCCTGCATCGCTTGCGCCACTGGATTGCCCTGCCGATCGGCTTTGCTTTGTTCTGGCATGACACCTGGTTGCCTGGCCCGGAAAGCATAATGAGCCAGGGTTCGCAGGTGGCGGGGTTCAGTACCGATTATTTAATCGATCTTGTCACACGCTTTATTAACTGGCAGATGATTGGGGCCATTTTTGTTTTATTCGTGGCCTGGTTATTCCTGTCACAATGGATTCGCATTACCGTTTTTGTGGTTGCCATTCTGCTATGGCTGAACGTACTTACCCTGGCGGGACCAAGTTTCTCCTTGTGGCCAGCCGGACAACCGACGACCACTGTAACAACGACGGGTGGTAACGCAGCGGCAACCGTTGCGGCGACGGGTGGCGCACCGATAGTGGGTGATATGCCCGCACAAACTGCACCGCCAACAACAGCAAACCTTAACGCCTGGCTGAATAATTTCTATAACGCGGAGGCGAAACGTAAATCGACCTTCCCGTCTTCGCTGCCCGCTGATGCTCAGCCATTTGAACTACTGGTGATTAATATCTGTTCGCTTTCCTGGTCGGATATTGAAGCCGCCGGATTGATGTCGCATCCACTGTGGTCGCATTTCGATATTGAGTTCAAGAACTTTAACTCCGCCACCTCCTACAGTGGCCCGGCGGCGATCCGTTTACTGCGCGCCAGCTGCGGGCAGACTTCGCACACTAATCTGTATCAACCGGCAAATAACGACTGCTATCTGTTTGATAACCTGTCGAAACTGGGCTTTACCCAGCACCTGATGATGGGACATAACGGCCAGTTCGGCGGTTTTTTGAAAGAAGTTCGCGAAAATGGCGGCATGCAGAGCGAATTGATGGATCAAACAAATCTGCCGGTTATTTTGCTGGGCTTTGATGGTTCGCCGGTTTATGACGATACCGCCGTGCTTAACCGTTGGCTGGACGTTACCGAAAAAGATAAAAACAGCCGTAGTGCCACGTTCTACAACACGCTTCCACTGCATGACGGCAACCATTATCCGGGCGTCAGCAAAACAGCGGATTACAAAGCGCGGGCGCAAAAATTCTTTGATGAACTGGACGCCTTCTTTACTGAACTGGAGAAATCGGGTCGTAAAGTGATGGTGGTAGTGGTGCCGGAACACGGCGGCGCGCTGAAGGGCGACAGAATGCAGGTATCTGGTCTACGTGATATCCCTAGCCCGTCTATCACAGACGTCCCCGTTGGGGTGAAATTCTTCGGCATGAAGGCACCACATCAGGGGGCTCCGATTGTCATCGACCAACCGAGCAGCTTCCTGGCTATCTCCGATCTGGTGGTTCGCGTTCTTGATGGCAAGATTTTCACCGAAGACAATGTTGACTGGAAAAAACTCACCAGTGGGTTACCACAAACAGCACCGGTCTCCGAGAACTCAAATGCAGTAGTTATTCAATACCAGAATAAACCGTACGTTCGCCTGAACGGCGGCGACTGGGTGCCTTACCCGCAATAAGAACGAAAAAGGCCGCAGAGTTTCACCTCTGCGGC
>OGWY01003639.1_pt1 | contig 10088 bp, 8 predicted proteins | sample 1576121 | NCBI WGS metagenome assembly OGWY01 (sample SAMEA3541543, study PRJEB24748) | human gut metagenome | biome: human gut; feature: human-associated habitat; material: faeces | place: China | collected 2012 | reverse complement strand
GCTCATATATAATCTGTTTGTAGATAATAAAAGCAAAGGTACGATTTATATTTATATCTGCAAAATCTTGTCTGCATGAATTTTCAGTTTCATAGGCATGAAACTGAAATTCCCTCGGCATGGAACGGAAGTTTCATAGGCATGGAATAGGAGTTTCATCGGTATGAAACTAAAAGTGCATGCCGGTTCAGAACCGGATTCCTTTTTGCCGGAGCAAGATTTCCGTATCGTCCCAAAGTTGTTTTTGCTGTGCATGATGCCGGATGCGTTCTGACACATTCCTCTTTTTGCAATTGGCATAGCAACAACCGTTTCTATCTTTCGCCTCATCCGAAAGAGCCAGATGGATGGCAGTTGCCGCGCCTTGGGCCGGTGTTTTGATAAAGGGGCGGAACAAGATATCGGTAAGCGGGTCGAACCAGGCTTGCATCGTGATCATGTTCGTACTGACGATTCCTGGGTCCGAGGCATTTATGGTAATGCCTTGGTTTTGCAGTCGTTCGGCAAGTTCTTGGGTGAATAATAACAACGCCAGTTTGGTGTTGCTATAGACCGGAATGCGGAAAAAGCGTCCGTTCCTTCCTTTTTCAAAGAAGTCCGGTTCGATCCGGCCGATGGCATACGTGCAGGACACTGTATTTACAATGCGGCATCCTGGTTGCATTAATGGTAATAACTGGCGGGTGAGCATGTAGGGAGCCACATAATTGACGCTTACGATTGTTTCCAGCCCGTCTTCTGTTTTGCGTACCGGAGTTGTTAGGATGCCGGCATTGTTCATCAGGCGGCTGACGGGACGTCCTTCTTTTAATAACTGACCGGTGAAATTGTTTACGGATGAAAGGGAAGCGAGATCGATTCTTCGCACTTCTATCTGGGTGTTACCGGTTTCTTGCTGGATCCGGTTACATAGGGAGGCTGCTTTTTCCGGATCGAGGCAAGCCATAATCACCGGATAGCCTTCTTTTGCGAGGGCTGCCGTGATTACTTGTCCCATGCCTCCGTCGGCACCGGTTATGATGGCTAATCCTTTTTCCATTACTTATATTCTAATTTCTCTATTTCTTTGACAATGCTTTTGGGCAAGTTCTGAATATGTTTGTGGCATGCCATTTCGATGGAATACATGCGGGCGATGCAATAGTTGCTATGTCCGCAGTCACAACGGGCATGTTCGTCTTCCTTCATTTTGTTTACGAATGACGGATCGTTCAGCAAGGCACGTGCCATACTCACGAATTCGAAACCGTCGTTCAAGACCTCGTCTATCTTCTCGCGTGAGATCAGACCGCCTACATAGACAAGTGGCATTTTCAATGCCGCCCTGAATTTTAGGGCATCTTCCAGGAAGTAAGCCTCTTTGAACGGCTCAGACGGGATCATGAACCGTCCTGCCATTTTGACTCCGAGCGGTAGCCAGCCGAAAGGCATATAATGCGTCATCGTATGAATCGGCATGGAACCCCGCATCACATACATCGGGGCACGGCTGACGAAGCCACCGCTAAGGATCAAAGCGTGTGCCCCGCATTCGTTCTGCAGGGTACGAGCCACTTCAAGTGTCTCATCAAGCTCCATTCCTCCTTTGAAGCCGTCGCGCATATTCATCTTTACCAACACTGCCATATCCTGACCGGCAGCTTTCATCACTTCGTCCATGCACATTTTCATAAAGCGCATCCGGTTTTGCAAGCTACCGCCATATTCGTCTTTCCGATGATTGGTATAGGGAGAAAGAAACTGGCTGATCAGATAGCCGTGACCGGCATGTATTTCCACTGCATCCATTCCGGCTTCGCGCGCCAGATGAACTGCTTGTCCGAACGCTTTTGCCATAGCTGTGATTTCGGAAGGTTTCATTCCACGGACAAGGGTAGGGGAATAGATATTGAAACCGCTGGATGCGGAGATAGGCCTGCACCCGCAGATGTTTTTGTGAGACATGTTTCCGCAATGTCCGAGTTGTACGGAGGCAGCCGCCCCTTCTTTGTGGATGGCATCGGTGATGCGTTTTAATCCGGGGATGATATCTGGGCGCATCCAGAGCTGACGTTCGAAAGAAAGTCCGCTTTGCGTAACAGCCGCATAGGCCAAAGTCGTCATACCGATCCCGCCGGAGGCAACCGATTTATGGTAGTCATATAACATGTCGGAAGGCGCGTTTCCTGGGCACATGCTTTCAAATGCAGCCGCCCGTATCGTCCGGTTTCTCAGGGTCAACGGCCCGATTTTACCGGGAGTGAACAGTATAGATTCTTTTTCCATATCTATTATGAGTTAATCATTCAATATATAAAAGGAATAACCCGTTTACGGTTTTCCAGTTCGTTACCAAACATCGCTTTGTATTTATGATAGATGGTGTTTGCGCGAGGTACAAGGTTTGCAAATGTCCACCAAGCGAAAACAGCTCCGCTTGCACTCCAGGTCAGGATTGCAAATCCGCACCATTCCACGATTTCGCCAAAGTAGTTGGCTGATGTCACATATTTGAACAGGCCTTTTTTAGGCAGATAATGGTTCGTGTCGCCAGGCTTTCTGAGGTGGCGGACAATATGGTCTGACTGGATATTGATTGCCATGCCGGTGAAGAACAAGATTGTCCCGACTATAAATTGAGGGCTGTGCAGCCAGCTTTTCGTATACATATCCTGCGGTGCTAAGTAGAAAATCCATTCTCCCTGCATATAACCGTTCAGGAGGTTAAAGGTGATTCCCATAAGCATGATGCCTGCCGGCATTTTACTTTTGCCTTTTATCAACAGAGGAAAAATAAAAGATCGTTGGAAATAATGCAGTTCGAAGAATAAGAATATCAGGAACGGTACTGTCTCGAACTGTCGTTCCGATCCGTTCCATAACAAAAACATGACGATAAAAACCGGCGCTTCCATGCAAATCCAAGCAATCTTGTTCGGTATCGGAAGTCCCCATTTTTTATCGAACAACATTCCATAACCGGCTTCGACGAAATAAAGGGCTATGAAGACTATGGCGGCGATAGCTGCCATAACAATTAGAAATAAGGTGAAATGTTCAGTTGTCATTTTCGCGTGTTGATAATTTATAACCTTTTCCGTGAACGTTTATTATTTTGATGGTAGGATCATCTTGCAATAGTTTGCGTAATTTGGTGATATAAACATCCATGCTGCGGGCGCTGAAATAGTTATCGCTTCTCCATATGATCTGCAGGGCGTGCATCCTGTCTACCATATTGTTTGCGTGTTGGCACAGCAACGTAAGCAAATCGGCCTCTTTGGTTGTCAGCTTGGTTGTTTTGCCTTCTATGGACAAGATCTGTTTTTGCAAGTCGAATTTGAATTTTCCGAAAATATAAGTCCTGACCTCTTTCTTGCGTTGGGGCTGGTAACGGCTTTGTACTGCTTTAATCCGGGCTTGTAAGATATCTGTGTCAAGAGGTTTGCGTATCACATCGTCTGCATGGAACGAAAACAGCAATGCTATTTCTTCTCTCGTCGGATGTTCACACAAGAAAACGACAGGGATGATATTTTCCGAACTTTTGATCATGGCTGCCAATGTCCGTGTTTCTTTCGTGTCTATATCGTGGTTGATAATACAGAGTGTGAAATTTCTGGAAAGGAATCCCTCATATGCCGCTTCTTCCTGATCGAATACTTGTGAGTTGTATCCAATAGCTTTTATATAGTCCTGGATGATAACTCCCTGATTATAGTCTTTGCTGAAAATGAGAATGTTAAAAAGATCGTTCATTATGTTATTAAATTGTTTTTTCGATGTTCCAGACAAAAGCACGTAATCCTTGCGCTTCCGTCTTCTGATCCATCTGATGAAGTATCTCCAGGAAATGGTCGACTTTTTCGTCATCGACCATTGCCAGGATTGCCGAGTTCAGTGTCGGCCAGGCGTGACTTCCATAATGGGGCTCGCCGGTCTTACTTCCACGTCCCTGTACTTCGTTCCAGTATGTGAAGCCCCGGATATTGTTTCGGTCCATCACATTCAGGATCATTTCGTAATATGCTTGATTAAATGATACAAATATAGCTTTCATATTAACTTATTCCTAATTATTATTTATTCTTTTTTAGAAGATATTCCATTTTTTGCCATCTTGCGGCGTCTGCGCCGGACTCCGTTTCCGGCAAATACACTGTATACGACCGGTACGATTACCAGGGTGATCAACGTTGATACCGAAAGTCCCCATGCTACTGTCATACCCATCGAACGCCACATTTCCGAGCCTTCGCCTGTTCCGACAGCCATCGGGATCATACCCAATACGGTAGTCAAAGTGGTCATCAATACAGGGCGGAGACGGGATTTTCCGGCAGTCACTACTGCGGTCAGGATTCCCATTCCTCTTTCCCGGCAGAGGATCGTGTAGTCGATCAGCACGATACCGTTCTTGACAACGATCCCCATCAGCATAATCAGGCCGATCAATGCCATAACGCCCAATGGGGTCTGTGTGATTGCCAGTCCCAAAATTATACCGGTGAAGGCGAAAGGAATGGAGAACATGATGACGAACGGGTCTGTCAGCGATTCGAACTGAGCGGCCATTACGATAAATACCAAAATGATGATCAGGACCATCAGGATTGTCAGGTCGAAGAAGGTGTCCATCTGGTCTTCGTATGTTCCTCCTAACTGCCAGCTGACATCCGAAGGTATATCCATTTCCTTCAGTTGATTCCGGGCAGCTGTTACGATATCGCTCATGGCTGCACCTTTTCCGACTACTGCCGATACGGTGATGACACGTTCACGGTCTTTGCGTTCAATGGTCGGAGGCGTCATTCGTTCTACTACTTTACCCAGGTCGCGGATACGGATTCCCTGACCGGCATTGTTATAAACCAGGATATTCTCGATGTCTTCAACCGACTGACGGAATTCTGGTGCGTAGCGTACTTTTATATCATACTCGTCACCGTCTTCGCGATATTTGGAAGCGGTAGAGCCGTTGATACGGTTACGCAAAGCCATAGCAGCCGTTGTGATATTCAATCCGTTGATCGCCAGCTTTTCCCGGTCGAAATCAACTTGATATTCGGGTATGTAGTCCTCACGGCTGATGTTGACTTGTGAACAACCTTTTACCTTACGCATCCTTTCGGCCAGTTCGGCGGCTACGGCATCGGTCCGGCCGAAATCGAAACCATAAATCTCGATGTCGACAGCGTTCTGTCCGCCCATACTTTCTTCCTGTCCGCCTTCGATCACCTTGAAGGTCTTGATCTCCGGATATTTTGCCAGGTCCTTGCGCATCTCTTCACAGATTTCAACCATACCGCGTTCACGATCGCCGACACTCAGCATATTGATGTAATAGTCGATAATATGTGTTCCGTTATTACTCAATTGAGCCCAGGTATTATCGGAATCGGCTTGTCCCTCAGTGAAGTTACTGGTTTTTATTTCCGGATATTTCTGTCGGAACAGTTCGTCGATTTCAAGCGCCAGCTTACGGGTGATATCTTGGCGGGTTCCGACCGGTAACTCGATGTGAACACTGATCTGTGCGTTATCCTGAGTCGGGAAGAATTCCGTCTTGATAGTTGGAACCAATAGCATACTTCCCGCAAAGATCAAAGTCGCACCGAATATGACCGTTTTCCGGTGGCGTACTGCCCAATAAAGAAAACTGGAATAGCCACGGTCCAGCGCATCCAATGCCTTTTCGATCGGTGTGAAGAACAAGGTGTACAAGCGGCCTTTTTTAGGATTCTGCCTGAGTAGTAGAGAACTCAACATCGGAGTCAGGGTCAAAGCACCGACTGTCGAAACGATCATGATGATACTGACGATCCACCCCAACTGTTTGAACAGAATACCCGCCATACCTGTCACCATTGTCAAGGGCAGGAACACGGCCAACATGGTCAGGGTTGAGGCGATTACAGAGATGGCCACTTCGTTTGTAGCATGTACGGCCGCTTGTTTTGGGGCACTACCTCTTTCGATATGGGTAGTAATGTTTTCCAGCACCACAATCGCGTCATCCACAACCATACCGATAGCAATAGAGAGTGAACTCAGCGAGATAATATTCAGTGTATTGCCGGATGCAAGCAAGTAAGCGAACGAGGCTATCAACGAGATCGGAATGGTCAGAATAATGATAAACGTTGCTCTCCATCGTCCGAGGAATACGAACACCACTAACATAACGATAATGAAGGTGATGAAAATGGTTTCTTTCAGACTGTCGATTGTATTCAAAATGTTAGTGGAGGTATCCATGATTACCCCTAACTTGACATCTGAAGGAAGGCTTTTTTGAATTTCCGGCAACTTCTGATGAACCTTCTTGGCTATGTTCACCGAGTTGGCTCCCGATTGTTTTTGGATAACGATCATGCCGCCTTTTTTACCGTTATTGTAAGTCTCTTGGGCACGCTCTTCGATGCTGTCTTCAATGCGGGCAACATCACGCAGATAGATAGTCTTGTTATCTTTATGACCGATCACAAGATCGTCCATCTGATGCGCATCCGTAAATTCACCTTGTACACGGAGCGCATAGGCGTTGGAACCGATATCCACGCTGCCGCCTGGAGTGTTCCTGTTTTCCTGTGCGATGATAGCGGATATTCCTTCGATTGAAACTCCGTATGCTTCCAGTTTGTACGGATCACAATAGACTTGTATTTCACGTGCCGGCGTACCGGAAATGGAAACCGCTCCTACACCGCTGATACGTGCAAGCGGGTTCGATACCTTATCGTCCAGAATCTTGTATAGGGCGTTCGTGCTCTCTTCCGCCGTAACCGAAAGGATGATAATCGGTATATCGTTCGTCCCGAATTTGAAGATAATGGGATTGTCCACATCATCCGGCAGCATTGGCTCGGCAACGTCCAGTTTGTCGCGTACGTCGTTTGTCGCCACATCGATATCTGTACCATAGTCGAATTCTAGTGTGATGATTGAAATGTTTTCACGTGACTGTGACGTGATGTGTTTCAGGTCGCTGACACTGTTCAGCACGTTCTCCAACGGTTTGGAGACGTTCATTTCGATATCCGCAGCGCTGGCGCCGGCATAGGAGGTCATGACCATGATCGTGTTTGTCTCGATCTCTGGCAGCAGGTCCACTGATAATCTGGTTAATGAAAAAAGACCGAAGATCACGATTGCCACAAAGACAAGGGCAGTCGTAACCGGCTTTTTTACCGCTGTTGCATATAAGCTCATAATGTTTGTCTCTTACTTTTCGATTTCTACTTCCATTCCGTTGTTTAGGCGGCTTTGACCGGATATTACAACCTGGTCGCCACTGTTTACCCCTGAAATGACTTCATATTTGTTTCCCATACGGCGTCCTAACTCTACTTTCTCGTAGTAAACTTTACCGTCTTTGTATACATATATATAGCGGTCTCCTGCACCGGACTGTTTTACGATGGCGAGATCCGGAGCGACCACATGGTTTTGTGTCCCGAAACCGATCGTCACGCGGGCGAACATCCCCGGACGGACACGTTCGTCATTGTTGTCGATTTTGATTTCGACAGGGAATGTGCGTGTATTCGGATCGATAGTCGGGTAAACCAGGCTGACTTTTCCTTTGAAAACTTCGTCTCCATATACATCTAACCGGATGTCGACATCTTTTCCCTTTTTTACTTTCGTGAAAAGACTTTCGGATACGTTGATCAACAGTTTGACCGGACGAATCTGTTCTACGGTGAAGATCGGCGAACCTCCGCTATACATATCGCCGCTATCATAGTTGCGGGCAGTGACGATACCGGTGATCGGACTCAATAACTGTGTGTTTTCCTGCAAATTCTTGTAGGTCGCACGGCTTACGTCTAATTGTGTTTTCTGTGCATCCCAGGCTGATTTGGAAGCACCGCCTACTTTGTACAGTTCATCAATACGTTTGAACTCCAGTTCCTGGTTATCCAATTGTATTTTTGTCTGTTTGAGGTTTGTCTCATCCATCTTGACCAAGAGTTGACCTGCTTTTACATGATCGCCGACTTCTGCAAACAGTTTCTCTATGCGCACTGGGTTTTGTGGGGCGATGTTATTCGAAATATTGGCTTCTACTGTTGCTGTAAATTCACTGATCTGCTCCACATCTTGTGCGGAAACAGTTTCTATTCTCACAATGGCTTTGTTGCTGACGGTTTCCGTTTGTGCCGAATCTTTCTTTTCCCCTGAACAGGATAGCAACAAAGATAAAATGAAGAGTGATATAAAGTGTTGTCTTTTATTTGTTTCCATTTTGTGATATTTTTATTCAATGTCTATTTTTTGTTTTTTAAAACTCTTGCTGGCCTAATACCTTTTCCAAGTCAGCTTTTGCTACCATATAGTCGTAAATAGCTTGGTTGAAATTCAGTTTGGCCTGTGTCAATGCTAATTCCGAATCGTTCATTTCTAACAGAGTCCCGGCTCCTGTGTCGTATCGTTTCTGTGAGATCATATATCCCCGTTCGGCTTGCTCTACTCCCTTTTGTGAAGCGTCGAAACGTTTGACGCAGGTATTCATATTATCTATATACTGCTTGATTGCCAGTTGCAGGTTTCGCTGTGTATCCTCTCTTTGCAGGCTCAACTGTTCGATCGAATTTCTTGTTTGTTTGATCTTATAGAACTTGCTGCCGCCAGAGAAAATCGGAATGGAGAGTGAAACACCGACCATCGAGTAGGGGTTCCACATATAGTCTTTGAACTTGAAGTCGTTGTTCATGGCTGTCCACTGATATAGTCCAGTGAGCGACAGTGTCGGCAGATAATCGAACTTTTGCATGATCAGTGTCTTTTCCAGTTGCTTGGCTTGTAAATCCATCTGTTTCAAATCTGTATTATTAGCCAGGGTTGTGTCTGTGGAAAGAAAATCGCCGAATAGATCTTTTTCAAAGTCGGTCAATTGTCCTTCACATTCGATATTTATGTCCAGATCCATGCCTAATAATGCTTTCAATTGCCATTTGGCAAGAACTAGTGCGTTTTCTGCCTGCAACATATTGGGTTCGCTGTTCTTTACGGTAACATTGGCGCGTATCAGGTCATATTCGGCAACGGTTCCCTGTTCAAACTTATGCTTGATATCCAGGTAATTTTCCATTGCGTTGTCATAGCTTTCCTTAAATACGCGGTATGAATCGTTGGCAAGAAGCACGCCGTAATACCCTTTCTTTACCTGGTTGACCATAGCAATTTTGGAAGAACGTGCCTGTTCGATAGCCAATTCCACATCGACAGCTGAGATGCTTAGGCTTTTCCAAAGAGCGGCGTTGACAATCGGCATAGAGGCGTTGAAACCGAGATTCCAGTTATTATCACGTCCTACTTCGATCCCTTCATCCATATTCGGCATGTCTTCCATGCCTGGTATTTCGGTACTTCCCATGTCGAAGCCGTCCATATACATCACCTGTTTTTTCAAAGTTCGATTATAGTCGGCAGCAAAACTTACTTGGGGAAATAGGGCGGCATATGAACCTTTCTGTGCATATTTTTTTCTGGATTTCCTTGTTAGCCACTTTTACAATGGGATTTTCGCTCAGCGCGATCTCAAGAGCTTTCTCTATATCGAGAACGAGCGTGTCTTGAGCTTTTACGGTGGTGAAGGCCAGAGAGGGGAGTAACATTATCACTACCCACATCATCTTTTTGGTAATTATGATTTGTCTCATTTAAAATAAGTAAATTTGATTTTTAATAAAATCGTTTGTTCAATCTAATTGCTTCTGTTTATATTTCAACAAGTAACGATCTAAAATGGCAATGCCTTTTTCTGTAGAGATTCCCCGAAGGAAGGTATAAAGAATCGTATTGAACACTTCGGACACGGAATGGTTGGAAAGGGCTTTGGACGGACGGATCATTTTTGCCTGCTCTTTCGCCAGTAAAGCTACAATCTCAAAGTTAATATTCGGTTGAAAAACACCTTCTTTAGCCCCTCGTGACAGTAGTTTTATACATTTTTTCAAAAAGCGGGACTTTTCTTCTTCCGTTTTTTGTAATGCTTTCGGATAACGTTTCAGATCATCATAGAACTTCCGGTTAAACCAGCGAGGCCGTCTCATAAGTTCTTCATAAAAAAGCAAAGCGACTTCTAAGGCTGTTATCGGCTC
>OGWY01003632.1_pt1 | contig 10102 bp, 10 predicted proteins | sample 1576121 | NCBI WGS metagenome assembly OGWY01 (sample SAMEA3541543, study PRJEB24748) | human gut metagenome | biome: human gut; feature: human-associated habitat; material: faeces | place: China | collected 2012 | reverse complement strand
TGGATTTGATTATTGGCCTTTCATGCGGCGCAGGGCTACGGCTTGCCGTATATTTGCGAAGCAAAAATGCAAAGAAGTACCGTCATGGCATGGAGTATGGCTCAGCCCGGTGGGGCAATGCCAAAGACATTGAGCCTTTTCAAGCACCCAAGTTTGCGGATAACATCATCTTGACAAAAACAGAGCGATTGATGATGAGCAATCGCCCACCAGACCCGAAGAATGCCCGGAACAAAAACGTGCTGGTGGTGGGCGGCTCCGGCAGCGGTAAGACGCGCTTCTGGCTGAAGCCCAACCTCCTGCAATGCCACAGCTCCTATGTCGTAACCGATCCGAAAGGAACGATAGTTCTCGAATGTGGACAGGCCATGTTGAAGAACGGCTACCGAGTAAAAATCCTAAACACCATCAACTTCAAAAAGTCGATGCACTACAATCCGTTCAGCTATGTCCACAGTGAAAAGGACATTCTGAAGCTCGTGACCACGCTCATGACCAACACCAAAGGCGAAGGCAGTGGCGGCGACCCATTTTGGGAAAAATCGGAACGGCTTTTGCTCACAGCTCTTATCGCCTATCTGCACTATGAAGCCCCTGTTGAGGAGCAAAACTTCGCCACGCTGTTGGAGATGCTCAACACGATGCAAGTGCTGGAAGATGACGAGGAATATCAGAACCCGGTGGACTTGCTTTTTGAGGATTTAGGACAGAAAAAGCCCACTTCTTTTGCTGTGCGCCAGTACAAACTTTACAAGCTGGCCGCAGGCAAAACGGCAAAATCCATCCTCATTTCCTGTGGTGCTAGGCTTGCCCCATTCGACATCCAAGAACTGCGCGACCTCACCATGTACGATGAGTTGGAATTGGACACGCTGGGCGACAAGAAAACGGCCTTGTTTCTCATCATGTCGGATACGGATTCTACCTTTAACTTCCTGATTTCGATGGTATACACCCAGCTTTTTAACCTCTTGTGTGACAAGGCCGACGATGTGTACGGCGGCAAGCTGCCCATTCATGTGCGCTGTTTGATTGATGAAGCTGCGAACATCGGGCAGATTCCGAACCTTGAAAAACTAGTGGCTACCATCCGCAGCCGCGAGATTTCGGCCTGTCTGGTGCTGCAAGCCCGCAGTCAGCTGAAAGCCATCTACAAGGACAATGCCGACACCATCGTGGGCAATATGGATTCGCAAATCTTTCTGGGCGGCTCGGAACCGTCCACGCTGAAAGAGCTGTCCGAAATGCTGGGGAAAGAAACGATAGATTCGTTCAATACTTCGGATACGCGCGGCAACAGCCCCAGCTACAGCACATCGTTCCAGAAACTTGGTCACGAATTATTGAGCCGAGATGAGATTGCCGTGCTAGATGGCGGCAAGTGCATCTTACAGCTGCGCGGTGTGCGCCCATTTTTGAGCGATAAGTACGATTTGACCCAACATCCAAACTACAAGTTCACTTCCGATTTTGATGAAAAGAACCGATTCGATATTGAGAAATATCTGAACCGGAAAGCAAAAATCCACCCCGGTGATGAGTTCATCGTGGTGGACGCAGATTCACTTCCGTCTGCCTGATTCGGTAGGCGGTTTTATTTTATCCGGCCAGAGAGGTACACCAGCAAGCCAGCTCTCGCCGCAGTTTGCGGCTCAATTATATGTCGGCTTCAGGTGTGTACGGACGGCCTACAAGTTTCATTTATAAGGAGAAACGACTATGGAATTTTTTAACTCTGCTATCGAAGTTCTTCAGACTCTGGTTGTCGCTCTGGGTGCTGGCCTCGGCGTTTGGGGTGCTATCAACCTGCTGGAAGGTTACGGCAACGATAATCCGGGCAGCAAGAGTCAGGGCATGAAGCAGCTCATGGCTGGCGGCGGTGTTGCGCTGGTCGGCATCACCCTCATTCCTCTGCTGAGCGGCCTGTTCGGTTAAGAACAGCAGGCGGGTTTATCCCGCCTGTACATACGCAATCGCTTCTATCTCTGCTGTGGATAACAGCTCTCTATTATAATGGGTAGCGAATTGCAACCGAACATTCACCCATCAATGAAAGGCGGTGCGCTTATGCAGCTTCTGACCCACATTATTTTCGTTCTGAATCTTCTCAAGACCCTTATCAACCATTTCAGCTAAGGCGGTGACTGCTGAATGGAAACTGTTCTCAAAGCCATAAGCGATTGGCTCAAATCGCTTTTGACAGCGGGCATCATGTCAAACCTGTCCGGCCTGTTTGACGATGTAAACACACAGGTCGGAAACATCGCCCAGCAGGTCGGCACAAGGCCATCTGCCTTTGAGCCGCGTGTTTTCGCAATGATTGAAGCCCTTTCCCGGAATGTTGTGCTTCCCATTGCGGGTATCATCCTCACATTCATTGCTTGCTATGAGCTTATCGAAATGATAACCCAGCACAACAACATGGCGCAGTTCGAGCCAGCCCTTATCATGCGGTGGATTTTCAAAACCGCTGTTTCGGTCTGGTTTATCTCCAACACATTTGATATTGTGATGGCGGTCTTTGACCTAACCCAAAAAGTCGTGTCCGATTCCAGCGGCATTATCGCAGGAAACACCAGAGTGAACGACATTGGCCTTTCCATGCTGGAGGCCAGTCTGATGCAGATGGATGTTGGCCCACTTTTCGGGCTTTTTCTGCAATCATTTTTTATCGGCATCACCATGAGAATCCTGTCGATTGTGATTTTCGTCATTGTATACGGGCGCATGATTGAGATTTACTGCATGGTGAGCCTTGCGCCGATTCCTATGGCAACATGGGGTAATCATGAGCAGAGCCACATGGGAATGAATTACTTGAAATGCCTGTTCGCACTGGGTTTTCAAGGCTTCTTGATTTTGATTTGTGTTGCTATCTACGCTGTGCTGATACAGTCGGTAGCGATTTCCGGTGATGCCATCAACTCGATTTGGGGCATTGTCGGCTACACCGTCCTGCTCTGCTTCAGCTTGTTCAAGACCAGCTCCGTGACGAAATCTGTTCTCGGAGCGCATTAAAAAGGGGGTGTGAATTTTGGCTGCGTATATTTCTGTTCCTCGTGACTTAACCAAAGTCAAAGCAAAAGTTGCATTCAATCTGACAAAGCGGCAGCTCATCTGCTTCGGAACGGCGGCACTGATTGGAGTGCCGCTTTTCTTTTTGCTCCGAGGTTCCGGCGGCAACTCTGCCGCTACCCTTGGCATGATGGCAGTTATGCTCCCGGCTTTCTTTCTCGGTATGTACGAGAAAAATGGTCAGCCGCTGGAAAAGCTGCTGTCATATTATGTCCGGGCGCGATTCCTGCGCCCGAAAATCCGGCCTTATAAGACCGAAAATTACTATGCGCTGCTCATGAAAGGAGGCATGAACCATGATTCCGTTTTGGAAAAAGACCGATAAAGGCGGCAAGAAAACGCCGCCGAAACCCGCTATTCCTCACACGGCACAGCAGTCCATTCCCATGCAGCGGATGTTTGAGGATGGAACCTGCCGGGTGAGGGCAAACTACTACACCCGGACGATTGCCTATCAGGATATTAACTATCAGCTGGCACAACAAGAGGACAAAAACGCGATTTTCGAGGAATGGTGTTCGTTCCTCAACTTCTTCGACAGCTCCATCAAGTTTGAGCTGTCCTTTGTGAACATGGCAACGGACAGTTCAGAATTCGAGAAAAGCATCCGCATTCCATTCCAGAAAGACGGTTTCGATGATGTGCGGGCTGAGTATTCGCTGATGCTGCGCCAGCAGCTTGCCAAGGGCAATAATGGTCTGACTAAGACCAAGTTCATCACCTTTGGCGTGGAGGGCGAGAGTATGCGTCAGGTGAAAACACGGCTCGACCATGTGCAGAACGATCTGCTCAACAACTTCCACCGTTTGGGTGTTCAGGCCAAGCCGCTGAATGGTACGGAACGGCTCAAGCTCATGCACGATATGTTCCACATGGACGGTGAATCGAAGTTCCGTTTTGAATGGAATGATCTCGTGAAAAGCGGCCTTTCGGTGAAAGATGCCATTGCACCGACTGCTTTCGCCTTCAAAAATTCCCGGACGTTCCAAATGGGCGGAATCTACTGTGCCGCCAGTTTTCTGAGCATCACGGCCTCCGACATCAGCGACCAGCTTCTGAAAGATTTTTTGGATATGGATTCCAGCCAGATTGTCACCATGCACATTCAGAGCGTTGACCAGAACCGCGCCATTAAAACGGTCAAGCGCACGATTACTGAACTTGATAGAAGCAAGATTGAGGAGCAGAAGAAAGCAATCCGCGCCGGGTATGATATTGACATCATTCCGTCCGATTTGGCGACCTATGGCCGTGATGCCAAAGCTCTGCTGAAAGAATTGCAGAGCCAGAACGAGCGAATGTTTTTGGTGACATTCCTCGTGCTGAACACCGGGCGTACCGAACAGGAACTGGAAAACAATGTCTTTCAGGCAAGCTCCATCGCACAGAAGCACAACTGCAATCTGTGCCGCTTGGATTACCAGCAGGAACAGGGGCTTATGTCCTCTCTGCCGCTGGCCGATAATCAGATTGAGATTCAGCGCGGCCTTACTACCAGCAGTACGGCCATTTTCATTCCATTCACCACACAGGAGCTTTACCAGTCCGGCAAAGAATCTCTGTACTACGGTTTGAATGCTCTCTCCAACAATTTGATTATGGTGGACAGAAAGAAGCTGAAAAATCCGAATGGACTTATCCTCGGTACTCCCGGCTCCGGCAAAAGTTTCTCGGCAAAGCGTGAAATCGCAAATGCCTTTCTGGTGACGGATGATGATATTATCATCAACGACCCCGAAGGCGAATATTCCCCACTGGTAAACCGACTGAAAGGACAGGTCATTAAAATCAGCCCCAACAGCACCCAGTTCATCAACCCGATGGACATTAACGCCAACTATTCGGAAGAAGATAATCCGCTGTCCCTGAAAGCGGACTTTATTCTTTCTCTGTGCGAACTGGTTGTCGGCGGCAAGGAAGGTCTGCTCCCGGTGGAAAAGACGGTCATTGACCGCTGTGTGCATCTGATTTATCGGAAATATTTTGCTGACCCCTGCCCGGAGAATATGCCGATTCTAGAGGACTTGTACAACGCCCTGCTCCAGCAGGACGAGAAAGAAGCTCATCATGTTGCTACCGCTCTGGAAATCTACGTCAAGGGCAGTCTGAATCTGTTCAACCACCGCACCAACGTGAACGTCAATAACAGAATCGTCTGTTATGACATTAAAGAACTGGGCAAGCAGATGAAGAAGCTCGGTATGCTCATTGTGCAGGATCAGGTCTGGGGACGTGTCACTGCCAATCGTAGTAGCGGAAAGTCCACCCGATATTATATGGACGAGATGCACCTCCTCTTAAAAGAGGAGCAGACCGCGGCCTATTCTGTGGAGATTTGGAAGCGGTTCAGAAAATGGGGCGGAGTGCCGACTGGATTAACGCAGAACGTCAAAGACCTGCTTTCTTCGCGTGAGGTCGAGAATATTTTCGAGAACAGCGACATGATCATCATGCTGAATCAGGCCGCTGGCGACCGTCAAATCCTCGCAAAGCAGCTCAACATCTCGCCCCATCAGCTTTCCTATGTGACGCACTCCGGTGAAGGTGAAGGACTGCTTTTCTTCGGCAATGTTATTCTCCCGTTCGTGGACAGATTCCCCACCGATTTGGAACTGTATCGCATCATGACCACGAAGCTGGGTGAGGTTTCGGAGGGCAAAAAGGAATGAGCAATCCGAAGCTGAACTTCAAAGAGGAAACGTCAGCCAAAAAGACACGCTCTCCCCCGAAGAAAGCGAGGGTCGAGCAGTCCACGCCCAAAAAGAAGAAGCTGAAACTCGATGCGGACAAGGCCGCAGAAAAAAACCAGCATTTGCGATTTGGCAAGGCAGAACTGACCCCGGACGAACTGAGCCGTTTGAGCAAGGCGCAAAAGCGCGAGATGTACGCTGCCAATGCTGCCCGGACTGCGGTGCATCGGGAAATCGACCAGTATGAGGAAGATAATGTCGGTGTGCAGGCGTTGAGCGAGGGTGAAAAGACCGCTGGAAATGTCCGCGATATTTCCAAGAGCCGCTATGCCCGGAAACTGAAAAAGAAAGCCAAGGTGCAGGGCAAGAAAAACTCCAAAACCGCAAAATCTTCTGCGCAAGAACCAACTGCATCACAAAATGCAGGAGATTCCGGTATCGGTACCCGTGAGGGTGGTTCCAATTGGCTCTCCCGATGGCGGCAGAAACATGACATTCGACAGAGCTACTATGCCGCAGCCCGGTCTGGTGGCACAGCGGCACAGACCGTTGGAAGCAAAAAAACCGTATCCGGCGGTGCATCTGCCGCACGGTCTGGTGTAGAACAAGTAGTGGACAAGGGAAAATCTGTGGTCGGTTCGGCAGTAAACAGCCTTATGACCGCCGCAAAGAGTAACGCGCACGTTCTTGTGATCGTGGGCGTTTTTGTTTTGCTCATCCTGATGGTGATGTCTGGTTTTTCCTCCTGCGGCATCCTCTTTTCGGGCAGTACCCAAGTATCCGGGCAGACGATTTATTCTGCCGAGGACAGGGACATTCGCGGTGCAGAACAGGATTACAAGAAGCTAGAAAAGGAACTGGACAAAAAAATCAAGCGCACTCCGCAAGACCATCCGGGCTACAACGAGTACCAGTACCATCTTGACCCCATCGAACATGACCCGTGGCAGCTCACTTCCTTCTTGACTACCCTGTGTGACGATTACACCCGGTCGGAAGTGCAGGGTAAGTTGCAGGAGATTTTCAAAAAGCAGTACAAGCTGACAACGTGGGTCGAGGTGCAGATTCGGTACAAGACCGTATGGCCGCTCCTGCTTTTGCCTATGAGGGCGATACTACCCCGGTGGAGCAGCCCGTTCTGCCGGAAGTCGTGGAGGAGGATACCGTCACTATCACGGATGAGGAATCCGGCGCACTGACCCCGGAGGGCAATCTGACGCTGGTGGACGATTATCACACAAACTATTCCGATGGTAGCGGCCAGCAGTTCATCACACTCGTCAGCAAGTCGGGTGCGACTTTTTATCTGGTCATTGACCGCAATGCCAAAGGCCAGCAGACCGTCCACTTCATGAATCTGGTGGATGAAGCAGACTTGCTGGCTTTAATGGAGGAAGAAGATGCAGAAGCCTACAATGCTGAAAAAGAAGCGGTGAAGCAGGCTGAACTGGACAAGCTGAAAGCCGAGGAAGAAGCCAAGAAAGCCGCAGAGGAAGCGGAAAAAGCGGCAGACGTTCCGAAAGAAAACAAAATGACAAAATATGCTGCGGCTTTTCTCGGTGTCGTGGCACTGATCGCGCTGGCGGCTGGCGGCGGTTTCTATTTCTTCATCCAGCAGAAGAACAAGAAACAGGCAGAAAAAGAAGCTATTGACCCGGACGCGGACTACACCGAGGATACGGGTGACTTTGAGATTCCCCCGGAGGATGATTCGGAAGATGAGGATACTTCCGAGGAACAGGATGTAACTCCTATCTGATTTTAGGGCGGCGGTTGCCGCCTACATACCATAATCCGAAATAGATTGGAGGGAACGCTTATCGCAATTTTGATCGTGACCGAAAAGCCGTCCGTTGCCATGTCTTACGCCAAGGTTTTGGGGGTGCAGGGGCGGCAGGATGGCTACCTTGAGGGCAGCGGCTATATCGTGAGTTGGTGTATCGGCCATCTGGTAGAACTGGCTCCGCCCAGCACCTACGATGAAAAGTACGTCAAATGGAATGTAGCCGATCTGCCTATCCTGCCGCAAAGGTGGCAGTACCTTGTGTCTGCCAGCACAAAAAAGCAGTTCGGAATCCTGAAAAAGCTCATGCACCGCGCCGATGTGGAGAGCATTATCTGCGCAACGGATGCAGGACAGTGCGGTTAGGTGACTTAAGAGAAAGAAAAAGAGACCTCATCTCGTTGAAAATCAAATTTCAAAATCATTAAAGGAGATATTTAAATGAAACGAAATCAGAATTTCGACCATAATCACTCTCAAAAAGTGCTTTCCTGCCGCTACAACATGGACATCAACCGAGTGGAAGCCCGATTCGAGGATGGAACCATTCTTTCCATCGACTGCATCGTCATTGAGGACGAATATGGCAACACCCCGGCACAGCGAGCAGAACTGGACTGGCTACTTATATAACAAGCCCTTGGAATATACCCAGCTTGTGCTGAGTGGGGAAATCGAACATTATCTTTCACTTGGTTGCGATCACGGTAGACTAGAAGATTGACCTTTTTTCATAGAAATGTGATTGGCTGTTACAGAATGGCTCTTCAAAAAGCATTACAGAAAATCCGGAAACTTTTTTGAACCATAATAACTCAAAAAAGTTTCCGGATTTCTGTTTTTGTACGATTGCTATCGTATTTTCATTTTGCAATAGTTTTCATAATTGACCATTGTCCATTACAGAGAATATAGGTATCTTCCTATAATTGGCTGACATTTTATAGCACACACATTTATTTCTGCATGGAATACCCACTGCTTCCATAAAATATTTACTCGAATAATTTTCCGCAAAATGGACAACGATCTTTCACTGTTAGTACAATTGAAAAGTGCTTCCCACAAAAAGGACAACGACGTGTTATAAAATCAAAAATATAGTCTATCAAAAGTACAACAACAGCTGCTATACGAAACTCAAATGCCCATAGTGCGCATACGACTATTGCTATGAAGATGAATACAGCTTTGCATAATGTGAGTTTTGTTTGGAATTTCATTTTTTATTCTTCTTTCAAGCTTGAAGTTTACTGATTATCGCATACCGTTACTTGATATAATATATTGTTTATACGTTTCTTCAACTCTGCATTGGAATCACCCTTTCATGTAAAAACAAAAGACACGAAATTGTTACGTCCACCTTAATTCTTAGATTAACTATTGATAGCATCAAAGCACAATAAGCAATCAAAGTCCACGATTTTGTATCAAAGTAGAGAAAACTTGTAACGAAATCGGTGTGGCCGCAAATAACATGACCCTCAACACTGGGCATCCAGCATTGAGGGTCATACTTAAATAACCGTTTGTATTGCACTCGCACTATGCCTCAAGTCGATTGTCAACCGAAGGCTTTTATTATGTCATGAAGAATTTCCATCTGCTACGGCGAAAGATCATTTCCTTTTTGACTTGGTGAAAGCAATTCATTACGGAGTTTAATTAAAGTTTTCTTTTGCGCACCAGTCAATCCAGAAAGAGATAGTACTTCTGGCGCATCCAGTCCTAGGAGTTCATCTGTTGAAATGCTAAATAAGGATGAAATGCTTGCAAGAACATCCAACGGAATTGCATGTGCATCACTTTCATATCCACTGACCGTGGATACAGCCTTATTTAACCGTTTAGCCAAATCCGCCTGCGTCCAGCCACGACTTTCTCTCAGCTTTTTTAGCTTTTCTCCTAAATAATGCTCCATTCCTGTACACTCCTATCCTATATAAAGTGTACTATTTGAAATTTCAATATAATCGTACTATACTACATATAATGTTCGATTATATTGAAATTCGATTGACTTGTGAGGAGCAGGGCTGTATGTTGTGTGTTAAAAAGCATTCCCATGCGCAATGGAGGGATTTCAAAATGAATGTCTTGATTTGTGACGATGACCAGCAGATCGTTGATTCTATTATTGAAGAACTCAAAAAGAAAAGCGAGGAAACGCATGTATCATCAAGATTTTATGGTTTTTCTCAACCAAGTCAAATAGACTTATCGCTTCCTTATGATATTGCGCTTCTGGATATTGATATGGGCGAAACAAATGGAATTGAGCTTGCCAGAAAGTTACGAGCAGAAAATGAAAACATTGTGATTATCTTCATTACGAATTTTATTCAGTATGCTCCAGAGGGATTTGAAGTTCAAGCCTTTCGCTACTTACTAAAAGCAGATTTCTCTGCTAAACTTGATTCCTACTTTGATTCAGCTGTCCAAGAAGTACTTCGGCGGAAACAGCTTGTCACAATTTCAATCAACTCTGAAATTATCGATGTACCTGTAAATGACATTCTGTATTTAGAATCTCATCGAAGAATCATTGTTA
>OGWY01003613.1_pt1 | contig 10133 bp, 7 predicted proteins | sample 1576121 | NCBI WGS metagenome assembly OGWY01 (sample SAMEA3541543, study PRJEB24748) | human gut metagenome | biome: human gut; feature: human-associated habitat; material: faeces | place: China | collected 2012 | reverse complement strand
CTTATTCCAGCAAGAATCAATAATACAATTATCGTTACTGACAGAGCAACAATTGTAATTCCGTTTTCTTTCTTCATTTTTTCCTCCTTCTTTGTATTTTAATACTATTTCAAATAGTTATATTTTTTGACTTGATAAGATTCCGAATAAACTAATGATTGTCCATTAGTCTATTCGAAAATTTATAAATTATTTTTTCTCTTCAATTTTATAACTATATGCATTTGTGTAATTCATTGAAGAACTTATATATGTCTGAGTTTCTTCTCCAGCCTTTGTTGGATTAATTATTCCGTTTAACTTAACTATCTCATTTCCATCTTTGTCTAGTAAAGTTACAACTACCAACTTAATTGGAATATCTTCATCTGTATTATTTTTTACTCTTATTATAAGATCTGTTTTATTTTCGTTTGATGTTAATTGTGTTTCTTGAAGAGTTAATCCTTCAAACTCTTTTGGTCCAATTATTTCATCACTAACATTAACTTGCGTTCCATCAGACCATTCCTTTACCCATTCTATATTTGTGTCTTTATAACTTCCTTTTTCAATTTTGTTTTCTTTTTTTAATAAGTTCACACTTAGTATAACAATAAGTATTACTATTGCTACGAATATTCCTATCATTATAAACATATTTTTATTATTTTTCATATTTTCTCCTTTATTCTTCAAAATATTTTGTATCACTTGTATCAGCTAAGTTTATTGATGCAGTCCAAGATCTTTGATAGTTTCCAGCAACATCATATACAATTGCATACATGTATAAAGTTCCAGTTGCAGATGGTGTGATTTTTGATGATGTAGCAGCAAATCTACATGAGCCACCACTCATTCCTACTTCGCTTCCATTTATTGTTGCATAGGTATATGAACTAATAAATGTTGCAGTACTCTCTCCCTCAAATCTATAATATCCATCAATTCTGGCTACTCCTGAAGCAGTTTGTCCTGAATCTCCTTGATCATAAATTGAATTCATCTGCAAATATCCTTGGTTCTTAGCCTTATCCACTGAAATTGTTAATCTTCCTTTTCCTATTGCATCCGGCTTAGTCTTATCTATGTTTGTTACATTATAGCTCGTATAATTTCCTGATGTAGAACCATTTGTTAATCTTGCATAAACAGTACAATTACTTGTTGCTGTAACATATGCTGTATTTGCCCAGTTGCTTTCAACTGTTGGATTTCCTGTTGTTGTTTGTAGCGTGTATCCTGAAACCGTTGTTGATACATTTACTGTTACGTATTCATGTGTCCAATTTGTTGTGCTTGTTCTAAACGTTGTATTTGAACTTGTTAAATCTGGAACCGATGCTACTTGTTCCCATTGTGCATATAGCGTTATATTACTGCTTGGATAATAATATTCTCCCGCATCTCCTGCCTTGCTTCCACCAGATGAATATGTGTACCAACCTTTAAATGTATAGCCACTTCTTGTTGCCGTTGGCAAACATGCTCCATTTTGATAATAACTTGCTGTAACTGTTCCATTTCCATTTCCAAATGTGTAAGTTTGTCCTGATACGCTTCCATACCCACTCGTTACAGTCCATCTGTTGAAGCTATAAGACGTTGTTAAGCTACCGGTTGAGCAATAACCATTATTTGCATTAAATGTTATCGTGTAACCACTTGGTGGGTAAGGATTTAATATCTTAACAGTTGTTCCTGGTGTTCCTGTAATACTGGTTTCTCCTGCTGCGGTTCCTGCTCCTGCATTTATTGTCAAAGTGTACTCCGCTGAAGCATCTTTCTCCCATTGTGCATATATTGTTGTTCCATTTGCACTTGGCTTATATACATCTCCACCATTTCCAACCTTCGTTCCTCCTGAACTTGCTGTATACCAACCTTTTAGTGTATATCCTGTTCTTGTTGGTCTTGTAAGTGTTATTCCTGTTTGCGTATATTGTGCTGTTAAAGTTCCATTACTTGTTCCAAATGTATATGTTGAACCGGATATTGAACCTCCTCCTGATAATGACCAGCCACTAAATTTGAATGTTGATCTTGCTGATGTTGATGAATATGAGCCATCGTTGTTTTCCAAATATACTGTGTATGAACTTGGTGCAGTTGGATTTGTTATTGTTATACTTGTTCCTGAATTTCCTTGGAAGCTTGTATCTGAATTTGCTGTTCCTGCTCCAACATTTAATGTTACTTTTGATGTTACTATAATTTGTTCCCATTGTGCATATATTGTTGTTCCATTTGCACTTGGTTTATATACATCTCCGCCATTTCCAACCTTTGTTCCTCCTGAACTTGCTGTATACCATCCTTTAAGTGTATATCCTGTTCTTGTTGGTCTCGTAAGTGTTATTCCTGTTTGTGTATATTGTGCTGTTAAAGTTCCATCAGTATCTCCAAATGTGTATGTTGAACCTGATATTGAACCTCCACCTGATAATGACCAACCGCTAAATGTAAATGATGATGTTAATGTTGTTGATGAATATGAACCATCATTGTTTTCCAAATATATTGCATATGAACCTGGTGCAGTTGGATTTGTTATTGTTATGCTTGTTCCTGAATTTCCTTGGAAGCTTGTATCTGAATTTGCTTTTCCTGCTCCTGTATTTAATGTCAATTTTGATGTTATAACATTTTTCTCCCACTGTGCATATATTGTCACATTTGACGTTGGCGTATATACAGTTCCTGCGTCTCCAACTTTCGTTCCACCTGTTGCAGTCGTATACCAACCTTTAAACGTATAACCACTCCTTGTGGCTGTTGGTAAAGACCTTCCTGTATGTGTGTATTGTGCTGTTAGTGTTCCATTACTGTTTCCGAATGTATAAGTTGTTCCAGAAATTGAACCCCCTCCTGATAAATTCCATCTTGAAAAGCTATATGTTGTCTTGAAACTTGCCGTACTCGATGTTCCTATCACTCCATCGTTTCCATTTAAAGTTACTGTGTAACCGCTTGGTGGTGTTGGGTTACTAACTGTTACTGTACTTCCGCTAGTTCCTTGAACATTTGTTGAACCTGTAGTTGTTCCCGCTCCTGCATTTATTGTTAATGTGTATTTTGTTGGCTCTGGAGTTGGTGTTGGATTCACCGTATTTGTCGTAGTATTAGTGCCATTATTTCTATTATGATTTAGATTTGACGATAGAGCATTAGAAAGCTCTCCAATTCCCTGTTCAGTATTTGCTTCTGCTTCTATATATTGATTTTTAGCCGTTTGAGCGTTTCCAATTATTCCATTATTATCTAATACTAATTTTATACTTATTCCAGCAAGAATCAATAATACGATTATCGTTACTGACAGAGCAACAATTGTAATTCCTTTTTCTTTCTTCATTATAATAAACCTCCTTGTTTTTTTATGCTTAATCCTTTGTATATTATAAAATTTTTATATCAAATTATACGCCAAAAAGACTAGAATAGCCATTTTAGACTACTCTCGTCTTTGTTTATCATTTATTTTTTTGTATGCTAAATAAAACTTAGCAATATCTGCTAATTTTTCTCTTCCATAAAATATGCAGTGTGCGTGTGTACAGCCACAACGGTTTGCTGTTTTATTCATTTTGTTTTTTCTGCTCCTTTTTTCTTTTGCATTTTTGATACTTTGTATAATTTATAATAACATATCGAATATTTTATTTCAATAGCTTTTAATTATTTTCATACGCGATTTTTTATAATTTTTACACTTGATTTTCGCAATATCTATGATATAATACTGCTATCAAATATTTACTTATACTTTGATAATTTTTAATATGGAGTTGAATTAATTTGAAACTAACATCTGATGATGAAACACTTGCCGAGAACAAAGTTCTTATTTTGTATGTATTAGAAAAAGCCGGCAAACCACTAACAAATGATGTATTATATAAAATAGTTTTAGCAGCTGTTCAAATGAATTATTTTTATTTTCAACAGTTCGTACTAGATTTAATTGAAGTAGGATATATTCTATCTTTTGAGAAAGAAGAGCAAACTTTATACCAAATAACAGATTCGGGTAAGACTACATTAGATTTAACTTTGGACCTTCTTCCCGGAATTATAAAGCTTAAGGCTGATACAAATTTAAAACCTATTTTAGACACTGCCGAAGAAGAGCAGTCTATTGTTGCAGAATACACGCCAATTAGTGAAGATCACTATATTATAACCTGCAAAGTTGTTGATAATAATGAAACTGTATTTGAAGTAAAAACATTCGCTGGTTCTCGTGAACAAGCCAAAGATATTGTTGACAATTGGCAAAATAATGCTGATACAATTTATCCTAAAATATTAGATATATTAACCAAGAAATAAAAGATTACCCAAGAGATTCAAACTCTCTTGGGTATTTTTATAAATTTTTAAACATTTTTATCTTACTGATGTTTTACATAATATTATTCGCCCAAAAAAGGGCGTCCCTTTTGGGCGAAATTTTCATCTTATTATCTATTTTACATATTTTCTTGCATTGTTCATTTTTACAAATTCGTTTACTAATTCGTCTTCTGTGAATATTTTCTTTTCTCCTGTTTTAGTGCTTTCAATTTCGAAGCTTCCTTCTTGAGCCTTGTTTCCAAGTACCAGCATGTATGGTGTTCCAAACATGTAACAATCTTTTATTTTTGCACCTAACATTCCTTGAGCTCTATCGTCTATTATAACAGGAACTCCCGCTTCCATTAATTTGTTGTAAATTCTTTCTGCAACTTTCTTTTTATCGTCTACTGCAACTATTTGTAATAAGTATGGTGCAATACTTACTGGTAATGAAATTCCCATTGGCTCTCCGTTTTTTCCGTTTACAACATTTTCTTCGTAAATTGTTGCAACTGTTCTACTTACACCAATTCCATAGCAGCCCATGTATAATAATTGCTCGTTTCCATCTTGGTCGATGTATTTTGCATTCATAGATTCTGTGTATTTTGTTCCTAATTGGAATATGTGTCCTAATTCTATTGACTTTTTAGCTACTACATTTTCTTTATCCTGAACCCCGTATTTTTCTTTTAGGTATTCGTCTGCATCTTCTCTTTCTAGAATTTCTGTATTAAAAGCGACTCCTGTTGCCTTGTCTACTAATATTGTGTCTTCTCCGATTGGCGATTCTAACATGAATTCTTCTGATAAGTTTCCACCCATTGCTCCGCTATCTGCCGCAACTGGTTTTGCATTTAGTCCTAATATTTCGAATATTTCTAAGTATGCTTTTCTAATTTTTTGGTATGTTTTAGCACATTCTTCAGCGTTCAAATCAAAGCTGTATGCATCCATCATTGGGAATGTTTTTCCTCTTAATAAATATCCTCTTGTACGAATTTCGTTTCTGTATTTTTCTCCAATTTGGTATAGTGTAACTGGCAAGTTTTTGTATGAACTTATTCTGCCTCTTACAAAGTCTGTAACAGCTTCTTCTGCTGTTGGAGCCATTACAAAGTCTCCCTTGTCTGTTTTAACAGAAAGCATAACACCTTCTTCTATGTATTTAGAAAGTCTTCCTGACTCTTCCCAAAGTTTTGCTGGTTGCAATGTTGGAAGTAATATTTCTATACAACCATATTTGTCTAGAATTCCTTTAATAACACTTTCTACATTTTCTCTTAATTTTAATGGTACATTATTGTACGCATAAATTCCTGTTCCATATTGTACTAATTGGTTTGTTTGTAACAATATATCTTGTGCTGGATAGCTTTTATCTAAATTATTTACTCTTATTGTTCCTAATCCTGTTTGTGATAATCTCATATTTATTTTTGTATGACTTTTTGCCATACGCTCCTTACATAATAAATTTAGGTTTTTCAGGTTCCCATAAACCTTTCCTTAAATAACAATCTGTGTGTATGCAACTACTTTTCTAGCTTTTTCTATATGTTATTTTTCTTTTATTACATCCTAATTTTCCCTTTCGGGCATTGGAGCCTCCATTTGTATTTCATCTGTATTTTCTTGTGTGTTGCTGTCTGTACTATTAACCTTAGATTTTTCCTGTTCATTCATTACATCTTCAATTACAATTTGCTCGTTTTCATCTAATTTATATCTTGGTAAATCAGGAAGCTCTTCTAAAGAAGAAATTCCAAACATCTTCAAGAAATTCTCTGTTGTTGAATACATCGTTGGTCTTCCTGGTAAATCAGCCTTTCCAACATTTTCGATTAAGTTATATTCTAATAATTTATAAATTGTACCATCTGAATTAACTCCTCTTATTGCCTCTATTTCAGCTCTAGTAATCTTTGGATTATATGCAATTATTGCAAGAGTTTCCATAGATGCATTTGAAAGATTTGGTTTGCTTCTCTTATCAAATATTGGGTACAAATACTCGTACATTTCTTTTTTAGTTGCAAGTTGATATCCATCTTCAACTTTAATTATTTCTATTCCACGATTTTCACATTTATAGTCATCTTGCATTTTTATTAATGAATTATCTGTTTCATCTTTTAAATAGCCTTCATCTAATATACCTTTTAGTGCTTCTATTCCATCTTCTTGCATTACTGTTGCAATTTGAGTTGTTGTCGTTTGTAAAGATGAGGCATCTACATATTCGTCTCCATTTATTTGTTTCATATATGTAATATAATTTTCTACAATTTCTTTTACAGTAAAGTACGTTTTATAATCATTTACTTTTTCAAAAGCTTCATCTTGCTCATTTACAATTGATGTATATGTATTATTGCCATGTGAAACTTCTTGCTTTTTGTTTGTGTTAATTAATATTGCTACCATAACAGCCATAACTATTAGTAATATAATTAACACAATTAAAATTCTTTTAGATTTTTCCATTTCTTCCTCCTACTTTACCTTTTCGAGCCATTGCTGTGCATACGTATATCTCTGAGCAGTATTGCTTTTTGTTTTCTCGAAATTTGTTCCTACAAAGAAGCCTTCATAGAATCTGCCCCAATACCAAGTTACATATTCTAGGTTTTCTTCTGTTGCTCCAGTTATTTTATTTTTTACACTTGGATACTTTGATTCTAGCTCACTCCACATAAATTCTAATTGTGTAGTAACACCTGTCCATGCCTTGTGGTTACTTTTTGCCCATGATTGTAAATTTTTAAATCTATCATTTTTCCATAAGCATAATCCATTACCACCATTTGAGCTTGTTGTGTTTGCTTCAAAGTTACTTGCTTCTTGAATGTTTCCGAGTACTGCCGCAGCCCCAGCAGGTGATACTCCTTTCGATAATAGGAAATTATATACTTTTCCTGGTACACCATCTAAATTGCTGAATTTGTCATATAATTTTTTGAAGTTTTCTGGTTTATATACACTAAAATCATAACTTTGTACTCCATAATCATAATCTGTTGCTTTGTATAACAAATATTTAGTAACATCTACCATATTTGCCGTGCTACTGTTTTGACTTAGTAGCAGGTATAACCAATCTGGAGCACTATGTATATTTGAAGCAGTTGTTGCGTGTTTTGGACTTGTGTAAATTTTTACAAAGTTATTTTCATCACCTGTTAATTCTACTTTTTCTCTTACAGTAGCTGGAGAAGATACATAAATTAGTCCTTCTGTTTTTGTGTACACATGTATATTTCTACCAACAACCGCTGTGTAATATTCCGTATTCATGCCAGTTAAACTTGCACTTGCTCTTGTATGTGCTGCAGAATACGAAGCTTCAACACTAGCTCTATAACTCTCTCCTAAAGCATCACCTATTGCTGTATGGTCTGCAGTTGGTGCAGTAACTGTATATGGTTGATCTTTTTGTGGATTATCTTGTGATTTCTCATCTTTTGGAGGTGCTTGACTTGTAAACTCTTGTTTGTATTCTACTATCCATACATTTGCTTCTGTTAATTTTATTTCTAGAGTATTTGTACTTGTAATTACTGTATGAATTGTTGTATATGGGAATGCTTGCTCATTCTCGAAAGGACCTCCTACTTGCGTTGCAGTACCACCAGTTGTATACGTATGAGGATTTCCTTTATCATCATAATAAGTTATATCATCTTCATAATTTACACTTACAGTTACATCTTTAGCAATAGCTTTCTTCATCTTTGTATATGTATCTGTTGATATATTTGTATTTATCCTTAAATTATCATGTACTGTTATAAATATTTCACTGCCATATACAAGATCTGCTAATTCTGATACAAACTCTTCTTCTTGTCCTACTGTTAGGAATGACCATAAATATTCAAATGGCATTGTATAACCACTTACAAATTCTTGATAGTTTATTCTAGTAGTAGTCATATTGTATGTGATTTTTTCGTATGTTTCTACTTCTGGATCATTAGATTCTAGTTTATCATATATCTCAGTCCATGTTGCAACTTTTGCATAATACTTGTTTGTTGTTGATAATTCATCTGGGTTTGAACCAAATCCACCCATTCCATTACCCATTCCATTATCATACTTGAAATTTAATGGATCTACTCTAACTCCATTATATCTAATTTCGAAGTGGCAGTGAGGTCCTGTTGATTTTCCTGTACTTCCTGCTAATGCTATTACTTGGCCTTTTGTTACTTTGTCTCCCACTTTTACTTTAAGCTCACTATTATGTAAGTACCTTGAAATGTAACCATTTCCATGGTCTATTTCAACATAATTTCCAGCAGTTTCACTTCCATATCTAGCTGTAATTACTGTTCCAGCTTCTGTTGCATATACGTTTGCTCCAGTTGGTACAGATATATCTATAGCTCCATGGTTTTCCGTTACAGATGTGTTAGTTGGGTCATTTCTTGGTCCAAAATATGAAGTAATATTTGTACTATCTACTGGCCATTTCATTATTTCCCCATTTATTGTAGCATTTCCAGAAGATATTGTTCCAGAACCAATTGCAGTACCTGTTGATGGCATTGTTATTGTTGTTCCATTTCCACTAATATTTTCAGCTCCAAAATTTGGATTATCAAAATAACTCCCACCATTTACAACTTTTGTAATATTTTGATTCCATTCTGGGTGACAACCTTGGTTTCCAGGATTTATGTGCATATTACTTGCATTTCCTCCCTTTTCTGTGCTATACCATGAATTTTTATCTACAACAAATTCTATAACATTTTGCCCGTTGCTATGTCCCCACTCATTGCAACCTGTATCATTTTGGTTTTTTATATCTCCTATAATACATTGTATTACGCTTCCATCTTCTTGATAAAAATCTACATAGTCTCCCACATTTCCATATGTTGATGTACAAGCAATTACATATCTTCCGTTTATTCTTCCAAACCCTTCTTCGTCAAAATTCATTCCAGATTGCTGCATTAACTTATATTGGTTTGAAGTTGTACTTGTTATTGTTTGCCAGCCCATATATGAATGTACAGCTCCTATACCTGATGGTAGCTCAACGCTCGTACCCGCAGTAATTGAAGCACCATTACCGAAGTTTGATGCAATATATCCTCTTTCTATTGTAAAGTGTTTTAAAGCTTGCTGTTTTGCTGTCTCTGAACCTGTTGCATTATACTCATCTATGTAGCTTTGGAAAGTATCTGGGTCGGTATAAACCATTGTTATTGTTTTGCCTTCGGCAGTTGCTCTTTTTAGTTTAATTATTCCTTGTACTTCTTTTGAATTAGTATCTTGGTTTAATGAATCCCAATCTATTTCTGCATCTGGATCCTTTCTTGTATCTAGGAAATTAGTTACCATTTCAGCATTTAATAGTTTTTTAAATGTTGAGGATTCTTTTATGTACTCTTTAATATTGCTATTGTTCTCTATAAGTTTGTCCCATACTTCTTGCGCACTCATATCTGTTGACGCTATTCCATTTTCGTCTATTGTTACATTATTACTATACTGATCACTTGCATATGGAACATTATCCCAACTGCCATCTTTAAGTGTAGCCGTATCTAATGTAATTACATACATAGCCGAACAAATAAAAGCTACAATTATACATATAATAGCAAAAATAATTATTATTGGCCTTAATGCGGCAATAATTGCTTTTTTTACTACTTTTTTCACTTTTTGTATCTGTTTGTTTGATTGGTCATCCATTTAATATCTCCTATAAATTTAAATTGTTTTTTTACTAATCACTATTATGTTAATAATAACACATTTAACATCTATTTTTCAACAAAATTTACTCATGT
>OGWY01003610.1_pt1 | contig 10141 bp, 11 predicted proteins | sample 1576121 | NCBI WGS metagenome assembly OGWY01 (sample SAMEA3541543, study PRJEB24748) | human gut metagenome | biome: human gut; feature: human-associated habitat; material: faeces | place: China | collected 2012 | reverse complement strand
AGCTATTACAGTGCTCTTAAAAGTAAACTGACAATCTGAATTTTTACCACGGTTGAGCCAGAGATAACAGCTGCCCCCGTCATCCGGAGAAACACGATCCACCCAGAATGTCTCACCATTAATGGTCAGCGTGTCACCACGCCGCACGGCACGAACCGTATCCGTCCGCACAAATAATGACGGGCTGCTTCCTTCAATACGGACCCCGCCACCGGCAAACCCCAGCGACTCCGGATCGTCAAAAACGCCATGAACCTCGCCGCCACGCTGTGCACCGGAGGTGAACTGCGCACTGATGCCCATCACTTCAACAATCGTACTGTCCACCCCGGCAAGGGCGGCATCAAAGGCATTCTGAAAATCACGCATAAACAGCCATTCCACCATCAACGTGTGTTTTTGCATCTGAGGACATAATCAGAATCACCCGACCAACATCCGCAAGCTCAACGGATTCCCCCGTTTCACCATCAACGCCACAGAGATGGAGGCAGGTCAGAACTCTGATGCGCGTTAACGCGCCGGATGTTTCCTCACGAACAACATGAGCCGCGGTTTCCCGCTCCCGGATATCCATATTCATAACCTGTACATCATCGCCGGATGACTGCATTTCCTCTTCCCATTCTGCCACCCGCTGCGCTATCTCTGCGGCACTCCCGGATATATCCGGCTCACGCCCCAGAATCAGGGCCAGTTCATCAAGCCGTTTCAGATTTTGCTCTTTCGTTGCCATATCAGCCCCCTGTGAAAAAAGACACGGGGGCATTTCGCCCCCGCTCACGGATTATTTCACCTGTACCACCACAAACTCATCCGGGTCCGGCAACACCATCAGCGGCGCGGACTGCGTCATGGTAAATTCACGGGCGGGATCCCCTACCGTCAGCCAGTGTTTCGGGTAACGGGAAGAAGCCACCACTCCTTCAGACAACGCCTGTGCATCCTTAATGGCACCATAGCAACGAATCCCCTCTGCTGCCGTATTCCCCAGCACCAGCGTGCCCTCCGGCAGATAACGTTTTTCGGTACCGTCCTCTGCCACATAAGACGTTTTCGCTACCACAATGGCCAGATCGCCGTAATACCCCTTGAAGGACACCACTGCGCCCAGATCTTTCACTGCCGTTTCGAGTTGTGAATTTGAGCCGCGACGGGTATCCAGTTTTTCGCGGAACAGCTTAAAGCCATTCAGCAGACGCCAGACGGTACCGTCCATAATGGCAATATTCACAAGACCGCTGGCCTGGTCGCAGTAGAGGTCAATATCATGTGTAGGATCGAACGTGTCACGATCCTGTTTTGACCACTCCTTACCACTACCCTGAGTGATGTTATTCTTCGTCGACCTGCCAAAATCGACCTCAATTTTCTCGAACTGGTCTCCTTCCATGGTGTATTTGCCATACAACACAGCATTTACCGCCTGCATTTCTTCCACCTGGACAATCGCGTGCTCTTCCTGTTTGAGGTTATCGGTAATGATACGCAGACGGCGGTAAGCCGGATCATTCAGTTGAGATGGATCTTCACCAGGAAGGCGCTCAACCGCCTGCTGGTAATTAAATTCGTGTTTCGGCTTGACGTAGCCCGGACGCAACACGCGGGTTTCACCACCACGATGACGCAGCACTTTTCCTTCAACAACCGGGGAGACATAGGCCGCCACCGGCGTTTTTCCGGTAATTTTGTCCAGCATCACCTCTTCGGTATGGAAATTCACCGTACGGCGGAAAAACAGTTCCAGAAACAGCGCACGAAATTTAACTTTTTGTTCGGTATAACCGAGTAACTGGCGGGTCGTAAACAATCCCATAAATCAGTTCCTTTCATTCAGAAATCAGTCAGGCCAGCGCGGTGGCCTGATAACGTGTTACGGCAGCGCCGCGTGACTCAGGGCACTGCCAGCAAAGGCGTTGGCCTTTTTGTGTTCATCCACACTTTCAGGCCAGTGGATTGCCTCCGTCGCAAAGGTCCCCGACTTGTAATAGGTCAGCACCGTCTCTGTGCCTTCAAGCGGCAGTACCAGTATGCCAACCGCACTACCGGCTTTCTGTCCGTCCCAGACCACCAGTTTCCCGGTGGCTTCATCCAGCATCAGGGGCGTCAGAGCCGGTGTTGCAGAAGAAATCCCGCTGCTGCCTGTGGCGGTATGAGCCGGATCATTACCGGCAAAAATACGTACTTCCGCACGCTGTTCAGTGATGGTTTTCGTCACCATTTTGTTAAAACCTCATATTGATGGTCAGCACTGACTTCATGGCATGGCCATGAGCATTTTCACGTCCGCATCACCGTCTGCTGACGTCTGTGACACGCCCCCCTGGACCGCTGCCGGTGAATGGTTCGCCATGAAATGTTCAAACATGGCGGCTGTGGATGCAGAGACCGGTTCTGCCTTACCTGATCCCGCAGCCAGCACAGCCCGGGCGCACTCCACAGTCATTCCCGGGCAGGCAGCCAGCTGTTCAGCCTGCACCTCAGCCCCTTTTGCCTCATCCAGGGCCATGATCTGATCACGAAGTGAGGGCCCGGCATCCGCCAGTGGTGCAGCCGCCAGGATCGGGCGGGCTTTTTCCACCGTCATCTCCGGCATCGCCGCCAGCGTTGCCGCCAGTTGTTCACGACCGTTCGCTTCTTCACACGCCATAATGCGATCGGCTTCACTCTGCGTGGATGCCACCGGCTGCTGCGGTGCCGCCGCGGCCAGAATCGCCCGGGCCTGTTCAACGCTCATGCCCTGTTGTCCTGCCAGCATCGTGGCAAGCTGTTCACGTCCTTTCGCTTCCTGGCATGTCAGGATCCCCATCACTCGCTGGTTCTCCTGCGCGGCGGCTTCCGTTGCAGTTAATTGCGGCATAGTGCCTCCTCTGACATTACTGTTCAGCGCCGTGGCCATCACACTGATGGCATCCGACGCATTGATTAATTCATCCGCCAGCCCGGCCTCAATGCCGGACTGACCTTCAAAAACAGCGGCCTCTGTTCCTGTGACTGCATCAACAGACAGACCGGTAAACATCGCCACTTTTTCGGCAAACATCCGGCGCGCCGCATCAATCCGCTGCTGCATGTCCTGGCGAACCTCTGCCGGCAACGCTTCAAACTGATTGCCATCCACCTTGTGCGCCCCTGAGTAAATCAGCGTGATATCCACACCGGCCTGCGCCAGATGACCGGCATAGCTGACATGGCTCATCATCACGCCAATGGAACCGATACGGGATGTCTGGGTAACCAGCCGTCGGGAGCAGGCCGACGCCAGCAGCATGGCCGCAGAACAGGCCGTGTCATTACACAGTGCCCAGACCGGCTTCTGCTGCCGGAGGCGGTAAATCATGTCAGCGCAGTCAAACGCGCCGGCGGCCTGCCCGCCCGGACTGTCAATGTCCAGCAGTATGCCCCGCACCTGGCTATCTGCCATTGCCTGCTGAAGACAGGCGACAATACCGTCATAGCCTGTCATTCCGGAAAATGGCCGCATACCACCCAGCCGGTGCACCAGCGTGCCGGTCACCGGCAGTACCGCAATACCGTTCACCACCCGGTAAACACGGGCCGGTCGTTTACCTCCGGCCATGTACTCGTCCGTTTCAGCCAGCATCCCGGGAGCATCAAGCTGTACCTGCTGTTGCGGTACCGAAAGACTTGCTGCCCCCATCTCGCGCCCCAGCGCGCAAAAGAAAACCCGCGCATAGGCGGGCTCCAGAAGCAGCGGTTCATTGAATGCTGCTGCAATAATGTGTGAAAGATTACGTCTCACGTGGTGTTGTCTCCTCTTCCGGCCTGCGACTCTCCGCTATCTGCTGCTGATACGCCTGCGCTATCCACACCGGACGTGAGAGTCCGGCTTTTTCCCGCTCTGCAGATTCCCTGACCTGCTGGCAGAAAATGTCCTGATAATCCTCGCCCATCAGCGCCAGCTCTTTCTCATACGTGCTCAGTCCGGCCTCAATGCGCATCACTGATTCCTGGACTTCCTTGAGCCCGTCAATGGCCATTCTTCCGGCACCAATCCACTCTGCCCGTGACCAGGCTGATCGCGCCTGATAAAAATCAAACCGTGCCCGTGGCGGACGAATAATCCCCCGAAGAAGTGCCTCTTCCAGCCAGCAGGAAAACATCTGCGTGGCCAGCCGGGCCGCAATAAATTTTCGCCGCCCCATAAAATAGCGCCACGACTCATTGGCGGAGGCGCGGGCACTTGAGTAACTGACCTTCGAGTAATCACGGGACAACTGTTCGTAGGAAACGCCAAGACCGGCGGCGATATACCGCAGCAGCGCCTGTTCAAGCGCAGAAAATCCATTGTCTGAATCCTGCGCAGTCTGTAGTTTCAGATCATCACCAGGGAAAAGGTGCGGAATTTTGACACCGCCCAGTGTCACGTTATTCGTGTCATACCAGCTGGAAAACTTCTCCAGAATATTAATAAGCGGATTATCCTTCTGCCCCTGCGGCGCACCGGCGATATATTCAAAGGCCTTTTCGGTATCAAGGTCACTTTCAATCGTCGCTGCATACATCGCCTTCACTATGGCCGACTGAAGCTGTGTTGCCTGCAGGGAATCGAGCATCTTCAGCCGTTCCATAACGCTGTAAAACTGATTGGCTCCACGGGTCTGCCCGTCCTCCACCGGCTCGAAAATATGCAGCATGGCCGGACGCCCGGTGGGTAGTTCACGCGGGATCCGTTCCCATCGTCCACTCCCGGAGCGAGGAAAATCATCCTCACAGATATGGTACGCAACGGCACGGCCATATCGATCAACCTCCACACCGGCCCGCAGAAAACGGTTCCCGATACCGTGTCCTGGCGTGTCCACCCGTTTCGGACTCACGGCTTTAAAACGCGTACGGAATAACTGCGTGGTTTCCGTATCCCAGACCGGCTGCACAAAGATTTCGCCGTTAAACGCATGAACGCCCACACCTTCACGGATAAATTCCGTGAACGTGCGTTTTCCTTCCACGTCGATCTCGCCAAACATCCCTTCGGCGTATTCCGACCAGGCCGCCTCCACCTCATCGACAAAGCTTTTTGCTGCGGTCTCCCGCATCCCCAGCCAGCGCCAGTTCGGACGGTAGCTGATCAGAAACATATGCCCGACAATGTGATCCTTATGCAGGGCCACCGCATTGGCCGCTATTCCGTTATTGCGCACCAGATCATCTGCACGGGCATTCCCCAGACGCAACGCGGGCAGCAGGGCCGCATCGGCACTCTGCGAGGGTGGCAACCACTCTGCCATTTGCCCGCCAAATCCTGCACCGCCCCCGTTGTAGCTGAGACTCTCACGAAGCGGAACGCCGTTCACATCAATCAGGACAGGCGTTCGTTTCATAACCTCACTCCCAGCGGACGACGGCGACACCGGGTTGTCCCCAGTACCGACTCCGCATCATTGATCGCCCGGTTAAGCTCATCCAGAGAAGCTGCCGTATATTCAATTCTGCGACCATCTTTCTGGACAGACACCACCCGTTTACCGGTTAATAAATCAAGGCGCGCCTGACGCAGCGCCTGCAGTTCAGCGACTGTAACCATTCACTCCTCCGGACAGCTTCGCTGCCAGTTCTTTAAGGGTTGGCCGGGTCGTCTCTTCTTCCCGGGATTTTGCCAGTACAGCCAGATCAAGCTGCCAGCGTTGCACGGACACACGTAATGCCGCGTAGGCATACACCAGGCAGTCCAGCGCTTCGTTACGCCGCTTTTTGTTATCCCACAGCAGACGCATCTTTCCTTTTTCCCACTTCTCCACAAGCTCTTCCGCGACCAGTTGCTGCGCCTCTGTCTGCGAAAAAATATCCGGATCATCAGGAAAACGGATGGCATACGACGTGGCTTCATCCGCAGGCGTGGGCTCGGCTTTCATACGGGCATAGAGAATTTCTTTTGCGGTGTCCGTCCCCACTTCACACAGATACACGCCCCGCTGATTGCGGGTTTTTGGCATGGTGATCACCGGCTTGCCATAGACAGACGCGCCTTTTACCGGCAGCACACGGAAAACACCGTGTTTTTTTGACCTCTGATAAACGATTTCGCCATCGATCCCCCCGATGTCCCAGCAGACACGGGAAATAGTCATTTCGGTTCCGTCTGCATGGCGGTATTTTTTGTTGATCGCCGCATCCACACGTAACAGCGTCTCTTCCTCATCGGGACGTCCCATAATGATGATTTTATCCACCAGAAAGGCTTCCTCTCCCGGAGCCCATCCCCAGACATACATCTCAAAACGGTTTCGCTGCGAGTCAATGCCCGCCGTCAGATAAACCACCCGGGCAGGCACCGCCGCCGTGTAACGCACAACCTTATCCATCAGCACCTGGTGATCGAGTTTTTCGCCCACGGCCTCTTCCCAGGTCTCGCCCAGCGTGGTGTTCACAAAGGTTTTCAGGCCGTTGGGATCTTTCAGTGCATCCAGCCAGTCATAGACAATCTGTACCCAGGTGGTGAACGGACTGTACGCCGTCCAGATATGGAAAGTGATGGAGCGCGGCGGCGGAATTTCATCACCCCGGGCGCTGAAAAACATCAGGCCGTCACGGGTCCACATGCCCGTGTTTTCACAGATCCACCGCCCGTTACTCTGGTCAAGCTCAGACTGATGGATCACGCAGCCATGATGTTCACAGAGGTAGAAAACGCTTTCGGGGCTGTCCTTCTCCCATTTAAGGCCAAAAGGCGTGGACTCATCGCCAAATTTCAGATACTGCTCCTCCCCACAGTGCGGACAGGGCACATAAAAACGCATGAAATGTGCCGACTCGTTAGCGGCTTTTTCGATCTGGCAGGAGCCTTTGATTTTAGGCGTCGAGCCGCGAATGGATTTTGGCCATACAGAGCCCTCAATACGTTTATCCCCCAGCAGGGTTGGCGAACCCTCTTTTTCAACATCCGGTTCGAACGAGGAAAGCTCGTCATAACAGACCACATCCACGGATTTTTCACGGTAGTTTTTTGCTGCCGCACCACCCAGACACCAGAACCCCACACCGGAGGAAAAACGCTTCAGGGTGAGCGTATTATCGCGGTGTTTTCTTCCGAACCATGGAGCCAGCTCCAGCAATGCAGGAACATCCCTTATCGTTGGCTCAACATGAGATTTCATAAAATCTTCAGCAGCTGAGTCCGTGGGCTGAAAAAGAAGGCTGTTGCGTGATTTATGCTCAATAAAATAAGCCTCCACTCCCAGCAACATCTTTGTATAACCAACACGGGCAGATTTAATCAGGTTAACCGTGCGAATCAGATCGTTGCCCATACAGTTCATGATGCCAACCTGAAACGGCAGTGTTTCCCACCGCCCCGGGGTATAAGACGACTCTTTAGGAAGGTAATAATGTTTATTGGCCCACTGAACTGTCGTCAGTGGAACAGGAATAATGAGAGATAAAAGCCCTGTAGCTATCGCACCGGCTGCATTAGCTGCCTTCTGCGCGTCTGAAATCATCGATCCACCCGCCCACGTTTTCACCGGCCTTAGCTGCAACATTGGAGGCTTTCGCGATTTCAGTTTTCACCACATCAAGGTGTGATGGTGAAATGTCCGGATATTTACGCTGTAATGTCAACGGCACACGCACAAGTATCCCCGAAATCTCCTGTGCCACACGTTGCAGAATGAAGGTAAACAGTTCAGTTTCCAGCACTACTCCGTCTTCACGGGCATTTTTCAGTTCCTGCGCATCTGCCTGCGCTTTTGTGAGCCGGTAGCGTTCATAGTCAATGGTGCCGGGTTGTAAATCTGACTCCGCTGCCGCACGCAAATCGTCCAGTTCTTTGCGGAGCTTTTCGTTTTCGATATCAGTTTCCCTCTGCGCATACCACTGAATTTCCATGGCAGTATCAAATACAGATTCAATGCCCTTACTGCCTTTGGAGACGCAAGGGAGCCCCTGAGACTGCCAGCGTTCAATCGTCCGCGGGTCCACGTTGAAAATTTCGGCAAGCCTCTTTTTATTAACCTTCATGAAAACAACCCATTATCAAATACAAGGCCCGACATGAAAACGCCAGAAAAAGGCATTTTCGGACACTTTCATGTCGGACCTTTACGAATGCAATATTAAAAAAAACAAAAAGTTATATTCGAGAAGTACCGACACGATTTTCCCTGAAAAATTTTCATAAATAGTGAAAAACCGCGAGGTCGCCGCCCCGTAACCTGTCGGATCGCCGGAAAGGACCCGCAGGCGTTCTGGTTTATTCGCAATGAATTCAATATCTGACAGACCTGAATACACGTCCTGTTTCTTCCACCCCCGCACAGGACTGGCGAGCATGAGGGACAAACCCGCGAATAATAAACGCGGTAAAAACCCGGTGTGCATCGTTTTTGATTATTCCCGCACACTCGCGCAGAAGGAATTCCCCGTCGGGCTACGGTCATGGTTAATGCAGGAATACGGCGACGATACAGCGCATAATGTGTCAGGCTTGAATACCTTTATCGAATCCCGGTAACGAATTCTCCTGACGTTCCAGTCAGGTGATGATATGCATGGTGAGATTCAGATATGAAAAAGCCCCGCTAAAAGCGAGGCCATAAATCACTTAATATCTTATTGAGGACGCTGGAGTAATCCGTGCTGAGCGAGAGTTAGAGCAATGTCATAAGACCCTTGCCTGTCTTTATAGCAAGTTTTATCAACTAGCTCAGCTTTGCTAATTCCGGGTAAATCAAGAATCAGATTCGCAACTTCAATTGCCCTTTGGTACAACTTACCGATCTTTTTCTCCCCATGATGTTGTTTTACATTCTTCAGATAACCGCTATCCGCCAGAGCGAGAAACGTTGCCCTTGGGCATCCCTTCTTTCTTGCCGATTCGCTTTCTGTAACCTCAGCGACAGCAGCCTCCCATGCATCACGAGGAGACATTGAGTTATGAGCAACCAATTGATAAGCATTTAAAGCGGCTTGAGCGTATTGAGACATAATGCATCCATATACAAAAATCTTATGATAAGACTTTTCTAATATGAACACTGTGATCTCACATACTCTTGCAGACCATTCAATTGGTTAGTTACGGTTTCGATGCGCTCTCTGAGAACGAAATAATCCCGTTGAGCGGTGTCAGTAAGTCTGGGGCTGGCACCATCATCCACGCCGGAGGCGGCGGTGGTTTTATGCATGTCCGGACAGACTGCTTTGACGCGCAGCCACTTACGACCAGCAAAAACATCAGCACGTAGACTTTCGATAGTCGCGTTAGCATCAGCAAGCTCCCTGGTGTATCTGGCATTGAGTGCAGCAACATCACGCTGGCGCTGCTGCATATCAGTAATGGTTGCATTTGCCAGCTCCAGCTCACTGACCACGTCATTGGAAGAAAGCTGATAAAGCGAATATTCATGTTTTCCGGTACTGACAACTTTATAAATATATTCTACTGCGTCTTTTTCAAATAACAGTGAAAATATATGATCTGTGTCAGCTTTGATGTATCCCTCGCTCAGACATTCCAGGCACATCCGGGCACAAATATTATTTACATCTTTCCTGTCTCTCGGAATACAATACAGATGATCCAGTCTGAGAACCACAATATCCGTATTTCGGTTCTTTCTGAAATTCTCGCATATCTCCTCTGCCTGTGCCAGGATGTCTGCCCTCAGTCCAAATCCGAGAGTTTTTTCTGTTTCTTCAATGTCATTTATATAGTTCCCACTATATACTTCATCTGAGGAAAGAAAAATAACATTATATCCAATGGATTTAGAAGAATTTATGCTGGCAATGGGAGAAGAAACCCTGGTAAAACAGATCAGGAAAAGCTTTGCGACAGATACACCTCTGCCATCTGCGATTCATGAATCTGCCATGCAGCTTTACAGAAAATATCTTGTTGTGGGAGGCATGCCGGAGTGTGTGATGAAATATGCAGAGACTCAGGATTACATTCTTGTACGTTATACCCAGGATACAATTCTTGCAAGTTATCTCAATGATATGAGCAAATATAATACTCAAAATGAGATTAAGAAGACAAGACTTACTTATGACAATATAACCGTCCAGCTTTCAAAGAAAAATACACGTTTCCAGTACAAACTGATAAAAAAAGGCGGACGTGCATCAGAATTTGAGAACGCTATTGAATGGCTCTTCCTGTCTGGAATCGTTTCAC
>OGWY01003604.1_pt1 | contig 10145 bp, 5 predicted proteins | sample 1576121 | NCBI WGS metagenome assembly OGWY01 (sample SAMEA3541543, study PRJEB24748) | human gut metagenome | biome: human gut; feature: human-associated habitat; material: faeces | place: China | collected 2012 | reverse complement strand
GACGGAAATCCTGACCCGAAGACGGTCGATGTTATCAGCCGCTTTTATACCCGGGTGAAACAGGAATACTTAAATCCCGGCATTGCAGAGGGAGAAGACAAGGAACGCGCTGAAAATGCACGTTGGGAACGGTTGCTGGAAATTGCGGAACGTACCAATGACGACCGTCCGGTGATGACGAGTGAATATGCACATTCCATGGGGAATGCATTAGGAAATTTCAAGGAATATTGGGATGAGATATATAGCAATCCCCGTATGCTAGGTGGTTTTATATGGGATTGGGTAGATCAGGGAATCTACAAGACATTACCCGATGGCCGTACCATGGTGGCTTACGGCGGTGACTTTGGCGATAAGCCGAATTTAAAAGCTTTCTGCTTTAATGGATTGCTGATGAGCGACCGTGAAACTACGCCTAAATATTGGGAGGTAAAAAAGGTATATGCACCAGTTGAGTTGAAAGTTGAGAATGGAGAGTTGAGAGTAACCAACCGGAATCATCATATTGATTTATCACTTTATCGTTGTCTATGGACATTATCAGTGGATGGTAAGGAGAAAGAACGGGGAGAAATAACATTGCCGGAAATAGCTCCAGGGGAAAGTAGCACAATCGGTTTGCCGGCTTTCCGATCATTGAAAACTCTTTCCGATTACCAGCTGAAAGTAAGCATTGTTTTGAAATCGGATGCTCTTTGGGCAAAGGCAGGACATGAAGTGGCCTGGGAACAATTCTGCTTACAGAAAGGAGATTTAGCTTCTGCCGATCTGATTAATAAAGGAGCGCTTCAGGTGAAAGAGGACGATAATTCTTTATTGATTAGCGGGCGCAGTTTTTCTGTTCAGTGGGAAAAGAAAGTGAACGGAAGTATGACTTCCCTTATATATAAGGGCAAAGAAATGCTGGCTCACTCCGATGATTTTCCGGTTCAGCCTGTCACTCAAGTTTTCCGTGCTCCGACAGATAATGACAAGAGCTTCGGAAACTGGTTGGCTAAAGACTGGAAATTGCATGGAATGGATCATCCGCAGATAAATCTGGAATCTTTCCACCATGAAAAACGTGCAGACGGGGCGGTCATTGTCCGGATTCAAACAAGTAATTTATATAAAGAAGGAAAAGTGGTGACGACTTCTGTCTATACGGTCTTTTCAGATGGAACGATTGATCTGAAAACAACTTTCTTGCCACAAGGAGTTCTTCCTGAAATTCCCCGTTTAGGAATCGCATTCTGTCTGGCGCCTGCTTATGATACATTTACCTGGTATGGCAGAGGACCACAGGATAACTATCCTGACCGCAAAACATCTGCTATGATAGGGCTTTGGAAAGGAAGCGTTGCAGACCAATACGTACATTATCCACGTCCGCAGGACAGTGGAAACAAAGAGGAAGTGCATTATCTTACCTTGACCGACAAACAGAATAAAGGCATTCGTGTTGACGCGGTAGAAAACGCATTTTCTGCATCTGCCCTGCATTACACCGTACAAGACATCTATGAAGAAACTCACGATTGCGATTTAAAACCACGTGCAGAAGTTATTCTTAGTATGGATGCTGCCGTACTTGGATTAGGAAACAGTAGTTGCGGACCGGGTGTATTGAAGAAATATGCCATAGAGAAAAAAGAACATACGTTGCATCTCCGTATCAGTAGTAAACAATAATAGCAATAAATAACTAACACAATAATAAAAGTAACAATGAAAAAAGTAACCACTTTATTATCAACCTTGGCGTTGGCAACTACCCTAGCTGCTCAAAACCTTCCACAAACGGAAAGGCAATATCTCTCCGGTCACGGATGCGACGATATGGTTGAATGGGACTTCTTTTGTACCGACGGACGCAATTCCGGCAAATGGACGAAAATCGGCGTACCTTCCTGTTGGGAATTGCAAGGCTTCGGCACTTATCAGTATGGAATCACTTTCTATGGAAAGCCATTTCCTGAAGGCGTTGCCGATGAAAAAGGGATGTATAAGTACGAATTTGAAGTTCCGGAAAAGTTTCGCGGCAAACAGGTCAATCTTGTATTCGAAGCTTCAATGACAGACACGGAAGTAAAAGTGAACGGACGCAAAGTGGGTTCCAAACATCAGGGAGCCTTCTATCGTTTTTCATACAACGTCACGGATTTCCTGAAATATGGCAAAAAGAATTTACTGGAAGTCACTGTTGCCAAAGAGAGTGAAAATGCTAGTGTGAACCTTGCCGAACGTCGTGCTGATTATTGGAATTTCGGCGGTATCTTCCGTCCGGTGTTCCTGGAGGTGAAACCAGCCGTAAACCTGCGGCACATTGCCATTGACGCAAAGATGGATGGAACTTTCCGTGCCAACTGCTACACAAATATCTCTAATGACGGAATGAGCATCCGTACACAGATTTTAGATAAAAAAGGGAAAAAGATAACGGAAACCACCGTACCCGTAAAAGCAGGAGGCGACTGGACTTCCCTGCAACTGAATGTATCTAATCCCGCATTATGGACAGCGGAAACTCCGAATCTTTATAAAGCGCAATTCTCTCTATTGGATAAGGCCGGTAAGGTTTTGCATAGTGAAACAGAAAATTTTGGTTTCCGCACGATTGAAGTACGCGAAAGCGACGGACTTTATATAAACGGAGTACGTATCAATGTACGTGGTGTCAATCGCCATAGTTTCCGTCCTGAAAGTGGCCGTACGTTGAGTAAAAAGAAGAATATCGAAGATGTTCTTTTGATGAAAGGCATGAACATGAATTCTGTCCGTTTGAGCCACTATCCGGCTGACCCGGAATTTTTGGAAGCCTGTGATTCTCTCGGACTTTATGTGATGGATGAGTTGGGAGGCTGGCATGGCAAGTATGATACCCCCACCGGAGTACGTCTGATTGAAGGCATGATAGAACGTGACGTGAATCATCCGTCTATTATTTGGTGGAGTAATGGTAATGAAAAAGGATGGAATACCGAATTGGATGGAGAGTTTCATAAATACGATCCGCAGAAACGTCCGGTTATTCACCCGCAAGGTAATTTCTCCGGTTTTGAAACCATGCATTACCGCTCTTACGGAGAAAGCCAGAACTACATGCGCTTACCGGAAATCTTTATGCCTACGGAATTCTTGCATGGTTTATACGATGGCGGCCATGGTGCCGGATTATACGATTATTGGGAAATGATGCGCAAGCATCCCCGTTGTATCGGTGGCTTCCTTTGGGTATTGGCAGACGAAGGTGTGAAGCGTGTGGATATGGATGGATTCATCGATAACCAAGGAAACTTTGGAGCAGACGGTATTGTAGGACCACATCACGAAAAGGAGGGTAGCTACTACACTATCAAGCAGTTATGGAGTCCGGTGCAAATCATGAATACTTCTATCAACAAGCAATTTGATGGCAAATTCTCCGTAGAAAACCGTTACGATTATCTGAATCTGAATACTTGCCGTTTCCTTTGGAAGCAAGTAAAATTCCCGCTGGCAACAGATGCTTCCAATGCTGCTATTCAAGTGTTGAAAGAGGGTGAAGTGCAAGGCAGTGACGTGGTTGCTCATTCGGCAGGCATTTTGGATATAAAAACAAATATCCTCCCCAATGCAGACGCCCTCTTCCTGACAGCAATCGATCCATACGGCCATGAACTTTGGCGCTGGACTTTCCCGGTCAACCAACTGAATCAGCAGACAGAACAGCTTTCTCCCTTGTCCAGTCGTCCTGCTTATACAGAGACAGAAAATGAGCTTACTGTGAAAGCGAATAAGCGTACGTTTATCTTCTCAAAGAAAGACGGACAACTAAAAGGAGTATCTGTAGATAACCGTAAGATTAGTTTCGCCAATGGCCCCCGTTTCATCGGAGCCCGTCGTGCAGACCGCTCATTGGATCAGTTCTATAACCATGATGATGAGAAAGCAAAAGAAAAAGACCGCACATACAGCGAATTCCCCGATGCTGCCGTATTTACGAAACTGGATGTGAAAGAAGACGGAGGTAATCTGGTTGTTACCGCCAATTATAAACTGGGCAACCTGGATAAAGCCCAATGGACAATTAACCCGAGTGGAGAACTGGCTTTGGATTACACCTATAATTTCTCCGGTGTCGTAGACTTGATGGGTATTCGTTTCGACTATCCTGAAGATCAGGTAATCAGCAAACGCTGGCTGGGTGCCGGACCTTACCGTGTATGGCAAAACCGTATTCACGGAACACAATACGATGTTTGGGAAAACGACTATAACGATCCTATTCCGGGTGAGACTTTCACATATCCCGAATTCAAAGGATACTTTGGTGATGTTTCCTGGATGAATATCCAAACGAAAGAAGGCACTATCAGTCTGACAAACGAAACTCCCGACGCATATATCGGAGTATATCAGCCTCGTGATGGCCGCGACCGTTTGCTTTATACTCTTCCCGAAAGCGGAATCTCTGTCCTGAACGTGATTCCTCCGGTACGTAATAAAGTAAACTCCACCGATTTGTGTGGTCCCTCTTCACAACCGAAATGGGTAAATGGTCCACAAACCGGACGAGTCATTTTCCGGTTTATGTAAATGAATCATATAAAGGTATCCACATTGCGTTGGGTACCTTTTTTATTTGGCCTTCTCACCGATTTTTCAAGGAAAAAGGCTATAAGTGGGGAATAATCATTATTTTTGTTTCGTTTTATACATTCAGATTAATGAATTCTTTCCTATGTACACAATACTAATTATAGAAGATGAACCCCGGGTTGCAAGTTTGCTGATGAACGGACTGGAGGAAAATGGCTATCAGACAATGGTGGCTTATGACGGACTGATGGGATTACGGCTTTTTCAAACGCATACATTTGATCTGGTTATATCCGACATCGTTCTGCCTAAGATGGACGGATTTGAACTGGCGAAAGAAATTCGCAAAACCAATCCCAATATCCCTATATTGATGTTGACGGCATTAGGATCAACGAACGATAAACTGGACGGTTTCGATGCCGGTGCAGACGATTACATGGTGAAACCTTTTGATTTCAGAGAGTTAAATGCCAGAATCAAAGTGCTGTTGAAACGTGTGACAGGTAATGCGCAGGAATTACCGCAGGAACTTGTCTATGCAGATTTGCGTATTGATCTTCAACGGAAAGACGTAGAACGGAATGGTATATCCATTAAACTTTCTCCTAAAGAATACAACCTGTTGTTATATATGGTAGAAAATGCCGAAAGAGTATTAAGCAGGGTTGAAATAGCGGAGAAAGTATGGAACACCCATTTTGATACAGGAACGAATTTCATAGATGTATATATCAACTATCTTCGCAAAAAGATAGACCGGGATTTTGAACCGAAACTTATTCATACCAAAGCCGGAATGGGTTTCATACTGACTGATAAAATATGAAGATCAGGACAACGTTGACTCTACAATATGCAGGGCTTACAGCTGCAGTATTCTTCGTATTTGTGATGGCTGTCTACTATGTAAGTGAACATTCGCGTAGCAATGCTTTCTTTCGTAATCTTCAAAGTGAAGCTATAACCAAAGCACATTTATTCCTTAAGGATCAAGTAGATGCCAAAACCATGCAGTCTATTTACCTGAATAATCAGAAGTTTATTAATGAAGTAGAGGTTGCTGTCTATACAACAGATTTTAAAATATTATATCACGATGCTCTGCAAAACGATATTGTTAAAGAAACGCCGGAGATGATAAAACGTATCCTGAAGCGAAAGAATATCAATTTCTATGTGGACGAATATCAGGCTATAGGACTGGTGTATCCGTTTGAGGGCAAAGACTATGTGGTTACCGCCGCAGCCTACGACGGTTACGGATACGCCAACCGAGATGCGCTAAGAAATATGCTTATTCTCCTATTTATCGGTGGATTGAGCGTATTAGTGGTTGTGGGGTATATCCTTTCTCGAAGCACTTTAAAACCGATACGTAATATAGTGAAAGAAGCGGAGAAAATCACAGCATCGCATATTGATAAAAGATTACCCGTAAAAAATGAACAGGATGAACTGGGAGAATTGAGTACGACATTCAATGCATTGTTGGAACGCCTGGAAAAGTCTTTCAATTCACAAAAGATGTTCGTCAGTAATGTATCTCATGAATTGCGTACCCCCATGGCAGCTCTTACAGCCGAATTGGATTTAGCTTTATTGAAAGAACGGAGCTCCGAACAATATCAGATGGCTATCGGCAATGCACTGCAAGATTCGCGTCGGATTGTTAATCTGATCGACGGATTATTGAATCTGGCAAAAGCTGACTATCAGTCGGAACAGATAACTATGGAAGAAGTCCGTCTGGACGAACTGTTGCTGGACGCCAGAGAGCTGGTACTAAAAGCTCATCCGGATTATCACATCGAATTAGTATTTGAGCAGGAAGCCGAAGAAGATAATGTGCTGACAATAATCGGAAACAGCTATTTACTGACCACCGCTTTTGTGAATCTGATAGAAAATAACTGCAAGTACTCTTCCAACCGGGCTTCATCAGTCCTGATCGCCTATTGGGAGCAATGGGCAATCATTCGTTTGTCTGATAACGGTGTAGGTATGTCTGATACGGATAAAGAAAACCTGTTTAAACTGTTTTATCGTGGAGAGAACAAACATATTGCTTCTGGAAATGGTATAGGCATGGCCTTGACACAGAAGATTATCCACCTTCACAAAGGCGAACTGACCGTATCTTCCCATAAGGATGAGGGCACTACTTTTGTGGTGAAACTTCCGCATATTTAAGAAATTCTAATAGCTTTCTAATACCACTCTAATCATTCTCTAACAGCTTCCCGGTGAAGTCCTCCTTACTTTTGCATCGAATTAATAAATGCAGTTAGTAACTTAAAAAAAATTAGAGAGTATGGTATGGAAGAAAAAACTGCGTTCATCACAGTACATATTCAATTCAGAGAAAGTATTTTTGGTTGCCACACAACCCGGTAAGTCAATCTATTCATACTTACAGACAACAAAGCTTGGATTAACGTTGGGAGAAGTGCAAGAGCGACAATCCGTTTATGGAAGAAACGAAGTGGTACATGAACAGAAAAAGAATCCGTTTATCCTGTTTATCAAAACGTTTATCAATCCTTTCATTGGCGTTCTGACCGGGCTCGCCATAATATCCTTATTTTTGGATGTATTGATGGCCGATCCCGGAGAGCAGGAATGGACGGGAGTCATCATCATCTCATCCATGGTGCTGTTCAGTGCTATCCTGCGTTTTTGGCAGGAATGGCGAGCAAGTGAGGCTACGGATTCTTTAATGAAAATGGTAAAAAACACATGTCTTGCCAAACGTGCGGGAGAGCATGAAGAAGAGATCGAAATTACGGAACTCGTTCCGGGAGATATCGTGTATTTGGCAGCCGGGGACATGGTTCCTGCTGATATTCGGATCATCGATTCGAAAGACCTGTTCATCAGTCAGGCTTCATTGACAGGAGAGTCCGAACCGATAGAAAAGTTTCCGGAGGTACGGGGACAACAGTTTCGGAAAGGAAGTGTCATCGAGTTGGACAATATTTGTTATATGGGTTCCAATGTGATAAGTGGTGCGGCAAAAGGAATCGTTTTTGAAACGGGGAACAAAACCTATCTGGGTACTATTGCAAAGAGCCTGGTCGGGCATCGTGCCACTACAGCTTTTGACAAAGGCATTAGCAAGGTTAGCTTCTTATTGATTCGTTTCATGCTGGTTATGGTTCCATTTGTGTTTTTCGTAAATGGCTTTACGAAAGGGGATTGGTTTGAAGCTTTCATATTCGCCATATCCGTTGCGGTTGGCCTTACTCCAGAAATGTTACCGATGATTGTGACTGCCAACCTTTCTAAAGGAGCGATAGCCATGTCCAAAAAGAAAACAATCGTAAAGAATCTCAATGCCATTCAGAATTTTGGAGCGATGGACATACTCTGCACTGACAAAACCGGTACATTGACCTGCGATAAAATCGTATTGGAGAAATATATCAATGCAGATGGCAGTGACGATAACAGTAAACGTATTCTCCGTCATGCTTACTTTAACAGTTATTTCCAAACCGGTTTAAGGAACCTGATGGATAAAGCGATTCTTTCTCATGTAAGAGATTTGAGTCTGGAACATTTGAAGGATGACTACACTAAAGTGGATGAAATACCTTTCGACTTTACGCGCAGAAGAATGTCTGTTGTAATAGAAGACAGGCAGGGAAAGCGGCAAATCATCACCAAAGGAGCGGTAGAAGAGGTTCTCGATGTCTGTTCCTATGCCGAGTTCAACGGGCAGATTCATCCCTTGACTGATGCCTTGAAAATCAAAGCACAGATGATTAGTGAAGAAATGAATCAGCAGGGAATGAGAGTATTGGCAGTTTCCCAGAAAAGTTTTATCGAGAAAGATTGTAATTTTGCCATTGAAGATGAAAAAGAAATGGTACTGATCGGGTATCTTGCTTTTCTTGATCCTCCGAAACCTTCTGCTGCCGAAGCCATTGAACAGTTATATGCGCATGGAGTAGCAGTGAAAATTCTATCGGGAGATAATGATGTCGTAGTGAAAGCGATTGCCCGACAGGTAGGAATTGATACCAGTCATTTTCTTACCGGGATAGAAATAGAGAATATGGACGAAACAACATTGAAAAAAGCGGTAAAGGATACCACTTTATTCTCAAAACTGACTCCATTACAAAAGACGCAAATCATCTCTCTGTTGCAGGAGCAAGGCAATACGGTAGGGTTCTTGGGAGATGGAATTAATGATGCAGGTGCATTGCGTCAGTCGGACATTGGTATATCAGTCGATTCTGCTGTGGATATAGCCAAAGAAAGCGCAGATATTATCTTGTTGGAAAAAGATTTGATGGTATTGGAAGACGGAGTGCTCGAAGGAAGAAAGACATTCGGCAATATCAATAAGTACATAAAGATGACTGCCAGTTCCAATTTTGGGAATATGTTCAGTGTGATGTTTGCCAGTGCATTCCTGCCGTTTCTGCCCATGATGCCGATACATCTATTGATCCAGAACCTGTTGTATGACATATCGCAGACCACCATTCCTTTTGACCGTATGGACCCGGAGTTCCTAAAGAAACCCCGTAAATGGGATGCGTCCGATCTAAGTCGTTTTATGATTTATGTAGGTCCCATCAGTTCTATCTTTGATATTATCACGTATCTGGTCATGTGGTACGTATTTAGCTGCAACAGCCCCGAACACCAGACACTGTTTCAAACCGGATGGTTTGTGGAAGGTTTGTTATCACAGACATTGATTGTCCACATGATACGTACCCGCAAGATACCGTTCATACAAAGCCGTGCCACATGGCCTGTGATGGGACTGACCTTCTTAATCATGGCGATAGGTATTCTTATTCCTTTTACCGCTTTCGGGCGTTCCATCGGATTGACAGCTCTTCCTTTGAGCTATTTCCCTTGGTTGGTTGGAATTTTGCTCTCTTATTGCATTTTGACGCAGATCGTGAAGAACTGGTATATCAGGAAGTTTGTACGTTGGCTATAGCATTCGGCCTGTTTATCCCACAAAATATGTATATATAATGTGAAATATCTAAAATTGAGACAGATAACCTGTCAAAAGTTCTTGCCTCTAAAAATAATTTCATACATTTAGAGGCAAGAACTCTTAAATGTTAGATTTACGAACATACTAATATTCAAACACAATGAAACACAGCTTATCCTTTCTGATAATAATTACCTTGTTGTTTGCCGGATGCCGTCAAAAAGCCCAGAGTAATTTCCTGTCCGAATCTTCTGCACAAACAGAGGAAAGTAATCCCTCATTGGAAGAGTATGCTGAAGAAGCAGTCATCACAGGCAAAGTACTAAATCGGGATTTCTATCCTCAGGAAAAGGAACTGACTCTCATTATCCCATTTTTTGTTGTAGGCAGTGTATATTCCCTGACCATTGGGAAAGGATTTGGATTCATGGGCGACCAAATGAAATTCGGTTATTGGTATCTTCTTGATTTGAAAGTTTTCTCACACTACATTCCAATTTCATCCTTGACTTGTGTTTCACTGTTGTACCTACATGCTTTGCCATAACTATCTCTTTACGTGGCGATCGCCCGCATATTTTTACTGCGCGTCGCTTTATCGTGAACATCCGCC
>OGWY01003597.1_pt1 | contig 10166 bp, 5 predicted proteins | sample 1576121 | NCBI WGS metagenome assembly OGWY01 (sample SAMEA3541543, study PRJEB24748) | human gut metagenome | biome: human gut; feature: human-associated habitat; material: faeces | place: China | collected 2012 | reverse complement strand
CGCCGCTCCCCATCAGGGAGCGGCGGCTGTTCTTTCCGCAATTATTTCAGAATGTCCTTCAGCTCATGCATACCATGGTTGGTAGTGACGACGACCACGCGGTCGCCGAGCTCGATGGCGTCGTTGCCGGACGGGACGCGGCACTTGCCGCGGCGGATGATCGAGGCGACGAGCACGGAGTCCTTGAGCTTGAGCGCCTTGAGCGGCACATCGAGAAACTGGCTCTCGGCGCGCACGATGAATTCCAGCGCCTCAGCCTGCCCGTCGGCCACCATGCGCAGCGTCTCCACGCCGCTGCTGTGCGCGGAGTTCTGCATCCAGCGGACATACTCCACAATGCGGCCGGCCGTCACGTCCGCCGGCTGGATAATCGTCGTCAGACCATACGATTCCGCGAGCTGGATGAAATTGTCCTCATCCACCTTGGTGACGATCTTCGGTACTTTCTCATGATACGCGAACGAGGAGATGATGAGGTTCGTCTCGTCCGACTCCGTGAGCGTGACGAGCGCGTCCGCCTCCGGCAGGCCCTCCTCGCGCAGAACGTCCGGCTTCGTGCCGTCGGCGCAGATGATGGTCGCCTCCGGCAGGAGCGTTTTCATGACGCGGCAGCGGGCCGGGTCGCGCTCGATGATCGTCGAGTGGATGTGCATGCGCGCCAGCTCCAGCGCCAGCCGCTCGGCAATACGGCCGCCACCGACGATGATGACGCTCTCGGCCTCGTGGCGAAACTCACCGATCTTGCGAAACAATTCGTGCAGCTCGTGCGGTGCACCGACCACGGTGACATAGTCTCCGGCGGCGAGCACAAAGTCGCCGTTCGGGATCGTGACGCTGCCCTCACGCTCCACGGCACAGATGAGGATGCCATCGCTGTAGCGGCCGCGGAAATCGTTCAGACGCAGGCCGTCGAGCTTGCTGCCCTCGCGCAGCTTGAACTCCACGAGCTCCACGAGGCCATTGGCAAACGGCTCGACCTTCGTAGCGGCCGGGAAGCGCAGCGTACGCGAGATCTCCTTGGCAGATGTGCGCTCGGGGTTGATGGACAGACTCAGCCCCAGCTCATCCTGCAGCAGCACCACGTCCTGATAATACTCCTCGTCGCGCACGCGCGCGATCGTATGCGTGGCACCGAGCTTGCGCCCGACCATGCAGCTGATGAGGTTCGTCTCGTCCGAAGTCGTCGCGGCGATAAGCAGGTCGGCGTCCGTGACGTTGGCGATGCGCAGCTGGTCCACATTCGCGCGGCCCTCGACCACGATCACATCCAGCGTGGAGGAAATATAGGCAGCGCGCTCAGGATCACTCTCGACGACGGTAATGTCATGCCCTTCTGTCAGAAGCTGTTCCGCAATGGCATAACCCACGCGGCCAGCGCCCACGATCACAATTTTCATATTCCAAGCTCTCCATTTATCATGTTCAGGCCCCTTATCCGGGCAGGCAAATATTATAGCAGACATTCCCCAATGTTTCAACAGCAGACGCAGGGAAATTATATCGTGTTTGTTTGTGAATAAACAGTTAAAATTCTGCAAAACCGGCGTCCTGCCGCTTGACGGATGCTGGCGCCGCGCTTATCATTATGTTCTAATACTTTTTTAGTATCTAAGGCTGCGCCGCCGTGCAGCGTCCATATAAAGGAGCATCCCATCCATGCTGGAACTGAAAAACATCACCAAGGTCTATGAGGCCGGCACGACGCAGGTTGAGGCGCTCAAGGGCATCGACATCGCCTTTCGTGAGAGCGAGTTCGTCGCAATTCTGGGCCAGTCTGGCTGCGGCAAGACCACGCTGCTGAACATCATCGGCGGTCTGGACCGCTACACCTCCGGTGACCTCATCATCAACGGCCGCTCCACCAAGGAGTACGACGACCGCGACTGGGACACGTACCGCAACCACTCCATCGGCTTCGTCTTTCAGAGCTACAACCTCATCCCGCACCAGAGCGTTCTGGCCAACGTTGAGCTCGCGCTGACGCTCTCGGGCGTCTCCGGTGAGGAGCGGCGCGCGCGCGCCGTCGAAGCGCTGGAAAAGGTCGGCCTGGGCGACCAGCTCGACAAAGCGCCGAACCAGATGTCCGGCGGCCAGATGCAGCGCGTGGCCATCGCGCGCGCCATCGTCAACAACCCCGACATTCTGCTCGCCGACGAACCGACCGGCGCGCTCGACAGCGAGACGAGCGTGCAGATTATGAATCTGCTGCAGGAGATTGCAAAAGATAAGCTCATCATCATGGTCACGCACAACCCGGAGCTGGCATCGAAATACGCCACGCGCACCGTGCGCCTGCTCGACGGCAGGATCGTCGGCGACGACAACCCGTGCACGGAGTCCGAGACGTCTGCACCCGTGACGGTCAAGGTCAAGGAGCATACATCCATGAGCTTTGCGACGGCCATGAGCCTGTCGCTGCACAACCTCATGACGAAAAAGGCCCGCACGCTGCTCACCGCGTTCGCAGGGTCTATCGGCATCATCGGCATCGCGCTCATTTTGTCGCTCTCGCACGGCTTTCAGTCCTACATCGACACCGTGCAGGAGCAGACGCTCTCGTCCTACCCGCTGACGATCGAGGCAAACCCCGTGGACATGTCCGGAATGCTCTCGGCCATGTCAGGCGCAAAAGATGACAGCAAAGACGCGCACGACCTCGACAAGGTCTACGCCAACACGGTCATGTACAGCATGCTCAACTCCATGGTCAGCAGCGCGACCGGCCAGTCAAACAACCTGCCGGAGTTCAAGAAATATCTCGAAAACCCCGACAACAAGATCCACGACTATATCAGCGGCATCCAGTACACGTATGACATGGGCTTCGCCGTCTATACCGAGGATCCCAACGGTACCGTCATCAAGGCCGACACGACCGAGCTGCTGCAAAACGTCATGAAGTCCATGTACGGCGGCGACTACTCGTCCTACTTTGACTCCATGGGCGGCTTCTACTCCGGCTTCAACGTCTGGCAGGAGCTGCTGTCCGGCGAGGACGGCGCGCTCGTGAGCGCCTCGACGCAAAACCAGTACGACGTGATCTATGGCTCCTGGCCGCAAAAATACAACGAGGTCGTGCTCGTTGTGGACAAAAACAATGAAATTTCCGACCTGACGCTCTACGCCCTCGGGCTTGAGAGCATGGACGACATCAGCAACGCCATGATGCAGTCCATGAGCAAAAAGCAGATCGACACGACGCAAAACAGCTGGAGCTATGAGGATCTGTGCGGACGAAGCTTCAAGCTCATCCTCCCGTCGGAGGGCTATGTGGCCAGCGGCTCCGGCTACACGGACATCAGCCAGACGGCCGACGGACTGCACCAGCTCTACAACAACGATTCCGTGGGCGTGCAGCTCAAGATCGTCGGCATCGTGCGCCCGGCCAAGGGCAGCGTGACCAGCAGCACCTATGGTTCCATCGGCTACACCTCCGCCCTGACGAACTACGCCATCGAGCAGGCCGACAGCACCGAGATCATCCAGAAGCAGCTGGCAAACCCGGACGTGGACGTGTTCACCGGCTCTGCGTTCCCGAACGCCGCGACCGCCACGACCGACCAGAAAGTTGCCGCCGCGCAGGCCTATCTCAACAAGCTGAGCGTGGACGACCGCGCAACCGTCTACCGCAAGTGCATGACCGCGCCGGACGACACCACGCTTGACGCCGCGCTCACGCAGACCATGGCCACCTTCACCCGCGACGACGCCAAAGAGATGGCCGACAACGGCATCTTCGAGGCCAGCGGCAAGACCGCGCAGCAGATGAAAGAAATGATCGACGCCATGGACGACGAGACGTTCACGCGCTTTTTCCGCCCGTACCTGCGCGCGATGCTGTCCATGCAGATGCAGCAGGAGACGGTCAAGTCCTACAGCGGCATGACCTCGCAGGAAGTCATCTCCGCCATCAGTGCCAAAGGCATCAGCAGCAGCCAGTATGCGGATGTGTACGACAACTACGTCGCCTCGTCGGCCAGCGGTTCGACCTACAACAACAACCTGAAAAAGCTCGGCTACGTCGATAAGGACTCCCCCAGCGCCATCAACATCTACGCCTCGAGCTTTGAGAACAAGGATCAGATCTCCGCGTGCATCGACGACTACAACGCCGACGCCGCCGAGAACGATCAGATCAGCTACACCGACTATGTCGGCCTGCTCATGAGCAGCATCACGACGATCATCAACGCCATCAGCTACGTGCTCATTGGCTTCGTGGCCATCTCGCTTGTCGTGTCGTCGATCATGATCGGCATCATCACCTATATCTCCGTGCTCGAGCGCACGAAGGAGATCGGCATCCTGCGCTCCATCGGCGCGAGCAAGCAGGACATTTCGCGCGTGTTCAACGCCGAGACGCTCATTGAGGGCTTCACAGCCGGCGTGATGGGCATCCTGTGTACGCTGATTTTGCTGATCCCCATCAACCTCATCGTGCACCATCTGACCGGCCTGCCGACCCTGAGCGCCATTTTGCCGGTGCTCGGCGCGATCTTGCTGATCCTCATCAGCATGGCGCTGACGTTCATCGCGGGCCTCATCCCGTCGGGCATGGCAGCGAAAAAAGACCCGGTCGTCGCCCTGCGGACCGAATAAGGCCAAAACGCATATTTCCACCACCTCCGTGCAAACTAGGTTCAGCCTACATTTGCACGGAGGTTTTGCAATATGAAGCAGAAAATTCTTGCGGCTGTGTGCGCGCTGGCGCTCTGCGCGGCGCTCGTCCCGGCGAGCTTTGCCGAACAGGACACAGCCGGTACCGCACCCGTGGCCGAAAATCTGGAGCTGACCACATTCCGCGGCACGTCCATCGGCGGCACACTGAGCGCAAATGCGCCCGACGGCAGCCCGCTCACCTTCCGCATCACGACCGAGCCCATCAAGGGCACGGTAACGCTCACCGACAGCGGCACGTTCGTCTATACCCCCGCCGACGGCAAGCGCGGGCGCGACTACTTCGGCTTCCGCGCCGCCGACAGCAGCGGCAACGAGTCACAGGAGGCGACCGTGCTCATCTCCATCAGGAAGCAAAAGCCGGACATCACCTACAGTGACATGACCGGCCGGCCGGAGGAATATGCCGCCGTCATGCTCGCCGAGCAGGGGCTGTGCGTCGGCCGGCAGGTCGGCGGACAGTATCTCTTTGATCCCGACAGCCCCATGCCGCGCGATGAGTTTCTCGCCATGTGCACGCATCTGACCGGCACGGAGACACTGCAGGGCGTGCTCTCGACCGGCTTCGGAGACGACGAGCAGATCCCGGCGTGGGCCAAGACCTACGTCGCGACCGCGGTCATGAACGGAGACATCGCCGGCTGCTCTGACGGCACGGCAATCGTGTTCGACGCGCAGCGCGGCATCACTGCGGCCGAAGCCGCCGTCATGCTCAGCAACTTTCTCGACCCCTCCCCCGCCGCCGCGCTCGAGAGCGCCTATATTCCCGATTGGGCGTGCACTGCCGTGTCGAGCCTGACGTCCTGCGGCGTGTATCCGGACGGCAGCGACTGCGCGGCCCCCATCACGCGCGCTGAGGCAGCGCAGATGCTGCTGGGCGCGTATACGCTGCTGCAAAAGCGATAAAAAACGGACCGTTTCCAAGCATGGAAACGGTCCTTGTCTTTATGCATCTTTCAAAATCGCGTCCAGCTCCGCCGGGGCAAGCTCCGGGAACGGACGCACAGGCGCGGGATTTGCTTCGTGCGCACCGATGCACTTTTCCATCCAGACCATGGAATACCACGTGCCGAACTTATAGCCGCAGCGCGGAAACTCCCCGACAAGCCGGTAGCCGAGGTGCGCATGAAACTGTGCGCTGTTTTTCGTCAGGTGCGCATCGTCTGCCCCGTCCGGATAACCGATGCAGGCATAGAGATTTTGAATGTGCTGCGCGCGCAGCACCGCCTCGAGCGCGGCGTACAGCCGCTTGCCCGTCCCCCGGTGCCGCTGATCCTCGCGCAGGTAAATGCTCATCTCCACCGCCCAGTCATAGGCGGCGCGGCTGCCGAACGGCCCGGCATAGGCATAGCCAACGAGCTCACCGCCGCGCTCTGCGACCAGATACGGATACCGCCGGAGCGTGGCGCGCATACGCGCGGCAAATTCCTCAACATCGGGCACAGTATACTCGAACGTGATGGCCGTCTTTTCCACATACGGCGCATAGATTGCGCGCAGTGCGGGCGCGTCGCTCAGGTGCGCGGTGCGGATGTGCAGTTCGTCTTTCTCCATTGCGTCTCACTTTCCGCTGTCGCCGTAGTTTGCGAGCACGCGCGCGGACGGGTCGTCCACGTCGCAGCCGTCCCACGATTTGTTCGGCATCCAGAAATCGACGATCATGTGCGCCTGACCGGGGTAATACTGCTCAAACAGTTCACGGTAGAGCAGCGATTCCTTGGTGAACGGCTGCGCAAAGTCGTACTTCCGGCGCAGGGTCTCAAATTCCTCGTCCGTGTACTTCTGCTCGGCGTACGCCTTGAGATCGTCGACCATGGAGTGGCCCACTGCGTCGCTGAAGGCCGCCTTCTCGCGCATGAGAATGTCGTGCGGCAGCCAGTCGCCCTCAAAGGCGTGGCGCAGCAGGTACTTGCCCTTGCCGTAGACGTTGCACTTCTTGGCCGGGTCGATGGACATGACATACTGCACGAAGTCCAGATCGCCGAACGGCACGCGGGCCTCGAGACTGTTGACGGAAATGCAGCGGTCAGCGCGCAGGACATCGTACATATGCAGCTCGCGGATGCGCTTGGCGGACTCCTCCTGGAACGCCGCCGGGCTGGGCGCGAAGTCTGTGTACTTGTAGCCGAAGAGCTCATCGGAAATTTCGCCCGTGAGCAGCACGCGCAGGTCGGTCTGCTCGTGGATGGCCTTGCAGACAAGGTACATGCCGATGCTCGCGCGGATGGTCGTGATATCATACGTGCCGAGCAGCGCCACGACCTCCGGCAGCGCCTGGATGACGTCCTCGGGCGTGATGATGACCTCGGTGTGGTCGGCGTGCAGATACTCTGCCACCTCGCGGGCGTACTTCAGGTCGATGGCGTCGCTGCGCATGCCGATGGCAAACGTGCGGATGGGCTTTTTGAGCAGCTTTGCCGAGATGGCGCACACAAGGCTGCTGTCCAGACCGCCGGAGAGCAGAAAGCCGAGCGGCGCGTCGGCATCCAGCCGCTTTTCCACGCCGGCGATGAGCTTTTCACGGATGTGGGTGCAGACGGTCTCCAGATCGTCCTCGCAGACGGCGTCGACCTGCGTCATGTCGCGGTAGCAGGTGAACTTGCCGTCGGCATAATAGTGTCCGGGAGGAAACGGCATCACATCGTGCACAAGACCGACGAGGTTTTTCGCCTCGCTGGCAAAGACGATCGCGCCCTCGGCGTCATAGCCGTAGTACAGCGGGCGGATGCCGATGGGGTCGCGCGCCGCGACGAGGCCGCCGCGCCTGGCATCATAGATGACCATGGCAAACTCCGCATCCAGTCCGCGGAACATGTCCAGCCCCTCGCGCTCGTAGAGCGGGAGCAGGATCTCACAGTCGGACTCGCTCTCGAACGTCTCGCCCTCAGCGATGAGCCGCTCGCGGATGGGCCGGAAGCCGTAGATCTCGCCGTTGCACACGAGCGCGCTGCCGTCGCGCGTGAACGGCTGCATCCCCTCCGGATGCAGGCCCATGATGGCCAGGCGGTGGAAACCGAGCGTCGCTGCGCCGATGTGCAGCATGCGCGTATCGTCCGGGCCGCGGGAAATGGTCTTGTCAAAGCCGGCGCGCAGATCCTGCGCGGAGATGGACGAGCCGAGATAACCGATGATGGAACACATGATTTTTTCCTCCTGAATACATCAAAAAATACGCAGCTACTGTCCGGCAATAGGACGAGTAGCTGCGTATCGTGGTGCCACCTATTTTACTTCTCACGGGTTCAAACAAACCGCACCGGGATAACGTCCGGCTTTGACGGCGCACCTACTGAGGCTCTCGCCCGTTCAGGTTGCAGCTCGGGAGTGTTCTTCACACAGGCTCTGTTATGCGGCTCGCACCGTCCCGCACTCGCTGGAAATGATCGCCCGTGCTACTTTTCTCCGTCAATGCTTTTGACAGAAGTATAAAAATGAAAGAAGAGAGAAAAAAGAAAGAGTAAGCGTTTTTTACCGCACGCTGAACAGCAGGTCGCCGTAGGACGGGACCGGCCACTTGTCGGACGGCGTCATGGTCTCGAGCTGGTCGATCGTGATGCGCAGCTCCGCCATGGCGGAGAAAACCTTGTCACGGTAGTAGTTCGCCAGTGCCTGACTGCCCTCAACCGTCTTGGCACCCATGAGCGCCTCATCCAGGCTGCGGACCTTGCGGTAGGCGTCGCCCAGCAGCGCAGACATTTCGGGGATGATGCTCTCTTCATACGAGCAGTCCGCCGTAACGGACACGGCGTGGATCGCCGTGGCGGTCTCGGACAGCTCGCGCAGATAGCTGCTGACGGCGGGCATGATGTCGCGCCGCGCCATCTCGAGCATCGTCAGCGCCTCGATGTTGAGGATCTTGCTGTAGTTTTCGAGGTGGATCTCGTAGCGGGCCTCCATCTCGGTGCGGGTATAGACACGGTGCTTGGTGAACAGCGCCACGTTCTTGTCGGCGAGGTAATACGGCAGCGCTTCCGGCGTCGTGCGCAGGTTCAGCAGGCCGCGGCGCTCGGCCTCCGCCAGCCAGGCGTCGTCATAGCCGTTGCCGTTGAAGAGGATGCGCTTGTGCTTGATGAGCACGCTGCGGATGAGCGCCTGCAGGTCGGCCTCGAAGTTCTTGCTGCCCTCGAGCGCGTCAGCAAACTGCTCGAGGCTCTCGGCGACCGCCGTGTTGAGCACGACGTTGATGCCGGAAATGGAGGCCGAGGAGCCGGGCATACGGAACTCGAACTTGTTGCCGGTGAACGCAAACGGAGAGGTGCGGTTGCGGTCGGTCGTATCCTTGGGGAAACGCGGCAGCGCATGCACGCCGATCTTCAGCAGCTCCTTTTCCTGGCCGGCGTAGGACGTCTCGTTGACGATGGCATCGAGAATGTTCTCGATCTCATCGCCGACGTACATCGACACGACGGCCGGGGGCGCTTCATTCGCGCCGAGACGGTGGTCGTTCGCGGCCGACGCCACGCTGATGCGCAGCATATCCTGATAATCATCCACCGCCTGGATCACCGCGCACAGGAAGAGCAAAAACTGTGCGTTCTCGGCCGGCGTCTCGCCGGGCTCGAGCAGGTTCATGCCGGTGTTGGTGGTCAGGGACCAGTTGTTGTGCTTGCCGGAACCGTTGACACCGGCAAACGGCTTTTCATGTAGCAGGCAGACCATGCCGTGGCGCGCGGCCACCTTCTGCATGATCTCCATCGTCAGCTGGTTCTGGTCAGCGGCGATGTTGCCGGTCGTGAACACCGGCGCGAGCTCGTGCTGCGCGGGCGCCACTTCGTTGTGCTCGGTCTTGGCGTATACGCCGAGCTTCCAGAGCTCCTCGTCCAGATCCTTCATGAACGCCGCAACGCGCGGCTTGATGCTGCCGAAGTAATGATCGTCCAGCTCCTGGCCTTTCGGCGGCTTGGCGCCGAAGAGCGTGCGGCCGGTATAGATCAGATCCTTGCGCTTGTCATACACGGATTTGTCGACCAGGAAGTACTCCTGCTCGGGGCCGACGGTCGTGCGCACGGCGGTCACGTCCTCGTTGCCGAACAGGTGGATCACACGCAGGGCCTGACGGTTGAGCGCCTCGGCGCTGCGCAGCAGCGGCGTCTTTTTATCGAGCGCCTCGCCGCCGTAAGAGCAGAATGCCGTCGGAATGCACAGCACATTATCTTTAATGAATGCATAGGACGTCGGATCCCAGGCGGTGTAGCCGCGCGCCTCAAACGTTGCACGCAGGCCGCCGGACGGGAAGCTGGACGCATCCGGCTCTCCGCGGACGAGCTCCTTGCCGGAGAACTCCATGATCACCTGACCGCCGCCGCAGGGAGAGATGAAACTGTCGTGCTTCTCGGCGGTGATGCCGGTCATCGGCTGGAACCAGTGCGTGAAGTGCGTGGCGCCCTTTTCGATTGCCCAGTCCTTCATGGCATTGGCCACGATGCGCGCGGCGTCGTCATCAAGACGCTTGCCATTTTCCATCGTCGCCTGCACCTGCCGGTAAGTCT
>OGWY01003595.1_pt1 | contig 10171 bp, 8 predicted proteins | sample 1576121 | NCBI WGS metagenome assembly OGWY01 (sample SAMEA3541543, study PRJEB24748) | human gut metagenome | biome: human gut; feature: human-associated habitat; material: faeces | place: China | collected 2012 | reverse complement strand
AGTTTTCGGTGACAGGTTATTATATTGCGGCAAGAGATCTTTTCATTGTAGGTAGCGCCGTTGAAGGGATGGATGCAACTAAAGCGCTTAAAATGAATGAGGTGCTTTCCGAACAAAAATATGAATGGGGCGGACATTTGAAGCAAGGTGACTTTAAGTTCATAAAGAGCCGGACAAGTCTGACACCTTCTTATACAAGAGGCGCCGATAACAATACATTGGTTTATAATGAAACGGATGATGGTACGGAAACATTGTTCCACATAGATACGGAAGGGTATTATTTCATTACTGTCGATGTGGAGAAATTAACTATTGCAAGTGAATATCCGGAAAATAAATATGAAAAAGTTTGGGCGATAGGTGATGCTACTCCGGCAGGTTGGACTATTATGAATGCGGTTGGATTGACGAAAATTAATAATATACAGTTTGTTTATGAAGGGGATTTATATGGAGGACATTTAAAGTTTCCGTTGGAATTACGTGAGGATTGGAATATACCTTATCTGATGCCGAAGACGCATGATACAGAGCCTGGCGGTGATAATACTATGGAGTATGTAGAGAAAGAAAAAGTAGAAACTCATGATTATCAATGGAAAATTACGGAATCTCAGGCAGGCAGTTATAAAATAATTTTGGATACTTATCTGATGGAAATAACATTTGAAAAGAAACCGAAAATAGAAATACCTGATAATCTCCCTATTAAAGCTGTTTGGATGACGGGTGACGCTACTGTAACCAAATGGAATACACCATTTAAAATAGCTTTCCTGTATAATCCGGATGAAAAGGAAGGTACGTTTGTATGGGAAGGACATCTCGACTCAGGAGAAATAAAATTTCCCCTGAGTAATACTGAAGGTTTTGAGTGTGATTATTTGATGCCTGAGGTAAATGGTACTTCAGTTACCAATGCCCTGAAAATGGTACGTAAAAATTATCCTGATAATACAGATGAGAACGACTATAAGTGGAGAGTGGATGAAGCCGGGAAATATAAGATATCTCTGAATGTGATAGATATGACAGTTAAATTTGAAAAACTACCGTAATACCAGGTAATTATGATAAAAATATTTATTATACAAAAAAATAAAAAACTTATTAATTTTCCTAGACGCATAACCTATCCACCCTTAATTTATATTTTTTTCAATTATTTCATTTCCCCGCATGTCTAAAACTATCAATTTTATCTTATTTTTAAAATTAATATCTTTCGGAACTACTTCTTTTATTAATTTTTCTTCGTTTTTAAAAATTCTAGCAGTTGTTAAATATTTAGGATTTTTTCCATTTTCTTGTAAATACAACTCAAACTTACCTCTTATCAATCCTTTATTTCTTAAATTTATATTAATAATGTTATCATTTTTATCAATTTTTTTTATTTCTAAAATAGGTTTTAAGTCTCCAATATATCCAGCTAATTCTATTTTTAAATTTGTAAAAAGTTTAATATTTTTCTCTTGCTGTCCGGGAGTTTCAATTTCTTTTATACATAAATTAGCCAAATACTCTCCTTTTGGTAACCCATTTGGTGATGTTATCAAAATCTTTATCTTTTTGCTTTCTCCTGGTTTTAAAGACATTACTGTTGGATAGAGTTCAACCCATTGACTCATATCAAAGTTATCTTGTTTTTTTTCTGGATAAATTTTATAAGTTAGCTTATTTTTTGTGCTATTAAATAAAGTATATTCTTTATATCCACCTTCCCCGTCAATTCTCTCATCAAAATTTAATGGTGATATATTTGTATAAGCTAATATATTTATTGAAAAAATTAAAAATAACAATACTTTTAACATAAATTCTCCTTACTTTGCCATATTTGTAATTAAAGGGTAGATAAACTACCCTTTATTTTTATTAATTCATTGTTAATGTAGCTTTAAATGTTCCAGATCCCACATATAAACCAGATGCTTGAGTATCAGATAAAGCAGGCACAGTTGATTGAACTTTTGTCGTTACCATTTTATCTGCTGCTGCTACCGGAATATCTCCTGTTCTAAATGTTAATGTTGAATCAATCTTCTCAGAACTAGCTGCTCCGTGACCATTTAAAACCAATACTTTTCCATTGCTTCCTATATCATTTCCGTTTAAATCTGTAGCTTCGAATTTGGCTTTATAAGTATCTGAGTTATTTGTTGCAAATGCAGCACCATCGGCTCTCATAAGTCTAACTTCTTTTTCAAGAGTTGACTCTGTACTTAATCCAGCAACCATATTTCCATGATCAAAACTTAACTTTTGAATCAAAACATTATTCTCATCAACTAAAACTAATTGAGGCCCTTTTGGTAAAACTGTTACTCTAACTTCTAATGGTACTCCTACACTTCCTGAACTTCCAGTTGTTGTTGGAACTGATCCCCCTGGATTTGCTCCGAATGCTACTGCTGTTACTGCCAATAATCCAAATAATACTCTTTTCATAATTTACTCCTCCTAATATATTATTTTTTATATAAAAATATTCCTAAAATTAAGGACTATTTTTTTACATTTTTAAGTATAATTTTCTGACCAACAAAAACCTGATTATTATAATCATAAAAAATTAATTCTTTTGCTAGTTCTGGAATCTGAATATCTATATCCATTTCACCATTATTATTTATTCTCCCTTTAGATTCAACATTTATAAGACTATTAACTGAATCTACAAACCCTATCCCTATCTCGTAACCTCTACCTGTTCTATTTTTTAATTTTGCAGTGTAATAACTCTTCAACTTACCATCTTCATTTTTTTTTGCTATTATTTTTTCATTAAAAATTTCAAAATTTTCTTTAATCTCACCAACATAAGCCTGCATTTCTAATCCAACAGAGGTTTTTAATGACACTGCTGGAGCAATTCTTCCTTTTTGATTTTTTTGTAAAAAAGGAACAGAAACATTTTCACTCCCCATCATAAAACTATATATTCCGTTTTTTAGAATTGGTGGTGCTTCTATGAAAACCTTTACTTTTCCGACGCTTTGTGGTTTTATTGTTAAAATTTTAGGATAAACACTCACATAATTTGAAATATCATTTTCTTTTCCAGTACTAAAAATATTAATTTTATATCGTATTACTTCGTCACTTGAATTAGTGTATGTGAATTCACCATATCCTTCTCCCGTATCAATTCGCTTATCAAAACCAAGTGGACCAAATTCAAATCCAAATGCTGCTATTTTAACAATAAATAATAATAAAGCTATTTTTCTTAGCATCCTTTCACACCCTTATTTTTTATAAATCACTAACTAAATTTTCTATATATTTTTTCCCAAAATCATCTGCTTCTTTTAATATAGGTACAATCATTTTACCTAAAGTAGTTAATGAATACTCAACATACTTTGGATACCCATTATTACATCTTTTTTTTACTATATCGTATTCTATTAAACTATCTAAAGTTTCAATTAATACTTTTTCATTACATCCCTCCAATATTCTCCCTAATTCACTCAACCTCATTTTTTTCTGATTTAGTTCCCATATTATAAGTACGCTCCATTTTCTTTTAAAAATTTTAAATGTCATTTCAAAAGGATAGCGAACTTCTATCATAAAACCCCTCCTAGAAACAAGTACTAAAAAACCAGTTACATAAAACTTATTTCTAAGTTTTTTTGCAACTGGCGATCATTTTAAAGACCCTATAGCTTTGCGTCATAAAGTTTCCCTTACTTTGCCTATATAAAATTGAAATCATTTCAAACTTGTGAAATAAATATACCATACTTTTTTTTGTATGCAAATAACCCACTTTAAAGTAAGTATGATTTTTCTTAGCTTTCTATACGATTTCTACCTGCATTTTTTGCCTTGTAAAGTCTTTTATCTGCTTCTTCTAAAGCATTTTTCAAGTCATTTTTTTCTTTTAAATTACCATAAAAAATTCCAAAAGAAGATGTTATTATTAAATTATCTATTAACTCCAATCTCATAATATCCTTTCTAATTTCTTCTATCAAATTTAAAAGATTATCTTTGCTTATATTTGGTATTATTAGTAAAAACTCTTCTCCGCCATGCCTTGAAATAATATTTGTCTTTAAAATTTTCATTTTTAAAATATTAGAAATTCCTTTTAAAACAAGATCTCCTTGTCCATGTCCATATGTATCATTAATTTTTTTGAAAAAATCAATATCAAACAAAACAACACCACAATTGTAATAAGGTAATTCTAACCTTTCTTCAACACCAAATCTATTTAGCAACTTTGTTAAAGAATCATGCGTTAAATAATACTTTTTTATATTTTCTTCTAATTTTATATCACTAAGTTTTTTTGTAATTTCATTTTTTTTTAGTATTTGATAAATTATTAAAATAGTAAAAATTATAACTAAATAATCAATTTTTCTTAGCAGTGAAAACACTGTTGGAGTCATGACCTCTATTTTATAGCCAGTTGACAATAAGTCATATTTTTTGCTATAAAATATAGTTTTTTTTCGCTTATATGTTGAATACAATAAATTTTTATCATAGTCATATATCGAAACTTCCATTTTCAATTTATTTTTTAATTTAATCACTAATGTTTTTAGAAAAGTGGGTTTAAAATCAAAATACCAAACCCCTGATAAAACTGCTTCATTTTTTTCTATTTTATAGTCTGGTAAAACTATAGAAACCATTTCCTTTTTACTTACATCACCTTTATAGCGGCTAAAAAATACGTACTCTTTATTTTCTCTGGTTACATTTTTTTTATACTTAAAATAATTTTCTGTAATTTTAAATTTATTTAAAGCAAAAACCCAATCCATGTTAAAAATATCTGTATATGTTATAAATTGTTTTTCTCCTTTTATTTTTGCATAAATTAATTGCTCAAATTCATTATCTGTTATATTATTTAAATACTCTATTGTATTTTTAAAGTCATACTCATTATATTTATAATCGATATCCTCTGGTACTAAATTTTGAAAATAAACCCCATGATTTTCAGTTTCAAAAAAATAAACAATTCCCTCTTTTTTAATTTTATCTGTTAGGCTATAAGTTTTTTTGCTATTTTGTAAATATTTTATTTCTTTTTCCAAACTATCTATTATTTCTTCAAATTCTTTATTGAATTGATAAATCGAATTTTTTACCAATAAAATATTTTCATTTTTTCTATAGAATAAATAAATAATAAATAAAATTATAACTATTAGTATTTCTATTGCTTTTTTTTGCTGCTGACCTGACATTATTCCCCCTTAATTTTTATGCTTTTCCTAAATTTTGATGGTGCTAAAGAGTATTTTTTTTTGAAAATTTTTGAAAAAGTACTTATACTTGAAAATGATAATTCATTTGATATTGTTGTAATTTTTTTATTTGTTGTTAATAAATACTCACAAGCTTTCTGTAATTTTTTTTCCAGTATATATTCTGATGGATATTTTCCCGTATAGATTAAAAATAATTTAATTATATTATTTTTATTCAGAAAAAATTTTTTCTGTAAACTTAAAACTGTAATATTACTACAAATATTAGAATCTATAAAATCAGTAATTTCAAATATTTCAAAATTATGTACAGATTTTTTCAAAAGACTTACTTTTGTTTCAATTTTTAAAAATTCTAATAAAAAATTACTTATTAAATTTAAAATTAAAAGCTCATTATTAGAAGAATCTTTATTATCAGATATAGTTAGAATTTTATTTATATTTTTTAATAATTCATGATTTATTTTGTACTTATTTTTATGAATATTATTACTTTTTATTTTAAAAAGATTTAAAAATTTGTTTTTTATAGATATGACTAGAAAAGTACAATTAGGTGTTAAAATTTTATAACTTTTAAAAAAACAACTTTTTCCTATTAAAAATTCTCCTTCGTTAAGAACCGCATTTAAATATTTTATTTGTCCTTTAAAATTAATTTTTACTATCACGTTATCTTTCGTATAAAAATTTTTGCCAAGCATATCTATTGTTTCCTCGTTTAACTTGAATAAATCAAAATATTCAGAAGTATAAAAATTTATTTTTTTATATTTTATATTATGATTTTTTTCATAGTTTTGGTATAGATTATAAACTATATCAAAATTAAGTTTAAACACTTTGAGCTCAATTTGTTCTTTAAAATATTCATCTAATAACTTTATAATCGATTGTTTAGTTAGGTTTTTTTTAAAAAAATTTATAAAAAATAATAAAATTTTTAAAATTTTAAATTTTATTTGATTTTTTTTTAATGTTTCAAAATCTATTTCATTAATCGCTTCTAAATTATAAATACTATCAATATTTTTTTGACGAAATAAAGAAAAAATTTCTAACTTTTCTTTGTCTGATATAATGTAATCACTTGTCTTTAAAACAAATTCATAAATTATTAAGAATTGTTGATAATCTTTATATTTAGAAGGATTTTGATTTTTAAATTTTTCATTGAATTCTTCTAATATACATTTGTACATATAATAGCTCCTCATATTAGTTTTTTAGTAGTGATTTTTTAGCTTTATAAAGTATAACCTTTTATAAAGAAAATATCAATTTTTGATAATGACAACACTTTGAATTTGTTATTAAGTTTAAATATTTTGAATAATTTTATTAATTTATTTAAATTTACTCAATAAATTAGAAAAAATAATAAAATTTAAGTAATTTTTTAGTGAAAAATGTGTATTTTATTTAAATTTATTTAACTAAATCATTGTATATAGTTGTTTTTTTGTTATATATATTGTTTATATTGTTATGTACAAAAAAAAGTAAAAAAATAGTTAATCTTTTCCTATAAACAAAGGGATTATCTTTTTTTTTATTTCAATATTAGATGATTATTTCTTCAATATTAAGTGATGTTTTTGAATTTTATAAAAAATATCAATACTAAATGATAAGAAGTTTAAAAAAAATTTTTTTATTGGTTATTTCATTAAAAAATGTTAACATATCTACACATCTCAATATTAAATGATGATAAAATAATGGATATTTAATAGTTTACTTCTATAATTCATCATTTAATATTGAATATAAAAATATATGGGGGGATATATTTAAATATGAAAAATAATAAATATTTTATCTCACAAGAGATTATTGAAACACCAAAAACAGAAATTATAGAAGAAAATATTTATATAGATGAAAAATTAATAAAAAATAAAAACTTGATAAGAGTTGACATAAACATAGTTCAATATCCTATATTTAGTAAAAATACTAAAAGAAAAATTAATCAAATAATTAAATATTATTTTAATAGCAATAGGGATACCTACATAACTGTTACTCCTGTAGCAGGAGACTATATTCCTGGTGAAACAGAAGAAAAAGTATTTATCGCTTTAATGAAAATTATGAAGCAAAAAGGAATGCCTAGAAAATTTATAATAACAGCAATAGAATTAAAAAAACATTTAAATTTAAATACGACCAGATATGGAAATATTATAAAAAATGCATTATTACGCTTATCATCAACAAATTATAATTTTAAAAATACAATGTACTCATATGATAATAAAGGAACCTTAAAAGATGAGATAAGTACTCCTATCTTAACATTAAGGATACTCAGCTTGAAATTAAAAGAAAATAAAAGAATTAAAGAAAGTGTAAAAGATAACAGAATAAAAGAAGTTTATGAAATTGAAATTTCAGAAATTTTTTATAAAAATATAATAACTAAAGGATATTTAGTCTATGATTCAGATATTTTACTTAAAATAACTACTTCTACAGCTCGAACAATATATATGTTTATTGAAAAATTAAGATTTGATAAAACTTTTATAAAAATAGATACACTATATTTAATTAAAAGAATTCCTTTACGATTTGATAAAAGAAATGTAACTCAAACAATAAAAATTTTAGAAAAAAGCTTTGAAGAATTAATGAGAAAAAGTTTAATTCAAAATTTTAAAATAATTAAAGAGAGCACTTGGGAAAAATCTGAAATAGAAATATTTTTTTTTGATTTTTCAGTTGATTATAAGCAAGAACGTTTTTATAACGATCTTAACGATTTTAAAAAATTATCAACAACATTAACGATAAGTGAAATGGAGCACGACATAATTTCTTTAGAAAAAAAAGTAAAAAAAGAAATTAATTTAAATTTAGTTTTTGAAATTTTAAATACAATGTCTGAAAAAGCAAAAAAATTGAAAACTATGCAAAAAACTATAAAAGAAGCATTAGAGATTCATGGTGAAGAAAAAGTACGAGCAACTGTTTTATATATGAATAAACAAAAAAAATTAACAAGTCCCAGAGCGTATTTTTTAAAAGCTCTTGAAAATAATTGGGCAAATGAAATTTTAATTAATTTTAAAAAAAATAAAGTAATTTTAAATGATAATATAGATGGAAAAATTATTATAGATAAATTACAAGAAAATAGACAAAATCATATTATGGAATTCTTTTATAACCTTTCATCTGAAGAACAAGAAAATATAGAAAAAAAAGTATATAAACATTATATAAAAAAATGTGGTCAGGAATCTAAAATACAGCAAATAGCTTTTAAAGCTGGTAAAAATTCATTAATAACTGAGTATTTATTAGAAGCAAATTATTTTAATCAAGAAACTACTTCAGTTAAAGAAAATTTAAATAAAGAGTTAATTCAAATAGAAAACTCTAATTTGATTAAAGATGTAGAAGAATTCAATCAATATGTGAACAAAAATATTGATCTTTATAAAACTATACTGGCTTTAGATGAAGAAAAAATAATAACTCTAAAAAAAGAAATTTTAAGAGTTTTAGGTCCTCTATTTATAAAAAAAGATTTAACTACTTCTATAATTGATAAATTTTTAGTAGAAAAATTTAAATAAAAAATAAATCTTCTTCAAAATTTATATAAACTCTATAAAACTAAAATAATATTTTATATTAAAAAAAGGATGACCTAAAAAATCATCCCTTTTTAATTATCTTATTTTTTATCAAATAATTCCAAATTTATAAGATATTTATAACTATATTCAATTTATTCCATATAAAATTGAGCAAGTACTTTAATGCTATTTTAAATTTTTTGATAAATAATCAAATTTTTTCCAGAATTTTTTGCCTTATAAAGTCTTGAATCACATTTTATATAAGTATTTTCAGATTTTTGAGAAAATCCACCACTTATTGTGACAGTTACAGGATTTTCCCATTTGATATTTTCAATGCTTTTTCGAATGTATTCACAACTATCAATACAAAAATTTTTATTAAGATTTGTAAAAATTATTAAAAACTCTTCCCCGCCAACTCGGTAAATACTAATTTCCTTATTTTCAATAGTTTTAAGAATTTTACCAACAGTTGATAATACTTTATCTCCAAAATCATGTCCATAAATGTCATTTAATTGTTTAAAATTATCAATATCAAAGAGAAGCATGTAGTAATTTTTATTTTCCAATTCTTTTAATTTTATATTAAAAGCTAATCTATTGCCTATATTAGTCAATACATCAATTTTAGTTTTTTTATCTAGATATTGAGTTCTTTTAAAAGAAATAATTAGTATAATTAGGCTTACTAATAGAATGATAGAAATATGTGTATATAATTTTTTGTTTTCCATAGAAATATACTCATTTTCTAAATTTTCAACAAGATATAATGTAAAGAATTTATTATTACCATTAGTGATTTTTTTTAAATATGAGATATACATTAAATCTAATTTTCTATATTTTATAAAATCATTACTTTCAAAATAGTATTCAAAAAGAAGATCAAACGCCATTTTTAAGAAAATTACATCCCCTGTTTCTTGAGAAGTTTCTATAAAATTTTTTAGATAATTTTCATTAAAATTTTGAAAATTATATTTCAAATTGTAACTCTCTAAAGTTAATAAATAAAAAATTTTTAAATCTGAAAAGTAAACTTTTTGTAAATTATCTAATAAATTTTTTGATAAATTTAAATTATTTAATGCTTCTTGCGAATTCTTAAGCTTTAAATAAATTTGTGTTTTTAAAAGATTTTTTAATAATAAAATATTAACTTTATACTCTTCAGGTTCACCTTCTAATAAATTAGATATTTTTTGTATTAATATATTTTGTGTATTTTTTTCTATTTTTTTTGAGTGCTTATTTTTTACATTTCTATTACGACTTCTACTACTTAGTCTTAACATAATTACACCCCCTTAAAAT
>OGWY01003589.1_pt1 | contig 10188 bp, 10 predicted proteins | sample 1576121 | NCBI WGS metagenome assembly OGWY01 (sample SAMEA3541543, study PRJEB24748) | human gut metagenome | biome: human gut; feature: human-associated habitat; material: faeces | place: China | collected 2012 | reverse complement strand
CCTAGAAACACGCCCATATTTTTTTAAAAAATTCTAAAAAATATTTTAGAAAAAATAAAATTATATACTTGACTTCATATAGTTAGTCTTAGACTCTTTTTTCTTTCTTATTCAAAAAAAATACTGATATCCTCTTGGAAATTTTTACAGGAATATAGATATAAAATTCGTAAAAATATTTTAAGTGGATTTTATTTTATTGCATCTATATTCTCAGGAGGTTTTCTTATGAACAAAAAAGTTTTAGTTGTTGTTACAAACGTTTCAAAATACTCAAATGTTAACAGAGCTACAGGTTTATGGTTAGGTGAAGCTGTTCACTTTGTTGAAGTTATGGAAAACAATGGCTTTGAAATAACTTATATTAGCCCTTTAGGTGGATATACACCTATTGATCCACATAGTATTGAGCCTGAAATGATGTCTGACTTAGATTGGAAATTTTATACTGATCGAAAATTTATGAACGCTCTTGGAACTACCGTTCCTGCTAAAGATATTAACTATAATGACTACTCTATTATCTATTATACTGGAGGACATGGCGTTATTTGGGACTTCCCTAATGATAAAAAACTACAAGAAATTGCTATTGGTATTTGGAACAATGGTGGAATTGTTTCAGCTGTTTGTCACGGATTAGCTGGACTGTTAAATATAAAAGATAATTCTGGAGAGTATTTAATAAAGGATAAAAAAGTTACAGGATTCTCTGATAGTGAGGAAAAAGAGGTTCAACTTGATAAGCTTGTTCCATATTTAACAGAGGATGAACTTGTTAAAAGAGGAGCTAAATATAGTAAAACTGATAATTGGGGAGAGTACGCAGTTGCTGATGGAAGATTAGTTACAGGGCAAAATCCTACATCTGGAGCTGCTGTTGCTAGAGAGATTTTAAAAGTTTTACAAAAATAATCTTTTAATAAAAAATCTTTCCTTGAATTAATTCAGAAAAAGCTTTATACTATACAATATTGCGTAATTTTATAATGGAGAGATATTATGGATAAATTGATTATTAAATTTTTTAAAAAGTTTCAAGGAAGAAAAATTAGTTCTCAAGATTTAAAACTAGCTTTGAAAAAAGCTATGAATTTAGGTGCTAGTGCTGAAGATTTCCTTCTTATTATTAATTTAGTAAAAGATACAAAAAACAGAAAATATAAATTAGATAAAAAGTATTTAGTTATTTTAACTGCTGCAATTATATATGTTATCGTTCCTATTGATGCTGTTTCAGATTTAATCCCTGGAGTTGGATGGATTGACGATGCCACTTTAATTGGATATGTTGCTAGAGGTTATGCTGAAGTTTTAAAAGACTATAAAGATTTTTGTAATAAAAAGAAGGAGCTTGCTTAGAGCTCCTTTTTTCATTCTTACTATTTTTTTTCTTTCTCTTCTTTTTCATGCTCATCTTTTTCTTTATGCTTTTCTTCAATTTCAAATAGTAGCATTTTTATATCTAAAAGCTCTGCTGCAATTAGTCTATCAAAGTTATCTTTATAAATTTTCTCTAATTTTTTAAATCTATCCCAAAAGTCCTCCACTTCCTCTTTTTTAGCAGGCTCATCTTTTTTTAAGCTCTCTTTTGCCTCATCTTTTAGTTCATCTAGTTTTTTCTTATTTTCCATAGTGAAACACTCTCCTTTTTCCCAATTATACCTATATATACAATTTTTTTTCAAAAAACCTTTTATAATTTAGTTAAAACTTCTCTGTTTTTTTATTTTTAAAGGAGTCTGTATTTTTTTTGGTAAATACTATTTAAGATATCTTTATTATTGGGAGGAATGATTACTTTGTATGAAAATTTTGATAATAGTGAAAATAGTATAAATGGAACGTTAAAACTATTCTCTGAAGCTGATATAAAAACTGTATTTATGACTTTAGAAACCTCTTTAGGAGGTATTAAAAATGAAGAAGCTATAAATCGTTTAGAGAAATTTGGATTAAATGAGATTTCAAAAGAGAAAGTAAAGCCTTGGTATATCCAACTTTTACTGGCCTTTTTAAATCCTTTTAATTTTATTTTAGGAACTTTAGCTTTTGTTTCTCTTTTTACTGATGTTATTTTTGCTAAAGAGACTGAACGTTCCTGGATATCTATAATTTTAATTATAACTATGATTTTAATAAGCAGTCTTATTAAATTTATTCAAGAGTATCGTTCTAGTAAAACTGCTGAAAAACTAAAAAATCTAATTGTTACTAAAGTTACAGTAGTTAGAGATAATCTTCCTATGGAAATTGATATAAAATCCTTAGTTCCTGGGGATATTGTTAAACTTACTGCTGGAGATATTGTTCCTGGAGATATTAGAATCGTATCTAGTAAAGACCTTTTCATTAGTCAATCTGTATTAACTGGAGAGTCTAATCCTGTGGAAAAATACTCTAATTTACTTGTAAAAGCAGGAGCTATCTCTGATCTATCTAACATAGTTTTAATGGGAACTAATGTTTTAAGTGGAGCTGCTACTGGACTAGTTCTGGGAACTGGAAAACACACATTTTTAAATACTATTAGTGAAAGTTTAAAAAGTACAAAAGTAGAAACTAGTTTTGAAAAAGGAATTGATGATGTTTCAAGACTTTTAATTAAGTTTATGATTTTTATGGTACCAATTGTTTTTCTAATAAACGGTTATTTAAAAGATGCTTGGTTTGAATCTTTATTATTTAGCTTGTCTGTTGCCATTGGTTTAACTCCTGAGATGCTTCCTATGATTGTAACTGGTAACTTAACTAAAGGTGCAATTGAGCTTTCAAAGAAAAAAACTATAGTTAAAAAACTTGATTCTATCCATAACTTTGGGGCTATGAATATTCTATGTACAGATAAAACAGGAACCTTAACTCAAGATAAAGTAACTGTTGTAAAGTATTTAAATTTCAATGGTATTGATGATGATAAGGTTTTATATTTAGCATATTTAAATAGTTATTTTCAAACAGGACTTAAAAATCTTATGGATAGAGTAATCTTAGAGTTTGAAGAGGAACATTACTCCATAAAAAATGAGTATAAAAAAATTGATGAGCTACCATTTGATTTTGAACGTAGAAGAATGTCTGTTATAGTTGAAGATAGTGATGGTAATAGAACTATGATTACTAAAGGTGCCATTGAAGAGATGCTATATATCTCAAATTTTGTAGAAATTGATGGTCAGGTGTTTGAAATAAAAGATGAGATTGAGGAAAAAATCAAAAATCTTGTTTCTAATTTAAATGAGGATGGAATGAGAGTTATAGGTATTGGTAAAAAAACACTTCCCAAAGATAGGGATCTTAATTTTAGTAATAAAGATGAGGAGTCTTTAACTTTTATTGGAATGCTAGGATTTTTAGATCCACCTAAAGAGGGCGTAGGAGATACTTTAAAATCTCTATACCAATACGGAGTAGATGTTAAAATTTTAACTGGAGATAATGAATTAGTTACTCAAAAAATATGTAAAGATATTGGAATTGAAGTTACAGGAGCTATTGATGGAAGCTACATGGAAGCTATTGATGATTTAGAGTTAAAAAAACTTCTAAAAGATACAACTATATTTTGTAAACTTTCACCACTTGATAAAGCTAGAGTTGTTAGACTCTTAAAAGAGATGGGAAATACCGTTGGTTATATGGGTGACGGAATAAACGATGCTCCTGCTCTTCGACAATGTGATGTTGGAATTTCAGTTGAAAATGGTATGGATATCGCTAAAGAATCTGCTCAGATAATACTTTTAGAAAAGGAACTTTCAGTTCTTTTAGAAGGTGTTATAATTGGTCGAAAAATATTTACTAATATGATTAAATATCTAAAGATGACAGCATCTTCAAATTTTGGAAATGTATTTAGTGTTGTTTTAGCTAGTGCTTTTTTACCATTTTTACCAATGCTTCCTATACAGATACTTTTTCAAAACCTGCTTTATGATATCTCTCAAATCTCTATTCCTTGGGATAATGTTGATACAGAGGATATTTTAAAACCTAAAAATTGGAGTGCTGAAAGTGTTGGAAAATTTATGGTTTATATAGGTCCTTTAAGTTCTATCTTTGATATTATTACGTTTTTGGTTATGTTTTATATATTTAAGGCTAATTCACCTGCCACACAAACTCTTTTTCATACTGGTTGGTTTATAGAGAGTATTTTATCTCAAACTCTTATAATTCACCTTATTAGAACTAGAAAAATCCCTTTTATTGAATCTAATGCCAACATAAAAGTTATTCTCTTAACTTCTGCCATTATGATTTTTGCTTTATTTGTTCCATATTCTAAAATTAACGGAACTTTAGGATTTATACCAATGCCTATTTCTTACTTTATTTGGGTTGTTTTAATACTTACTGGATACTTTTTTACTATAATTTTTGCAAAAAAATATTTTATTAAAAAATTCAATAGTTGGTTATGAATTTTGAAGACAACTTAATGAAAATGTGCTATAATTAAGGAATGAAAGCAATTTCAAATACATACGAGGAGGGATTTTAATATGAAAAAATTAGTATTAGGAAGCATTTTCTTTAGCTTATTCTTAGTTGGATGTTCAAGCACTCAACCTCAAGAAGAAGTAGTAGTTCAAGAGGCAGTTGTTGAGGAGGTTGTAGTAGCTACTCCTGAGCCAGTTGAAGCTCCAACTAAGCCTTTACCAAAACCATTATTAGACAAGTAAAAATATAAGCTGAGTTCAATGAACTCAGCTTTTTTAGTTTTACTATTCTTTTATATATTTAGCTTTTAAAACTGTTTTTTCTAAAACATGACCATCTATAGCGTCATATAACTCATTTAAATAGAATCCTTTTTTTAAATCCATCTCTTTATCTAAAGCATATAGTGTTATTGTATAAGTATGTGTTTTATTAAGAGGAACAGACCCTCCATATCTAGCTACTTCCTCTTTTGGTAAACTACCATCAATTAAAGACCACTAGCTATTTTCACCTTGAATTAATTTTGAATCTGTTGCACTGGTGTTTTCAGATAACTCCAACTGCCTCTACAGCATCAAAGCCCTCTATTCCACTACTTGTCAGCTCTAGTGCAAAAGATGTCATTCCAAGAAGTAAAAATATGCTCAATAAAATTTTTTTCATAAAGCTACCTCCTATTTAAATTAAGTTATATGATAGCTTTAATCTCTTTCCTAGTTAATTTTAAAGCTATATTTTTATTTCAATAAATTTTAATTAATCAAAATTTTATTTTTTAAAAATCAAAGATTAAAAACTAAACAAATTATACAAGTATATTAATATATTTGAATTTCGAAAAAATTCATCAAATTGAGCTTTTAAAAATAAAATCAATAAACGAACATATTTTAATCTTTAAAAAGGTATTTATTAATCTTATTTAAAAATTGACAAAAATATATTTTTAAATTAAACTCCTGAATATAAATAATTCTTTTCAAATTAAAATCATATTAAAAGTATCAAAAATTAACATTTTATCACATTTCAAGTGAATAAATCTCAAAATAAATATAAGCTATGGTCTACCTTTAACGGTGTTTAGTTATGAAGTATAAACTTTTTTTAGTTTATAAAAATATATTTATTAATAATAGTACAAATAATTTTTTTACTATATATTTATATTTTCATTTAACAAATACTAGTATATCTTAAGGTTGGAGGATAGCATGGATAAAATTTACGATTTAATAATTGTTGGGGCAGGACCAGCTGGACTAGCTGCAGGAATCTATGGAGCTAGAGCCAAAATGAATACTTTAATTTTAGAAAAAGGAACTATAGGTGGAATGGCATCAAAGACTACAGAGATAGTTAATTACCCTGGATTTCCTAAAACTTCAGGAGAAAACCTAGGAGAAGTTATGTCTAAACATGCAGAAAACCTAGGCGCTACAATTGTAAGAGACAACATAAAAACTGTGGAATTAAATGGTGAGATAAAAATTTTAAAAAGTAGAAGAAAAGAATACAAAGCTAGAAGTGTGATTTTTGCAACAGGAACTAGACCTAGAGTTTTAGGAATTCCTGGAGAAGTAGATTTTAAAGGTAGTGGTGTGGCTTATTGTGCTACTTGTGATGCTGAATTTTTCTCAAATCAAGAGGTTATTGTTGTTGGAAGTGGAGATCAAGCTATTGAAGAAGGAATGTTTATATCCAAATATGCTTCAAAAGTAAAAGTTATAGTTCTTCACGATAAAGGAGTATTAGATTGTAATAGATTAAGTGCAGAAGAAGCTTTTAAAAATCCTAAAATAGAGTTTATTTGGAATTCCACTCTTGATGAAATCATAGGAGATGAATCTGTAGAAAGAGTTAAAGTTAAAAATTTAAAAACAGGAAATATAACGAATATTCCTTGTAAAGGTGTATTTTTCTTTGTTGGAATGATTCCTAACACTGAATTTTTAGAAGAAACAGAATTAAAACTTGATAAGAGAGGTCATATTGAATGTGATACTTTATTAAACTCATCAATTTCTGGTGTTTTTGTAGCTGGAGATGTAAGAGAAAAATATTTAAAGCAAGTTATAACTGCTGCTGCCGATGGAGCTATAGCAGCTGTAGCAGCTGAAAAATATTTAGATGAGATGAATATTTATATAAATAGAATTAAAGATAAAAATGTAGCCATTGGATTTTGGAACTCTTTAGATAGCGATGGGCTAAAATATCTTTCTGAAAAAGAAAAAGAGTTAAGAGAGAATAACATAGATGATTTTATATATGTTGATATTAGAAAAAATAAACACTTAGCAAAATTTTTTAACAAAGAAAATATAGATAGTCCAGAGTTAGTAATAAACAAATAAAATAAACATAAAATAGGGAGGTTACAAAATGGGTCATCCAACGATTTATCCAACAGGAGCAACGATTTATAATCCAGAAAAAGCATGGAGTGGTTACACAGTATTTAATTTAATTGGTTTAGGAGCAATGTTAATTGATATGAATGGACGTGAAATACGTTTATGGGAAGGATTACAAGGGTTTCCAAATAAAATTTTCCCTAATGGTCATATATTAGGGAGTAGAGGGGAAAGAAGTCCTAAATTTGGAATGCAAGATCAAACAGATTTAGTTGAATTAGATTGGGATGGAAATATTGTTTGGAAATTTGATGAGTTAGAATATATAGAGGATGAAGGAGAAACTCCTAGATGGATGGCAAGACAACATCACGATTACCAAAGAGAAGGAAACCCAGTAGGATACTATTCACCTGGAATGGAACCTAAATTAGGTGGTGGAAAAACTTTAGTTCTAGGTCACATCAATGTTAGAAATCCTAAAATTTCAGATAAACTTTTACATGATGATATTATTTATGAAGTTGATGAGAATGGAAAAATAATTTGGAAATGGATTTGTAGTGAACACTTTGATGAGTATGGTTTTTCAGAAGAAGCTAAAAATGTTTTATTTAGAGATCCAAATTTAAGAGCTACACACCCTGAAAAGGTTGGAGACTGGATGCATATAAATTCAATGTCAGCTTTAGGTCCAAATAAATTTTACGATGCTGGTGACGAAAGATTCCACCCTGAAAACATTATATGGGATGCTAGAGAAACAAATATAATTGCTATTATCAGTAAAGAAACTGGAAAAGTAGTTTGGAAATTAGGACCTGACTATAACACACCTGAACTAAAACATTTAGGATGTATCATAGGACAACATCACGCTCACATGATTCCAAAAGGATTACCTGGCGAGGGAAATATATTGGTATTTGACAATGGAGGATGGGCTGGATATGGAGCACCAAATCCTGTATCTAAATTTGGAGAAAAAAATGCCAGAAGAGATTTTTCTAGAGTTTTAGAAATAAATCCAATTACATTGGAAATTATATGGCAATACACGCCAAAAGAAGCTGGATTTGTAATGCCACTAGATGCTTCAAGATTCTATAGCCCATTCATAAGTGGAGCTCAAAGATTACCAAATGGAAATACTTTAATAACAGAAGGATCTAATGGAAGACTAATCGAAGTAACACCTGATTTTGAAATTGTCTGGGAATATATAAATCCAAGATGGGATAAAGAAATTATGAATATGAATATGATATATAGATCATACAGAGTTCCTTACGAGTGGATTCCTCAACTTGAAAAACCAGTTGAAACAAAAATAGAAAAACTAGATGTTTCAAACTTTAGAGTTCCAGGAGCTGCTCCAAGTGGTGGTGCTTTCAAAATTAAAGTAGAGGGTGTTACACCATATGTTAAGGCTGATGCTATCAGTGCTTGTGTTGCAGCAGGAGATGAAGTAGAACAAAAACCAAAACTATTTGATATAAATGAAATGTTGTTCCCTGGAATAACATCTACAAAATTAAAAGAAAAAGTTGTTCAAAGAAAAGATGTCCTTATATTTGTCGGAGCTGAAAGATGTAAAAACTGTAGAGATTTACAACCTATACTAGAAGAGCTATTGCCTGAATTCGAAGGAAAATTTGAGCAATATCACCTAGATGCCGACAAAGAAAAACCATACTTAGAAGAGAATAAGATTAAATCAATTCCTACTTTAATATTATACAGAAATGGAGAATTAATAGGAAGATTAATAGGGTCACATTCAATTGATGAGGTAGAGGAATTCTTAGAACAGTAATATTAATTTTAAGAAGGTTACCTTATATATTAAGGTAACCTTTTTTAAAGGAGGTTTCTATGGAAAATGTTGCACAATTAAATGATATAGTAATAGAACGAGGCTTTGATAGAAAAAAATTAATAAAATGGATTATTTCTATAATGATGATGTTTACCCCAATGCTTATGCAGGTTAATGAAAACTATACTACAAATATAAGAACCTTTTTTATGATTACAATTTTAATTATTATGATTTGGGCCTTCGAACTAATGCCTTTAGCTGCACCAGCTTTAGTTTTACCGATTATTTATATTAGCTTTGGATTAGCAACTCCAGCTCAAGCATTTTCACCTTGGACAACAGAGATGCCTTGGTTATTTATAGGTGGAATGGTTATATCAAGTGTTTTTGAAAGAACTGGTTTAATGAAAAGAATGGCTATAACAGCTATAAAAACTGCGGGTGGAACATACAAAGGGATACTATTTGGGTTTCTAATTGTTGGATTAATATTATGTATAATTATACCTAGTACTGCTGCGAGAACAACTTTATTTTTACCTTTAGCTTATGGAATAATCACAGCTTTAGATTTAAAGAAAAATTCAAAAGAAGCTATAGCAATAATGGCTGGAAGTTCATTTATGGCTTTAACTCCTTGGACAATTGTAGACGGAATAAATTTAATCTCATATTCAATAGCACGAAACCTTAACGTTCATTTAAGTTGGGTAGAATATATGAAAGAGATGGGAATAATGACATTCCTTTTATCAACTGTTTATATAGTAGCAATTCTATTTTTTTACAAAGGAAATGCTAGTATTTTTAAAAAAGAGAACCACTTTAAAACAAAAGAATACTTTGATAAAGAACATTCAAAACTTGGAAAAATGACCATAAGTGAAAAAAAAGTAATATTCGTATTAGCGATTATGGTTGCAATTTTATGTACTAGTAGTATTCATAAAATATCTGCTGGATGGGTTTTTGCTATAGGAGCTTTTTGTTTTTATCTACCTGGGATAAATGTAGCTGAAGATAAAGATTTAAAAAGTGTAAATATGCCTATGATAATTTTAATGACAGGAGCTATGACAATAGGAGCTGTATCTATGGCCACTGGAACTGGAGCATTTATAGGTAAAATTCTAACAGGATATTTAACAGGAAGTAATTTTGCAATAGTTTCTATAAGTTGGTTAATAGGAGTTGTTGTTAACTTCTTACTTACACCTTTAGCTGCTGCTAGTGCGTTAATACAACCTTTAGTAGAAGCTGCCATTCAAAATGGGATTTCACCAACTGTGATCTTAAACTCTTATGCTGTTGGATTAGAACAAATCATATTTCCTTATGAATATGTTTTACCTCTAATGATGTTTAGTTATGGCGTTATGAGTCTAAAAGAATTTGTAAAAATCTATCTATTAAAAATGATACTAAGTATAATTTTTCTATTAGTTATTTGTGTGCCTTACTGGGGAATATTAGGATTATTCTAAACATTAAAAGTGAAATTAATTCAGAAATAAAAAATAGCAGCTCACAAAATAACGTGAGCTGCTTTTCTTTTCCCTTCAT
>OGWY01003583.1_pt1 | contig 10207 bp, 13 predicted proteins | sample 1576121 | NCBI WGS metagenome assembly OGWY01 (sample SAMEA3541543, study PRJEB24748) | human gut metagenome | biome: human gut; feature: human-associated habitat; material: faeces | place: China | collected 2012 | reverse complement strand
TCGGGGTGATGATCGTCACCTCGCTGTCGGTGGCTCGCGAGCGCGAGCAGGGCACATTCGAAAACAAAAGACACATGGTTGTTCTTTGCAAATTCCAACATTTTGCTTCTTCCTTCCAGAGATACCTTGGAATAAATCATGTCTTTCAGCCACTCAGCATTCTGGCTGTCTATCGTAGATTTTGATGCAATAAACAGATCATCTGCGTATTCGTCGTAACTGACAATTCCAAAAAAACCATTTTCCTTCACATAGGCCGTAATCGGGAATTTTAAACCATCTTGCAAGTTTTCGAACCTTGTTTCCTCTCTTTCGTTGATATTGAAGAACTTAGGATACGATCTTGCGACGACTTTTCCTTTCTCTGTATCTATATATAAACCTCTTGCTTTAATCGTCTGATCATTCCATTCTTTATCGTAAAAAGCCTTTTCCGTGAAATTAAAAGAAGAAATTTTTCCGAAATTCTTTTCTCTGATATATTTGTTAGATCTTAAAGAAATGACTACATCTGCGATAGAACTTGTTAAAATTGTTTCTACCTGGTCGGTTTCTTGTGGCTTAAACACATTGTTCTTAGTCTCAACGGTATGAATTCCCCCTGAATCGACTTGAACACATCGGAGACTGCCACCAAATTCAACTCTACCTTCAAGGTTAAACACCCTGTCGTTAACCTGCACCGGAAGTCCTTTTACATTTCTGTGACCGTGAATCTGGTAAAAGTTGTCCGGAGTTGTCTGAATAAAAGTATTTTCCACTTCTTCATAGTCTTTATAATTTCCGACTCCCTTTATCATCTGCTCTGTTGCCACAAAAGAAAGATTCTCTGGAACTGTGCTTAATCCACCGTGTGTCACAACATATACGTTTCCGTTATATTCGTAATACGCACACTGAGCGAATTTCCGATATAATTCCCGGATATATTTCTTTTTAATTCCAGATTCTTCAAGCTCCGGTTTTGTCACAAGCTCAAATTGCCTTGATCTGCTTATTTCATCATTTGCATATTTCCAAAGCCATCTTTCATGATTACCTTCAAGAAGCAGGACATTCTTCTTTGCGGCTACCGATCTGAGAAAATTTAAAATTTCTACGTTTTCGACCCCTCTGTCGATGTAATCGCCAAGAAAAATATAGAACTCGTCATCTTTCAATCCGCCGCATCCAGTCAAGTATTCCTGCAATACCGTATAGCATCCGTGAATATCTCCGATATGATGAATTCTTTTATACTCAGATAAATCGTATCTTTTAATCCAAATTTCCGATAATTGATCAGGTCTTATGACTTTTATGCCAGACGGAATTTTCTGAGTCTTAAATCTGCTGTACATATTATCGATAACTTCTTCCGGCACTCTTTTATATTCCGGTCTGCTCAGGTTCCTTCCCTTTGCCTCCTCAATCGGAATATCTGTAAAATCGACACAATACATTCTATATCGATATTCATCACAGAGTTTTTTATACTGATTCATTTCCGATGTCTTCGAATTAGTTGCATCAATTACGGTAAACTCGCCCTTTCGCATCCTCACTTCCAATATTTGAAATAACATTTTCCAGACAATTGCATCATTAGATATACTAATCGCTTGCGTCCCGTCTGCTTTCATTATCGGACTCTGGCATAGTAACCTAATGTCATCTGCCGAAAGAGTATACTGCTTCAGCCCATTATTCTGTATCCAAGTAGATTTTCCACATCCTGCAGATCCTCTCAATAATAATAAAATCCTCATAGCTTCTCCTTTAATTGTTGTAATATAAATTCATGATTTCTCGAGCCATATCGCTTACACTCTTTTTATATCCATCATTTTCAATAACGAAATCAACTTCATCTGAGACTCCATCGAATTGTCCCGTATCCGAAATGGATCTCCTGAAAACTTCATCTATGTCATCTCCTCTCCTCAAAGATTGAATGATTCTGTCTCGTTTTGGAACCTTGATATAAAACGATTTGATATTTGAATCAGGACATTTTTTAATCTTTCTCAGCTCAGATGGTGTCGCAACATATACCTGTTCCTCAATCTTCGTTTGAATCGGCGTCCCATAATACCACCCTTTGTATTCTGATATAGTTCTAAAAAATCCCTGTCTTTCAAATTCTTTAAAAAATTTTTCCGTTATGAACACATAGTCTTTACCATTGACCTCACCGTAACGGGGAGGTCTGGTAGTCCACTGGATAACTCTTTTTACAGAGGTATTTTTTTCAATTTCATAAGCAATCGAACTTTTTCCTGATGCTGATTCTCCTACAAGCACTATCATTTTTAATCTGCCCTTCCAATAATTTTTCTTAATTCGTCTTTTGTCGGAGCCATGCAATCATTCTTTCCTTCCGGACACCACATAAGATATTTGCAATGTGGTTGAAGTTTTTTGCTAAACTCTGGCAAAACTCCCTTTACCTGCTTTTTCATTTCGATTGCTACCGCCCGTATTTCATCTTGAGCTCTTACACAGAGTCTTTTGTACATGAAATTTATGAGAGCTTCTGGAGTAAATCCAATTGTAAGGGCTGTTTCTGTTGCTCGCGGTAAAACAAAATTCGCATCTTCTGTGGCCTTTTTTGGATTCACGCCAGATGATTCAAGTATTTCTTTTATTTTTCTTCTTTCTGAATCAATATGCCTCATTAGATTGTTGTAAAGTTTTACTGCTGCCGGACAATTTCGAATTGTTCTAGGAATGGTATATTTAAACCCATCCTTATCTATGTACCGGAATGAAGCCATGTTTTTTACCATGTTTGATGGGTTGATGTCTATGAAACTATAATTGTCCTGCTCATCAAATGGGATATTTGTTCCTACCTCATGTCTCATAATCTGTTCTGCTGTGCCTCTATCAATATCATAAATCCTGAATTTGATATACTCGCATCTCGAACCACTCATATGTCCAGATTCCTGACAGGATTTTCCAACCTTTTCTGCGTACTTGTCTGGTGTTCCATAACATACACAAGCAAATTCCCCATGATTTTTTACCATGTTCAACAGTTCTTCCTTATTGATAATTTCTACTCTCATTCAAAGCTTTCTCCATTTCTTTTTTAAATTTTTCTTTCACAGCTCCATCTTCTGTATTGATTTCAATGGATACGTGGTTCCCCACGAGAGATGCTACGCCCAAAGTGCTTTTCCCATCGATGATATATCTTCCACAAATAACATCAATATCCTCGTCGTATCGTCTGCAAACACAGACAAGTTCTTGAGCACAATCAAAATTAATCAATTTGCAATTAATCATAACTTATTTCCTTTCCTATTTCTCTGATTTGAACAAACACCGGAAACTGAAGACTTTCGAGTCCCGTCTTTTTATCTTTCGAGATCTCTTTATATTTAACTTCAGCAATCCTTCCAATTAACTCCTCACGATTTCGCCAAATAAAATCCCTTGATTTATCATCAAAACCAGATCCCACATTGACGATATTGTCTCTGAATTTAACCGCAATCGCTCCGGCGGTGCCTTTCAAACGCCCATCTCCTTCGAGAATTCCTATAATTTGAAGATCCATAGTATAAAATTTTTTAATTTTTATAAGACCAAGCGTTCTCTTACACTCATATACTGTGTTTTTGTTGAGCATCAAACCTTCCCATCCGAGATTTGTTGCTTCATCTAAATATTCCATGATTTTTGATTGGTCAGTTCCCTCGTAAACCATTGTGACCACCTCAATATTTTTCAGCTTTTGCTCGGATATTTTCTTGCGAAGTTCCTGCAATCCTTTCTTCCGATCTCGGTATCTTTTATTCGACTTTCCATCAGCAAGTTCATCTGCTGGAAACATATCAAAGATAACAAACTTTATCTCAGGCTTCGCCACTGCATCTGAGTTGATGATACCGGTGCCAATGCGGAAATTCTCTCCATCGGAAAGTCCATCAATATTCTTTCTGATTAATTCTCCATCATAAAACATATCTGAATCTATTGTTTCAAGCTCATGTATGATATGGTTCATACCAGTGAAAATCTTTCCTTGCCTGCTAATCAGCTCTCCTTTATAATAAGAAGCTCTATTCCCATTCATTTTCTGGCTCAATGAAAACCACTCACCATCTCTAAGCTTCAGCTTATTAAAAGCCGATCCGAGCTGAACTTCCCATTGCTTTATAAGGCCTGGTATTGCCTTATTTACTGTCTTAGCATCACATCCTAATTTCAGCGATTTTGTGATGATTCCAACATAGATTTCATAATCTTCCTCTATGGAATTCATAAATTCCCTTACATTTGCTACATCAAGATCCGTCCCTGTATTATGGGTTTTAAGGTATTCCATCGCTTCATCCAGGGAGCTGATTGTTGCATTCGGAGCGGTTGAAACTCTTTTCTGTATCTTCTTTTTACTAATACCGGTCGTGATATTTCCGTTAAGAAGAAAAATAAGGCACTTTTTAAAGAGTTCGTCATTCTTTCCATTCCTTATCAAGATCGCTTTTTCTGTTTTGCTTGATGTGTCTTTAACTGCTTTTAATCTTTGTATTGTGTCTATAATAATTTCCTTTCTGCTTAGTTGATTCTTATGATTTTGTCATACAACACGACAAATTTATTTGAAAGCCACTTATTGCAGTGATAGTGTCCAAAAAACCACTTTTCATATTTTGTAGAGGAAGCAATCGATGCAAGATATGTTGTTAATGCATCTGGTTCGAATGAACCATAAGATAACTCCGAAACCGCCTGCTGCGGGCCGCAATGTGATAAAACGAAGTCAACTTTGTTATTACAATTACTCAGATTTCTTAATCCGTTTTCCTTTTCTTCTGCTGATGGCATCTCCTGTTCCCACCAGCTTAATCCTTTGATTCTAAATCTGTTTTGTCCATATTTTCTCAATTCTGCTACTTTCTCTATCCATTCGCCATCGTTGTCCATGGTAATAATTCCATCTTCAATATCATGAGATGCAGCCCCGCCGAAGACAAAGAATTTTTTGTTTTCGATATCGAAGATTTCACCTCGCATAAGATGAAAGATATTTTCACGAATCTTATGGATCTTTCCACCGTGCCATTCTTCTACTGGAAATTCATACAAGCGGTCAAAATTCTCATGATTCCCATCGATAAATAGAATTGTAAATGGTTTCCTCGTCAATGCATCAAGTACCGCATTTTCTTTGTCCAATAGCGTAAACTTTTCATTATCCCAGATACCTCCAAAATCTCCAAGGACAATTACATAATCCTCTCTCGTCATTGGAGTTTTATAGAGCATCAAATCTTCGAATCTCCCGAAACATCCGTGTGTATCTCCTGTAACGTATATCATACCTACACCTCATAACTGTTATACTGGTTCAACATTTCTGCATATTCTAGGTCAATCGAAGCATAATACTCATCCAGCTTCTCCTTGTCCAGTTCTTTCTTTCTCTTCGTTATTGCAGATTTTAATTTTGCTTTCACTTTTCTTTTTTCTACTCTCCTCTTGTAGGCAGAAATATCAATCTTACAGATAACTTCCTGCTGAATTTTTTTGTTTCCCATACGTTTTTTCGCTTCATCTGGTGAGATGATATCTGCTACAGTTCCATGCTTGAGTTCATAATTACCGCTCAACAAAACGCTGTCACCAGCCGAAATGTCATCATCGTATAAAGCATAATGCCATTCTGAATTGTTGCTTTCGAATTTAATAACCGCTACTCTTTTAAATCCTTCTAACGCCATTACTGACCTCCTTCTTTTTCTTCTATTAACTTATCAAGTGCTTCACATGCCAAGAGACATGCTTGATTTACCACTTCCAATCCAGCATCATGTTCTGAAAACCCACCATAGTATCTGTATTCGGCTATTGCTTCTGCCGTTGTGTCTGGATGTAAAATTCTCCTTGCTTCTTTATAGGTCATTTTCATATCTCCATATTGCACGAACTGTGGAAAGCACTTCGATCACACATGACACTATCATTCTTTGATAACCGCACCGATCACCGATCCTGTATATGCTAGAATCCATGCCACTGACGAAGAAAACACGCATTTAATAAATGCAATAATAATCTGCACAATCGTAACATTTCCATGACTTATCGAAACGCACAAGTCATATATTGGTTTCAACATCAGTAGCCAACCACCAATATAAATTCCAGCCAGACAAGAACTCAAAATAATTGACCGTCCAATAATTTTTTTAACAATTTTCATTGTTCATCCTTTCTCAGTGGTGTGAAAATCTGGTGACTGTGCAACCAAGATTCGGCAGAATTTCATGTTCTAATACTCCATCTTCACCTTCTCCTCCATCGCCATGTTCAACCTGTACAATCACTTTATCGTCGCCGATTTTATCCATTATTTTCTTGACTTCTTCTGCACAGGCATCACTGATCATCCTCTTTCCTTCGGAAGTTCTGAAAAATTTTCTCCTTTCGAAATAAGACATGCCGTTCTTCTCTAGCTCATCTTCAAGTGACCAACGAATCTGCCAGCTTTCATCTTCTACGATTTCCTTAATGTTTTCATTTGTCAATCTGTCTGCTTCATCAATTTCATCCAACAGCTGACTGAGATATCCTTTCTCTCCCGCTGACCAGCCAAGTTTTATGTCATCCGGAAATTGTTCTTTTAATGTCTTCCGGACACTTTCTTCATCCTTAAACGAAAGAATAAATGATGAGCTGCTAGAGTTTGTAACAAAATCGTTTCTAATTTTCATTTTCATTTCCTCCATTGAAACGTTTTTCCGGTTTATCGCATAAAGTTATTTTATTTACCAACGGGCAACCACCGGCACAAAATTTTCTGTTTGGACAACTTGGACATGAATTCTTTAATGGATATCTGAATTTTTCAAAGAGATCACTGTTCCATGCTTCCTGAATCGTATGATCTCTTAAACTTACAAACCATGACGGATTCTGATTCGCGAATGAACATGGCATCATGTTCATATTCGCATCTATGTACGCTGAAAATCTTGCACCTTCGCAATAATCTACGCTTTCAAGATCAATATCTTTTGCGAAATTCACAATTCCTGGACATGTGCAGCTATCGAATCCGATTTTGTGATGGAAATTCCCTTTATCAATAAGCTCAAAGAACTCTTTGATTCTTGGGTCTGAAGCTATAAGCATATTCTCTTCTTTCCCTAAACCTACCGGCTTGTACAATAAAAACACAACTGCGTTGATTCCTTTTTTGAAGCTATTGTTCTTCAATCTTTCAATGGCTGTATCTATCGTCTTATTGCTCAAGACATAATGGATGCTTGTTTTTACACCAGCATTGATCAGCATGTCTAACGTTTTGTCGGTATATCCGACAAAATGTTAGACACCGCAACAGCTCCGCAGTATTCTTTGCATATAGCTGCCTTTTCTTCTGTCATCAAAATTCCGCTCGTTGTAAAATTTGGAACAACCTTATATTGCTTGCATAACTTCAGCAGATCTTCAAAATCTTCATGTGTATCTACATCCCCAGCTCCGCCCAAAGCTACCTGAAACACTTTCCCTTGGCATTGCTTTAAAATGCTTTCAAAATCACTCAGGGGCATGTTGTTGCCGGTTCGCTCAATCGCTTTCTGGTAACAATCAACATTGCATCTCTTGCTGCATACACAAGTCTGCATAACTCCTATGTCCAATAACTCAGGGAATGAAGCCATAAACGGATCTTCTCCTGTGTCCTTTCCATTTTCAATCACCCCAGATCTCATATAAAATCCTGTTTTCGGATCAAACATTGAGACAAAACTGTTTTCTTTATCAAATTTTTTAATCATTCCGTTTATAACCTCTCTTTCTCTAAAATTATGCTGACAATTTGAACAATTTTTCGATTGATTCCACATTATTTCCGTGGTTCATTGTTTTTATTAAGCCTTTCTGCCAAAGGCTGTTCCACTTATCCGGATCCTTGTATTCGCTAACAAGAACTATGTTCTTTTTGCTCATCTGTTCCGCCCATCTCCAAAATCTGTCATAATCAAAATTCCGAGAAGTATTATATTGTTTCACTCCTTCATATGGAATATCACAATATATAAGGCAATCTTCTTGTCCTGAATACAACTCTTCATAATCTCCATGTTGGAAAATAATTCCATCCAGAGCGGGAATCTGTGTTAAAAAGTTTCTTTTCGCTTCATCGTAATAGTTTCTCTTCGATCTTCTTTCCAGGAAACTTGTCCCATTAAATCCACCATCATAGAATCTGCCCGAATAGCTTGCAAAAAATCCTATTCCAGCGATGTACCATTGTTCATATTTTGAGAAATTATCGCCGTAATACGCCTTTCTGCATTCATCATATAGCTCTTTCGTCACTATTTCTGGCAGATCAGATACTTGATTTCTGTTGATAAGCAGTTCGATCAAGTACTTGTTAACGTCTGAAGCAATCCTTGTATTGCATTGAATCTTATCAATTACATTACAACCGCCACAAAATGGCTCTATGTATGTCTCTATCTTGTAATCGTCCAAATATTTCTGAATGATTGGGACAATATCTTTTGCTATTCTGGATTTACTACCCATATATTTCATCGTTTATATGTAGAAAGCTCATACGATTTACAGTGGCCACACTTTTCCCTTTCTGCATATTTTTTGTGGGCGGTAGTTACTAACCCATCTCAAATTTGAAGTGGCACCAAGTCAACCTCCTATTTTGTCGTTGATCCAAAACCACCGTTTCGTACTGCTGTAGCATTGTCATCTGCTGTAATTCCGTATTCTGAAAATATTCCCTGCATGAATCCCTGCCCTTTTTTTACGGTAAGAGTTTTATCCTGCTTTGCGTCGTTCGTAATTTTTGCAAACATATGTCCTTCATTATCAGAATAAAAATAGTCACTATCTATTATTCCTACAGAATTATCCAACTGGAGCCTATACTTAAATCCAAGCCCGCTGCGAGGATAACATTTCAGTACCCAGCCTTCTTTCATTTCAACACGAATCCCAGTCGGAATCTTGATCGTCTCACCAGATCTTAAACTGAATGCTTCCGGTGCATAAAAGTCATAGCCAGCGGAACCTGCAGTTGCACGCTTTGGAAGGTCGATATCTTTATAGATTTTCCATACTTCTTCCTCTGTCGTCTGTGGAAATTCTCCCAGCCAATCTTCTTTAAAGCGGTTAAAACTTACTTTGTAAAATCTTGCAATTCTCTCCATTTTCTTTTACCTTTCGTATAATTGTACTTTTTTATCTTTAATGGATTTCTGCACATCAATTACTCTTTGGTTTGCAGAACCTTTCCATTTCAGTGTTATATCTCTTTGCTCATCAATGTATTCCCCATCTACCAGTACATCACATAACTGTAAAATTTTTCTTTTTCCAGAGATGAGTTTATCTCTTTCCGGATTAAAATCATCTGTGATGACCGGACACATGATTTGCTCGTATGTATATCCGGTATATAACCAAATTGTTTTATCGGGGAATTTCTCTTTGATTTCTTTTATAAGAGATAAGACTTGACTCACATTTTCTTGGTAGAGCGGATCTCCGCCAGACAATGTAATACCTGAGATATAATCTTTTGATAATTCTTCGAATATTTCTTGTTTCGCATCCTCATCAAATGGAATCCCTTTGTTAGGATTCCATGTCTGAGGGTTTTGACAGTTATAACAGTGATGGGAACATCCTGAGAGCCATAAAACAACTCTCAGTCCGTCTCCATTACATACATCTTCTCGGTCTATTTTTAAATAGTTCATATTAATCCGCCCTCAATTACTCGAACGTCTGATGCTTTATTCTCATTTCAACTTCTTGCTGTTTCCCTTTATTGAATGCACTTTTGTAATCTCCCGTCAGGTACCCAGTTACTCTACGGAGCCTTCTGATATCTTTACATCCACACATAGGACATTCATCGGCAATATCGTCCGTATATCCACAATTCGTACACATATCATTTGGGACATTTATCGCAAAATAGGGGATATCCTTGTCCATCGCATAATTCACAATTGTTTCAAGTGCGTCAATGTTATTTTTGACGCTTCCGTCGAGTTCTATGTAGGTAATACATCCAGCACTGCTATATCCTGTAAGTTGTGCTTCGATATCAATTTTTTCCATAGGAGTAATTTTCACCCAAACTGGAACATGGATACTGTTTGTGAAAAACTCTTTGTCTGATACATCTTTTATAACTCCGTATTTTTCTTTGAATTTCTTCATAGATGTA
>OGWY01003582.1_pt1 | contig 10208 bp, 7 predicted proteins | sample 1576121 | NCBI WGS metagenome assembly OGWY01 (sample SAMEA3541543, study PRJEB24748) | human gut metagenome | biome: human gut; feature: human-associated habitat; material: faeces | place: China | collected 2012 | reverse complement strand
CAAAGGAACCATTGTGATTGATACTCCTGAACGTCCGGCCGGCCAGAAAAGCGTCACCGACGGGAAAGCGTCGGTCGCACTGAAAGATTATGCCGGAACAGAAAAACAGGTAAGCATATACGCAAAAGATTATGCCGGCAACCGTTCTGATGTGGTAAAGCTGGATAATCCGTATTACAAAGAACCGGCTCCTGAAAAGAAACCTGCTACGACAGCACCCCAGAGTCCGTCCGGTACACAGACAAAACCGCCTAAGGAAGAAAAACCTTCCGGCTCAAACGCTGCAACCCCTTCCGGCGGCGGAAATTCTTCCGGTTCAGATAACAGTACCGGACAGCAGGAAAATACTTCTGCGATCCCGGAAGGTGCATTTACCCCGGAAGGCACCGGAACGGTACAGGACAACATCAGCGGTACGGATGGGGAAAAACAGTTTTACACCATCACTACGGACGCGGGCAATGTCTTTTATCTGGTGATCGACGGGAAACGGGAAGATAACAATGTCTACTTCTTAAACGGCGTCACAGAGTCCGACCTGATGGCGCTTGCAGAAAAGAACAATGGCAGCATGAGCATGATTCCCCAGGAAGAAAGCTGCAGCTGCACAGAAAAATGTGAGGCGGGAAAAGTCAATACCGGCTGCCCGGTCTGCAAAAATGACTTAAATGGCTGCAAAGGAAAAGAAAAGCCGGCGGAAACTGAAAAACCGGCAGAACCGGAAAAGCCGAAGAAAGAAACCGGCAGCGTCGGCACGATCCTGTTTATCCTTGCTGCCTTACTTGCGGTCGGCGGGATCGGTTACTATGTAAAAATCGTGCGTCCGAAACAGCAGGCCGAGGACGATGCGGAATTTGAGGATGACGGTTATGGCGAAGGCTTTGACCCGGATGAGGCATACGGGGAACCGGAATATCTTTCCGAGGATGATTTTGACGACAAGGACAGCAAATAAGGCTGTCCTTTTAGATTTTATGAAAGTGAGGATTTTTTCATGGAACATATCATAACCAGACGCCGCGGCTTTCGCAAGCTGTTGGCGTTTTTGCTTTGTATGGCAAGCATTTTGGGGCTTCTTCCGGCTCAGGCTTTTGCCATGTCTGTCGGACAGACGGCAAGCTCCTGGCTGGGCGACCAGTATGTGGGCTCTGATGGGAACCACTACCGTGCCCCGGCGCCTTACACCTATCTTGCCTACCATGCAGACGGAACCATCGATGTACACACCAGTTCCGGGGGCAATGCTTACCGGCACTATATGCTGACGGATTCTGACGGGATCAGCCACCAGGTTTACTGTGTGGAGAGCGGGATTCCTTACCATACTTCGGAAAATACCTATGTTTCGGAAAGCGGGACCAACAGCCAATACCTGAACCTGCTTCCTGCCGAGGCAAGGAGGGGGATCACCCTGACTGCGATCTATGGCTGGAAACCCGGTGCGGCGCTCCCTGTTTCCGGAATCAACGAGGATGACTATAAGATGGCAACCCAGATCATCCTTTGGGAATACCAGCAGCAACTTAGAAGCGATCCGTACAGCCGCCACGGAAACGGCCACGCAGACGCCGACCAGTATTTCAGCGTGATCGCCGGACGACCGGCAGAAAAAGCCTATGACTGGATTCTGGCACAGGTTGCTTCCCATTCCACAGTCCCTTCCTTTACTTCTTCTAAGAAAAGCGAAGCACCGGAACTGGAACTGAAATGGGATGTAGAAAAAAAGGTCTATACCCTGACGGTCACAGATACCAATAACTTGAAGATCGATCTGGAGGCTTTGAAAGGCAGCGGCGTTTCTGTGACAAGAAACGGAAATGAATACACCTTTACCAGCAGGCAGATGATGATGGACCCGGTGCTGTTTGAATTCCGAAAGAATATCCCGGTGGCAAACGACATGCTGATCTGGGGCAGACCCGGCTACCAGACCATGATGACCGGCGCCAGCGATCCGGTTTCCTTCTTTGTAAAATTCAAAACGGAAACTTACGGTACCGCAAAACTTGTCAAGACCAGTGAGGACGGCATTGTTTCCGGTATCACCTTCCATATCTCCGGTACGGACATTTTGGGAAATGAAGTCAATGAGGAAGTTACGACCGGAGAAAACGGCCAGATTGAAAAGAAGCTCCTGCCGGGAACCTATCTGGTAAAAGAACTTCCGGTGGACCGCTATGTGACCCCTTCCGCACAGTACGTGACCATTGAAAGCGGGCAGACTTCTTCGGTACATTTCAGCAATATTCTGAAGAAATTTCGCGTCCATGTGGTAAAGAGTGATGCTGACACCGGAAATGCTCAGGGGGATGCCACTCTTGCAGGGGCGACCTATGGGATCTTCCGTGATGGCGAACTGATCGACACTTATACTACCGGACCGGATGGCAGCTTTATGACCCGCTATTATGTATGCGGGGATGGCTGGACGATCCGGGAAATCGAACCGAGCACCGGGTATCTTCTGAATGAAACCATTTATGAAGTGGGTGCATCCCCTTCCCTGTATGAAGTGGAACTCAATACCACAGAAAATCAGGTGACGGAAACGGTTATTTACGGAAATATCCAGCTTGTCAAGCACACCGATGACCTGGACCCGGATGTGCCTGAGGGCGAAAATACCGACGATCCCAATGCTGGTATCATCGAACGCCCGGAAGCAGGCGCAGTCTTTGAAGTTTACTTAAAGGCAGCCGGGAGCTATGACGCGGCAAAGGAAAGTGAACGTGACCTTCTTACCACGGATGCGGATGGTTTTGCTTCCAGTAAACCGCTTCCTTATGGACATTATACGGTCCATCAGATCGCAGGCGAGGAAGGCAAAGCCTTTGTCCCGGACTTTACGGTATTCATTTCCTCTGACGGAAAGACTTACAGCTATATCCTGAACAACCGCACCATCACAGCCCGTCTGAAAGTTGAAAAATGTGACGCAGAGACCGGAAAGATTATCCCTGTGACCGGAACCGGTTTTCAGATCAAGGATCTTTCCACCGGGGAATTTATCACCCAGACCGTCTACTATCCGAACCCGGAAACACTGGATACCTTCTATGTTTCTGACGAGGGCTGGCTGATGCTGCCGGAGCCTTTGGCCGCCGGGGATTATGAACTTTATGAGGTGGCTGCCCCTTATGGCTATGTGCTTTCCGATCAGCCGGTACCGTTTACCATTGACGGCAGCGAGGCGGTTGTGACGGTCACTCAGTACAATATGCCGCAGAAAGGCCAGCTTACCATCACAAAGACCGGAGAAGTATTTGCTTCTGTCCAGGAAAACGACGGACTGTACCAACCGGTATATGAGGTTGCCGGACTTCCCGGAGCGGTCTATGATGTGATCGCAGATGAAGATATTTATACCGGTGACGGTACCTTGCGGGCAGAAAAAGATACGGTTGTGGAAACACTTACGACCGGCGAGGACGGCACAGCGAAAAGCGGGTCTCTCTATCTTGGCCGTTATCGTCTGGAGGAACGTCAGGCGCCTTCCGGCTGTGTGTTGAATCCTCAACCGGAATATGTGGAACTGACCTATGCGGGTGAGACCGTAGAGGTTACACAGACAGCGGCCGGTCTTTATGACGAACGCCAGAAAGTGGATGTCACACTTTTCAAGGCAATGGAGACCGATGACCTGTTCGGTCTTGGCATGAACGAGGAATATAAGGATATTTCCTTTGGACTTTATGCTTCCGCAGACCTGACGGCGGCAGATGGCAGCGTGATCCCGGCAGGTGGACTTCTGGAAGTGGTCTCTGTTTCGTCTGAGGAATCCGGCGGTTACAGCGCTTCCTTCGCTTCCGACCTGCCTTTTGGCAGCTATTATGTCAAGGAACGCACAACCAACGGCGCCTATATCCTTTCGAATCAGGAATATCCGGTTGTCTTTGAGTATGCTGGTCAGGAAACCGCCCTGGTACAGATCCTTGTCAATGAAGGCGAGGCTGTTTCCAATGAACTTCTCCGTGGGCGTGTAGACGGTGTAAAAGTCGGGGAAAACCCGGAAGGCGGCGAGGATGTCACGCTTGCCGGTGCGCTCATGGGTCTGTTTAGACCTGATACCGAAGAATTTACTGAAGAAAATGCGCTGCTTACTGCTATTACCGGAAAAGACGGCAGTTTTTCCTTTGAGAACATTCCTTACGGACACTGGATCGTCAAGGAGATCTCTGCCCCTGACCTTTATACGGTAAGCCCGCAGCAGCACCATGTATATATCGGTGCAGACGGACAGCATATCGAGATCCGTGTGGAAAACACCCTGATCCGCGGCAGTGTGCAGGTAACTAAAACCGAAGCTGTGGAGGAACCGTCCCCTGTGGAAAAGGAGGATAAGAAAGACAAGAATTCTTTCCTGCGCTTCCTGCCCGGTGCAGTGTTCGACCTGTATGCGGATTCCAACGCCAACCAGGAATATGATCCTGACGATCAAAAGATCGGTACGCTGAAAGAAACCGATGCAGGCTATCATACGGCGGAAAACCTTCTGGCTGGCGGCTACTTTATCAAAGAAAGCAAAGCGCCGGAGGGCTATCAGCCTGACTCAAACGCTTACTATTTTTCCATCACAGAAGATGGACAGGTCGCAGTTGTGGAAAATGGAGAAGCCGGGCACGGATTTACCAATGAGGCTTACCGCGGCAACTTAAAGATCACAAAGGATTCCAGCGACGGGCGCAAAGATGGTTTTGCCATCGAGGTTAAGAGTGCGGACGGCTCCTACTGCGAGACATTCACCACTCCAAAATCCGGCGTGATTGAAGTTAAGGGCCTTCGTGTCGGTATTTATACCGTAACAGAAGTTGCAAACCGGGCAAGCAAGGATTACATCATTCCTGATGCCGCTACGGTGGAGATCAAGGCAGATCAGACATCTACAGTCCAGTTCTTTAATGAAAAACCGGAAAAGCCGGATAACCCAAAGAACCCGGAAAAGCCTTCTGTTCCCTCCAATCCTTCCACCCCTCAAAAGCCGGTACCGCAGACCGGGGATGATCCGTATATTTTCCTGTATGGCGGACTGCTGGCAGCCGTACTGATCGGCGGCAGCGTATTTGCTGTGTATTATTTCAAAAAGGGAAAATACAGCAGGACTTCCCCGAAAAGAACGGCTGTCGGGGTTTCTGTCCTTTCACTCTGCGTTCTGGTGGCTCTTGGCAGCGGTTTTTTGGTGTTCCGTGACTTGAACCAGTATGCTGAGAGTAAAGATGCCTATCGAGATCTTGCCGGATATGTGGAAGTACCGGAGCAGACAGCTTCCCCGGAGTCGGCACCCGATCCGACAGAACCAAAACGGGACGATGCCGATATTGTCCTGCCTTCGGTAGACTTTGAAACGCTCCGTGAAAATGGACCGGACATCATCGGATGGCTTTCTCTTCCTGATACGGTGCTCAATTATCCGGTGACGCATACCGACAACAACGAGTATTACCTGAACCATCTTTATGACGGAACCTATAACAAGGTTGGCTGCCTGTTTGCCGATTATGAAAACCGGGCAGATTTTTCAGACCGCAATACGATCATTTACGGTCATAATATGCGGGATGGTTCCATGTTTGCCTTGCTGAACCGGTACGATGAACAAAGTTACTTTGATACTCACAGGCAGATGTATCTCGTTACTCCGAAGGGGGGTTATGTCATGGAGATCTTTACGGCATTTGCAGCAAAACCGGAAGAATCCGGCAGTAAAACTTCTCCCTGGCAGCTTTCCTGGAAGGATGACGGTGCTTATACTACCTGGCTTACAGCTATGAAGGAACGTTCTGCGGTGGAAAGTGATGTGACTGTGACCTGCAGCGATAAGGTACTGACCCTTTCTACCTGTACGCCGGGCGGCACAGGACGCTTTCTTGTCATGGGAAAACTCGTGAAAGTAGATAACGAAATATAGATTTTAGACGGTGCGGGGGCAAAAGCTCCCGCACCTGCTGTTTACAAGGAGGATTTTATTTTATGGTAAATACCATGATTTCCATTCCCGGCTATGTCCATCTTTACCGCTCGCTTTTGCGGTTTTACGACATGCCGGAAAATGAAGTCCGGGAAATGCTCTATCTTCTGAATACGGCAAACCTGGACTGCTATGAGTATTATCACCCGGACCGCAGTGTGATCCAGAGCGGACCGGTCGCTTTTTGCGGATGGCTGGAAACGAAAGACTGCCGCCCTTACCGCACAGAGGTACAGCTTTACAAGTCGCTGCTGTTTTTGAAGCGCAGCATTGACCGTGACCTGATCGTATCAGCTCAAAGGGAGGCTCTGCAAACCCTGCGCTGTATTATCTCCAATCTGGAATACCGCTTTTATAAAGCCTATGGCATGGAGATCGAGGACAAACGCACGGTCTATGGGGAATGTACCTACCGTCTGGTTCCCAGGGAGGATGAACCCAGCGTGTGCCTGATGCACGACTGGATCTACCTGCCAACTGCCTGATGTCACGAATAATATATAAAATATGTGACATATATGAAAACTGTACTGCCTTGCAAAATTTTTGATTTTTGATGTATAAATCAGATTTTTAATGGGAACACTCAAAATAAGAGGAATAGGACCTATTGCAATCATGTCACGAATAATATATAATATTCGTGACATGAAGGGAGGCGGTATTGTGGACAACGGATATACAAAACGAATACGAGAGCGTGTTCTTTCTCTTGAAGATGGAACTGTTTTTGTGATGTCTGATTTTGCGGATATTGCAGATACATCCACTATTCGTCAAAGTTTAAGCCGTTTAGTGCAATCAGGAACATTGCGCCGTATTTTGAAAGGAGTTTATGAAAAACCAAAATATAGCAAACTTCTGGATGAATATGTGGCGGCAGACCCGGAAGCGGTGGCGAACGCATTGGCACGAAGTTATCACTGGACGATTGCCCCATGTGGGAATACAGCATTGAACCTGTTAGGTCTTTCAACACAGGTAACAGCAGTATGGTCCTATATCAGCGATGGTCCATATAAGACCTACGAGTGGAACTCTACAAAGCTGGAATTTAAGCACCGGACCAATAAGGAGATTACCGGATTGTCCTATATGACAAGTTTGGTTATACAGGCATTAAAAACGCTTGGCAAATCGAATGTTACGCCAGAAGTCATACAGATGCTTTCCGAAAAACTGACAGACAAGGATAAACAGGCTTGTTTGAAGGAAGCAACCGAGTCTACGGATTGGGTTTACGATACGATACGGCAGATTTGTGGAGGTGAAAAGGTACAATGAGAAATATAGCAAGACTTTCAGATAACGACCGCAGGGAGCTGTTCAGAAATACAGCAGATAAAATGGGACTGAATGATGCCATCGTAGAAAAAGACTTTTGGGTATGTTTTACGCTGGATTATTTATTTCACCGCTCACCATGGAAAGAGTCCATCACCTTTAAGGGTGGTACCAGCCTTTCAAAAGCCTTTCACCTGATCAGCCGGTTTTCAGAAGATATTGATTTGATTCTGGACTGGCGTGTATTGGGATATGGCAAAGATGAACCATGGGAGAAACGTTCCAATACAAAACAGGATGCTTTTAACAAAGAAGCCAATGTGCGTGCAGAGGTATTTCTGTCCGAAACATTCTGCCCGGCAGTCAAAGCCGGCTTATCCCAGGAAATCGGTTGTGAAGCAAATGTCTACATAGATGAAAAGGATAAACAGACGGTCATTTTCGCCTATCCGCACCTTTTTACGAATACGGCGACTTTACAGGTGATCCGTTTAGAGATTGGTGCGCTGGCAGCGTGGACTCCTGCAAAAACAGCGCTGATCGAACCATACGCGGCAAAATATTATCCGAAGATTTTTGAGCAAAAAGAAACCGCAATCCTTACCGTTGCCCCGGAACGGACCTTCTGGGAAAAAGCCACAATCCTGCACCATGAAGCGAACAGACCGGAACATTTGGAAATGCCGCAGCGGTATTCCAGACATTATTATGATCTCTACCGCATGGCTGCAACACCGGTTAAAGAAGCTGCTTTTTCCAGGCTGGATCTCCTGAAGAAAGTTGTAGATTTCAAAATGAAATTCTATCCCAGATCATGGGCGAAGTACCCGGAGGCTGTGCCGGGCACATTAAAATTACTCCCGCCGGAATATCGGTTCGCAGCATTGGAAACGGACTATAACTCTATGCAGGATATGTTGTATGGGGATGTTCCGACATTTGAGACAGTCATAGCAGCGGTCCAGGAACTGGAAAAAGAGATCAATACACTATAAACAATTACATATCCATTTATTTGCCGGCTATTCTAAGATGCTTTAGAATAGCCGGTTTCTTGTTTTCAAAGGAGGGATGCTATATTACGCAAAATGAAGTCAATGCCGTTTTTGACGAACAGGTGCGGCTCTGTGCTGATACCTTGAAACGGAAAACCAAAGAATACACCGGGGATGACCCGGACCGGCTGGGTGCATTTAAGGCAGCGGCAGCTTTACAGCACACAACGCCCCAGCGTGCCCTTGCCGGTATGCTGGCAAAGCATATTGTTTCTCTATACGATATGTGCTTTGCCGAAGAAGTGGTTTATCCGATGGACACATGGGACGAAAAGATCACAGACAGTCTTAACTATCTGTTCTTACTGAAAGCGATTGTAAAGGAGGGACATACCAATTAAACAGATTGAAGTAAAAATTTTGAACTGCCAGGCGGTAGCGGAAGCAGAAAAAAACATGGTCTTTGCGGCAAGACTTACCCAGCAGGGACATAAGATTGCCTCAATGGACGACCTGATGGAGCTCTACGAAAAATCATTCAGCGTTCAGACAGTAGCAGCTATGGGGGCGCTTCCCCATCCTACCATCCAGAAATTTGCGGTGATCACGGTAGCCATTGTCGGCGCCAGCAGGCGTTTTCTGGCGCAGATCACCCGCCACCAGAACGAAGTAAAATTTATGAGTGCATCGCTGCAGTACAGCAACTATACGGGACAGGCGGATTTCGCTGTCCCGTATTCTATTATGACGGCTCCGGCAGTGGTACGGGAATTGTACTTAAAAAGCTGTAATGAAAGCATGAAATGTTATGAAGCCCTGTGCACTGCCGGAAGCGGGCACGATGCGGCCGGCTATGCCACGCCCCAGGGATTACGGAATGTACTGCTCATCAGCGCCACCCCTTATCAGTGGAAACATATCATCGGCCAGCGGGTATGCCGAAGAAATACAGATGAAACAAGGATCGTGCTGTTAAAGGTCTGGAAAGAACTTTATGACCTAAGCCCTGCCTTGTTTGCCCCGTCACTGACCGGGCCTTTCTGTCAGTTGGATCGATGTCTGGAAGGGAAAATGACCTGCGGACGAAAACTGCAGGCAAATATGACGCCAGAGGATATTTTGGAAAAAGATTATCCTGCTCTTTGGGAAGGAGACTGCCGATGAAAATAAAACTGATCGACTTTGGCGTACCGGAGCACCAGCGTCCTTACCGTCCGCATGGCAATGATGCCGGAGCGGATGTTTATCTGCCCTATGACTGCACCTTACAGCCCGGAGAAATCGCCAAAATTCCTCTTGGTTTTGGACTGGAAATACCGGATGGGTATGCGGTAACTTTGGCAACCTTTGTTCCTTCGAACATTCTCTCTACCGGATGGATATGCGGGATATATCTTTCCCCGTACCAGCATGGCGGTAAAAGGTCTGGTCTGTGAACTGCCGCCTGTGGATTCCGGCTACCGTGGAGAGATCCATGCGATCATCAGCAATGTAAGCAATCAGGCGCAGTCTCTTTTTAAGGGAGCCCGTATCGGGCAGCTTGTGATCACGCCGATCGTCATTGCGGATTTTGTAACCGATCTGGGAACAGAACGAGGAACCGGCAGCTTTGGCAGTACCGGCGAATAGAAAAAGGCTGTTTGGAGAACAGTTTTTGAATACTTATCGGTATAGGGAGCGGACATTTCGAGAACATTATAAAATATAATAAAGAAAGTCACGAAAAAAGCGGCCATTACCGTGACCGCTTACTTTCTGCTATTGAGTTCTTTCATAATACCGAGGATATATTGCATGGATTGAGGATCAAGCTGTCTTGCCTCTGCAATGAATTCCTTTAAGGTTTCCGGGTAGGTATTTCCTTCATCAAAGAATTCCTGCGGAGTCACACCCAGATATTCGCAGATGTAGAAAAAAGACTGCATAGCGGGAAGTGACTTTTTATTCTCAATATTATTGATGTA
>OGWY01003578.1_pt1 | contig 10220 bp, 9 predicted proteins | sample 1576121 | NCBI WGS metagenome assembly OGWY01 (sample SAMEA3541543, study PRJEB24748) | human gut metagenome | biome: human gut; feature: human-associated habitat; material: faeces | place: China | collected 2012 | reverse complement strand
TGGGGCAGTTGAAGTTGGGGTGCTTTGCAATGGCACCCAGGGTGTTGGTGCCCTCATCGCCAAACGCTGCGGCATCCGGCTCTGCGCCAATGCCAAAGCTGTCGAGGACGATCAGAAAAACACGCTTTTCCATATCGTTTTTTCTCCATTTCTTCCGGGGACCTGCCCCGGATAAGTGATACTATCTTTACTTATCATTATAAGCAAATCCTGTGCCGGATGCAAGCTTTTTCGCCTTCCCGCAAATATCCGTCATTTTCACCAAAATGTTCGTCATTTTGTTCACGAATTGACCGGGCGTTTTTTCATTTTTAAACGTAAATGCGTCATTCCGTGGCAAAGATTTCTTGACCGCCTAAAAAATTCAGCCACAGCGCAAAGTTTTCCTTGCCCTATTGTATCCCAGCGGATATAATAATAGGTGGAAAAGTTTTGAACCACAGGATTTTTCCGCTTTTGTACCACAGCACGGGATTTTTCCCGTTGGCCACGTGCAGCTGTCTGTATGACAGCGGACAGCCTGCCGCAAAATAGAGAATGTGAAGTTGTAGTTGGAGGTAGTAAAAGTATATGAGAAAAACCAAGATCATCTGCACTCTGGGCCCGTCCACCGATCAGGAAGGCGTTCTGCGCGAGCTGGTCGCCAACGGCATGAATGTTGCCCGTTTTAATTTTTCCCACGGCTCTCACGAGGAGCATCTGGGCCGCTTTGAAAAGCTGAAGGCCATCCGTGAAGAGCTGGGCAAGCCGGTCGCTGCCCTGCTGGACACCAAGGGCCCCGAGATCCGCCTGAAGGACTTCAAGAACGGCACTGAAATGCTGGAAGCCGGCCAGACCTTCACCCTGACCACCCGCGAGGTGGAAGGCACCAAGGAGATCTGCTCCATCACCTATAAGGACCTGCCGCAGGACGTGCAGCCCGGCGGCACCATCATGCTGGACGACGGCCTGATCAAGCTGCAGATCATCACCGTGAACGACACCGATATCGTGTGCAAGGTGCTGAACAACGGCAAGATCAAGAACAAGAAGGGTGTCAATGTGCCCGGCGTGCATCTGTCCATGCCGTATATGAGCCAGCGCGACCGCGACGATATCATCTTTGGCGCACAGCAGGGCTTTGACTTCATCGCTGCTTCCTTCGTGCGCACCGCGCAGGATGTGTACGATATCCGCAACCTGCTCAACGAGTATGATTCCGATATCCGCATCATCGCCAAGATCGAGAACCGTGAGGGCGTGAACAACATCGACAGCATTCTGGCTGCAGCCGATGCTGTCATGGTGGCCCGCGGCGATCTGGGCGTTGAGATCGACTTTACCGAGCTGCCCGGCATTCAGAAGAATATCATCGAGCGCTCCTTCTCCTTTGGCAAGCCCATCGTCACCGCTACCCAGATGCTGGACAGCATGATCGTGAACCCCCGTCCCACCCGCGCCGAGATCTCTGACGTGGCAAATGCCATCTACGACGGCACCTCTGCCATCATGCTTTCCGGCGAGACTGCTGCCGGTGCTTACCCCGTGGAGGCCCTCAAGACCATGTCTGCCATTGCTGAGCGCACCGAGCAGGAGAATCACGCCCGCTTTGTTCCCCTCACCGAGAACACCGGCAAGATCAGCGTGAGCGATGCAACTGCACACGCTGCCTGCCTGACCGCCAAGGACGTGAACGCTGCCGCCATCGTCACCGTGTCCGAGTCCGGCAACACCGCCCGTCTGCTGAGCAAGTACCGCCCGGAGCAGCCCATCATCGCCTGCGTGATGAAGGAGCAGGTGCAGCGTCAGCTGGCCCTGAGCTGGGGCATCACCCCGCTGATGATGCCTCTGGCACACAGCACCGATGAGCTGATCGAGATGTCCACCTCTCTGGCCAAGGAGAACGGCTACCTGCACAACGGTGAGCTGGCCGTCGTCACCGCCGGTGTCCCCGTGGGCGTTTCCGGCACCACCAACATGATCAAGATCCACATGGTCGGCAACTGCCTGTCCACCGGTGTGGGCGTCGGCCGCGAGAACGCCGACCTGACCAGCGCTTCCGGCAAGGCCTGCGTCTGCCGCACGCTGGACGAGGTCCGCGCCAAGTTCAAGCCCGGCATGGTGCTGGTCGTGCCCTCCACCACCAACGAGATGCTGGAGTATGTCCGCGATGCTGCCGCTCTGGTGGTCGAGGAGGCTGGCCTGAACAGCCACGCCGCCATTGCCGGCAAGGCCCTGCTCAAGCCCACCATCGTGGGTGCCCTGGGTGCCTGCAGCCACATCCGCGACGGTCTGGACATCGCTGTGGACTGCGCCCACGGCAGCGTCCAGCGCCTGCAGGCCTGAGAGGTGCACGAGATGGAACGGATCGCAAGTTTCTGCGTGGACCACACCAAACTGGACCGCGGCATGTACCTGAGCCGTCAGGACGGCGATGTGCTCACCTGGGACATCCGGATGAAGAAGCCGAACCACGGCGATTATCTCTCCACCGGGGCCGCCCACACACTGGAGCACCTGTTCGCCACCTACGCGCGGAACAGCGCTTTCCGGGACGGCGTCATCTACGTCGGCCCCATGGGCTGCCGCACCGGCTTCTATCTGCTCACGCGCGGCCTTACCCCTGCCGAAGCGCTGAAGCTGACGGTGGAGTCCTTCCGCTTCATGGCGGCCTTTGAGGGCGCTGTCCCCGGTGCCAGCGAAGTGGAATGCGGCAACTACCGCGACATGGACCTGCCCGCCGCCAAGGCCGAGGCAGCCGCCATGCTCCCTGTTCTGGAAGCGCTGGCCGCTGACCAGCTGCACTACTAATTTCAATCAAACCAACGACCGGGAAGTCTCTCACCAAAGAGGCTTCCCGGTTTTTTGATAAAAAGATGGATTTTTATGTGCAAATCCTTTATAATGATTTTAGTCTCATTCCCTCTTTTCACGGAGATCCCGATCCTGCGAGGGGCTGACAAGATCACATTGCGGAGGTTCAGGATATGGCAGAATACATTTTGCTGATCGACAGTAACGATGAGGAGGCCGAGGGCTTTGTGCGCGGGCTGGAAGAAGCGACCGCTTCCCCCTGGGAAGTCGAGCTTTATCCCAACAACAAGACCTACGGTCTGCGCCGCTACCTCAAGTTTTTCACGGTGGCGCTCCATGTGGTCACCCACCCGGCCCGGTATTCCGGCAAGACCCTGCTCTGCTGGCAGCAGTTCTACGGCATCGCCATCGCGTTTTTCTGCCGGTTGTTCCACCTCAAAAAGCGGTTCCGGCTCGTCATCATGACCTTTATCTACAAGCCGCGGTCCGGCTTTGCCGGGAGGCTGTTCGAGCGCTTTGTGCGGTACGCCGTCACTTCCGACGCAGTGGACCGCATCCTGCTGACCACCCGCGCCGAGGCCCCGCGCTACGCCGAGACCTTCGGTCTGCCCCTTTCCCGATTCGGTTTTGCCCACTGCGGCTCGATCCCGCACGACCCCGCCGCCTACGACGACCCGGCACTGAAAGCGCAGGGCTACTATTTTGCCACCGGCCGCAGCAACCGCGACTATGATTTCCTTATCCAGGCGTTCCGGGGCCGCCCGGAAACGCTCTGCATCGCCTGCGATGTCCTCGCCCCCTGCCCGGAACCCAACATCCAGGTCGAACAGAACCTGTTCGGCGAGGCCATGCTGCGCCGGATGCGGAACGCCAGAGCCGTTCTCTTCGCCTTTGAAAACGACCAGGTCGCCTCCGGGCAGCTGACCTTCCTCACGGCCATGGATCTCGGTGTACCCGTCATCGTGACCCAGACACAGGGCCTGACAGACGACTATCTCACCGATGGCGTCACCGGCCTTGTGGTGCCCAAGGAGGAAGCGGCTCTGCACGAGGCGATGGACCGGCTGGCCGCAGACCCTGCCTTTGCCGCCCGGCTCAGCGCCAACGCAGAGCAGGCGTTCCGCACCCGGTTCACCTATTACCATGCCGGCAAAGAAGTCGGCGCACAAGTTTCCGAAAGCGAGGTGGTCTGAATGCCCTGCATCAGCGTGATCGTCCCGACCTACAATGTTCTGCCCTATCTGGACCGCAGCATGACATCCCTGCTGGGGCAGACCCACCGGGACCTTGATATCCTTCTCATCGACGATGGCGCCACCGACGGCTGCGCCGCCCGCTGCGACGCCTATGCCCGGCAGGACCCGCGCATTCGGGTCGTCCACCAGCCCAACGGCGGCCTCAGTGCAGCCCGCAACACCGGGCTGGACCATGCAGTCGGCGATTTTGTCGCCTTCCTTGACCCGGATGACTACGCCGACCCCCACATGCTGGAACGGCTTCTGACCACGCTCACCCAGGCGCAGGCCGACACCTGTTTCTGCCGCTATTACGATGTCTCCGCCGACGGAAGCGTCCGCCTTGCCCCGGAGGACTATGCGCGTTCCCTCTACACCGGTGCTGAGATCGACCAGCTTCTTCTCGGCATGGTCGGCTCCCGGCCGCACCATCCCCACGACGTGGAGATCGGAATGTCGGTCTGGAAGGGGCTCTACTCCCTGCCCATCCTCCGGGCGCACCACATCCGGTTCCTCTCCGAGCGGGAGTACCTGTCTGAGGATCTGCTGTTCCATCTGGACTATCTTGCCCACGCCGGGGCAGTCGCCATCGTACCGGAGCCTCTCTATTATTACTGCCAGAACCCTGCCTCCCTCACCGGTGTATACCGGGCCGACCGCTTTGCGCGGGAAAAGCGGTTCTACGAGAAGGTCTCGGCAGAGCTTGCCCTGCGCTTCCCGCCCGAAGTCTACCGTCCGCGGCTCGACAAGGCCTTTTTAGGCCGGGTCCGCCGCTGCATCGCGCAGGAGGCCGCACACAACAAAAACAGCCTGCGGAACATCGCGGCCATCTGCCGGGATCCTCTTGTGCAGGCTGTTCTCCGGGAGCTGGATGAGAGCCAGCTGCCCCGGCTCAAGCGGGTGCTCCACTGGGCTATCCAGCACCATTGTGCGCTCTTTTTGTATGGGGCATTCCGGCTCAGATAAGCCCCAGCGCCGCAAATTCCCGCGCGATGCCGTCGTCGGTGACGGCGGGGCAGAGATGTAGCGCAACGACCGGGAAGTCTCTTACCAACGAGGCTCCCCGGTCGTTTTTCTTTTTGATCTTCTAATTTTTTCTCCGGAACTGTTCGGTGAGTGCCCTTGCGCCTTGGATCAACGCTTCTCCTTCGGTGTCCCAATGCTTCAGGACCTGTTCCAGATGAAGCGTCAAAAGAGACGCTTCGTAGTAATTTTCCGTGTGGCCGCACCGAACATTTTCCCACGCCCACATGCTGTCCGGTTCAAATTCGTATGTACAGATTGCCTCGATCTGCGCACGGTGCTTCCGATACGCCTCCACATGCGTCTGCTTTTCTGCCGCATCTTTCTTATTGTACGGATCATAAAACCGAAGTGAAAGATAGGTTCCGTCCTGATCACTATCCATCCGCCAGAAAATACGATATCCGTCTTTTTGAGTGGGAAACAAATACTCCGCAATGACCATTTCCGTCCAGGGCCTGCCAAAACTGGAGCCATGGTAGACCTCATAAAGAACACTGCCTCGTTTCCAGAGCGTTTCCGGAAAGATCATCCGCATCAATGTATGTTGCGCGATTGCACTGTTATTCAGCCGTTCCGACTCCTGCAAAAAATCCTTTTCCCGCGCCTGTTGCTCCAGTTTTCGCTCCAGAAAGGTGAGATAGGCGTCCAAAATCTCGCTTTTTCCTTGATAGGGTGTCAGGCATTGTAAAAACGCTTCGCCCGTAATGGTGACGTCTGCATCTACGAGTCGGTCTGCATCATAGAGAAAGCCCGTCTTGAAATAAACCGTCCTGAGTTCCACATTCTCATGGATGCCGCAGAGCCGCCGCTCTTCTTCGGAGAGCTGCGTCATTCGTTCGCGATATCTGCGGATCTGTTCCCCATGTTCCGAGCTATCCGTCTTATCTTCCACCAGGATCACACGATTTTTTCCCGTCAGGCAGATCAGAATGTCTGTTTTATAAAACTGCTGTATCGTCTGAAGCGTCTGTCCGCTTTCGACTGTCACCTCGCCCATTTTCTTCAAAAGGTCTACGGCCAGCGGGTACAGATTCGATGCCGGTTCATTCAGCCAATTCAAACACCAGCAGATCACTGCATCCTGCGACAATTCACTGGTTGCATAGTCAAAAAGATTATTCATTGGTTTGTCCTCAGATCAGCCCCAGCGCTGCAAATTCCCGCGCAATGCCGTCGTCGGTGACGGCGGGGCAGATGCGGTCACAGCGTTTTTTCAGGTTATCTGAGCCGTTGGCCATGCAGACGCTGATGCCGACAACGTCCGTCATCTGCAAGTCGTTGTCGCTGTCGCCAAAGCCGATGGTATCGGCCAGCGAGCAGCCCAGGTGATTGCAAATGGCCCGGATGCCGCTGCCCTTGTTGAATTTGCGGTTGATGAGCTCTCCGTTCACGATGCCGCCGCCCTCGTCGCCAAGGCGGGATTCGCAGAAGACGAACTGGTCTTCGTACTGCCGCTTTACCTCCGTCAGGCAGGCTTCGTTGGGCGCAATGAAAACGATCTTGTAGACCGGCTCGCCGTGGTATTCCTCGATGGGGCGGATGGTCATCCCGAACTCCATCATCTTCCGCCAGCGCTCGGCCTCGCTGTTGGTCTGGCCCGGCTTTTTGGGGAAGAGGTTGGCGAACCGCTCGATCATTTTGATGCCGCCATACGTATCGTCCCGCACTTCCAGTGTGCACTCGGCCCCGCATGATTGCAGCGCCGCCCGCAGGCCGCGCACCTGCTCCGGCTCCATGGGGAGGTCCACCAGGACCTTTCCCTCACAGCCCACATAGCCGCCTGCCGAGCAGACGAAGCCGTCGAACCCGTAGTGGAAGAGCGGTTCGGTCATCCGGAGATTCCGCCCGGTGCAGAGAAAGAGCTTGTGCCCGTTGGCGCGGGCACGGCGGAGAGCCTCCACCGCACTGTCCGGCACGGTCATCTCACCCGGCGGCAGCAGAGTGCCGTCGATATCCAGAAAGATCAGTTTTTGTTTCATTTTCCCATCCCCATCCAGCGGAAGAGCAGGCCCAGCACCAGCATGGCCAGCAGCAGGCCCAGCACCGCGTAATTCGTGCGGGGCGTCCGGCTGCGTCTGCCGCTCCCCTGTTTGCGATTCGTCGTGTTTTTGCGGGCCGTGCCGTTCCGGCTGCTCGAAGTACGGCCCGCGCTGCCGGAACGCGGTCTGCGGTTGGCCGCAGTGCCCGAACCCGACCCGTTCCGCTGGCTGGCGTTCCGGGCTTTTCCGGTGCTGCGCGTCTCCTGTCCCTCCGGCTGCGATGCCCTGGCGACGGGCTTTCTTGCCCCGCAGCGGTCCAGAAATGCCTCCGCCTGCCGGTAATACTGCTCCAGCTCACTGGTGCGCAGGGCTGTGCCCGCATAGCCCTCTTCCAGCGCCTCCACGGCCTCGTTGAAGAGGATGGCCGCTTGGGTCCCGGCGGTGCGGTCCGATGCGTGTGCGGCCTCGTTGCGGGCCGTGCGCACCGCGTTGCAGGCGCGGCGGGCAGCACCGGGGTGTTCGGTATTGCCCAGCAGGTCCAGCGGATGGGCAGCGTCCTTTTCGGGGTCCAGCAGCACCCGCATACACAGGGTGGTGTCCAGCTGGCTCCAGCTCGTCCTGCCCGAAAGGTCGGGCATCCGCTCGTAATACTCCGGGCTCTCCTGCTGGCGCTGGGCGATGTGTTCCAGCAGGGCGTTCAGGCTGTGGGCACCGGGCTTTCGCTCCCAGTGCCAGCGCAGCAGCTTGCGGCTGATCTCGTCGCAGGCTGTTTTGATCTCAAATGCCACTTGCAGTGTTTCGTCTGGCATAGTATCCTCCCTTGAGAAAACCAAAAACGGAGGAAGCGTTGGGCCTCCTCCGTTCGTTTTTTACATCATGAACTGATAGTACACAAAGCCCCACAGCGCGATGCCGGCGCAGAGGATGGCCGTGAGCGGCGGCACCCAGCGGATGAGCGTTTCGGCCACGCCGTCGCGGGGCTCGGTCTGCTCTTCCTCTTCGGCGTCCTCCGGCTCGGCCGGGCGAACGGTCTCCCGCCCTCTGGCCGGGATGACGCGGGTCCCCTCGTCGTCCGCATGGGCCGGGCTGGTTTTGCCGGGAAATGCCGCACGAGTGGAAGCATCCAGCACACGGGTGCTCTCTGCATCCGGCGCGTTCTCCAGCGGCGGCGCAAAGGAAGCGGGCCTGTCCACTTCCTCAGCCGAAGGCCGCAGGGTCGTGCGCGGCGGCATCACGCGGGTGGCCTCCGCATCCGGTTCTGTCCGGGGCGGCACACTGCCCACGATGCGGGTCGGCTCTTCCGGCGGGACCGGGGCAGCACCCACAACGCGGGTGCGCTCGTCCGGCTCCGTCTGCACAGGCCGCACCGGCTCGGCGGCGGGCACAGGCTCCTTCTTTTCCGGCTGCAGCAGGGTGTTCAGTGCGTTTTGCAGCAGGATGCGGTCGCAGCCGCACTCCGTGCAGTAAACGGTGTCTTCTTCCTTCGGGTGGAAGGAACCGCAGGCGCAGTACCAGCCGTTCTCGAAGACCTGGGGCATATACTTGAGGCCCTGACGGTTCATCCGGGCTTCCAGCGCCTTTTGCAGCTCCGGACTCAGGCGGCGCGGGGCGGGCAGGCGGACGCGCTTGATGGCGTCCAGATGCACGACCTTTTTGCCGCTGTAAACATTTCGGAGAGACACATCCACGCTGGTGATGGCCTTCTGGGTCACGAACACCGCATCGTCCATGCCGAAGCTCTCGCCGGGCTTGACCTCGATGTCGCGGTACTCGAACTGGTCCTCACAGAGGATGACGCCATCCACGCCCTTGCACTTGAAATGGATTTCCAATGCGGTCAGGGTCACGCGGGAAATGTTCTTAAAGGTCAGACAGACCGCGTGTTCGCCGCTGACTTCGCCCTTGAGCAGCTCCACGCAGACGAACTGCACCGGGCTGCCCGGGGTGTAATAGTTGGCCCGTGTACGCGCGACCGGTTCAAAATTTTCCTCCACAACACTCTCCCCTTTCTCTTGGTTTACTGGTTGGCTTCGCCTTCATCCGGCGTTTCGGGGGCCGGGGCTTCCTGCGGGGCAGCATCCACTGCCTCAGCAGGTTCGGCAGGTTCGGCAGGCTCCGCAGCCTCTGCGGTCTCGGCCTGTTCCACAGGCTGGACAGCGGGCTGATCCTCGGCGGGCTTTGCATCGGGGTCCTCACGCTGGGGCAGGGTCTCGCCTGCCATCACGGCGTTGAACTCCTTCTCGTTCAGCTTCTCGCGCTCCATCAGGGCCTGTGCCAGCGCATGGAGCTGGTCGATATGCTCCGTCAGGGTGCGGCGGCAGGTCTCGTAGGCCTCGTCGATGATGTCCCGCATCTCGCTGTCGATCTCAGCAGCGGTGGTCTCGCTGTAGCCCTTGCCCTGACCGAGGTCGCGGCCCAGGAAGGTCTCCTCCTGAGAGGTGCCGTAGACCACAGGGCCAAGGCGCTCGGAGAAGCCGTACTTGGTGATCATCTGGCGGGCGATGTTCGTCGCCTGCTGCAGGTCGTTGGACGCACCGGTGGAGATGTCGTCCAGGATAAGCTGCTCGGCTACGCGGCCGCCCAGACTGGACACGATGTACAAAAAGCCCTCGGCCTCTTTGGCGATCATGGCAATGCGGTTTTCGGAGGTGGGCGCGATCATCGAGATGAGGTCTACGCCATATTTGCGGCAGATGGGCAGGAATTCGTCCTTTTCCTCATAGGGCAGGTCGGGCAAAATCAGGCCGTCGATGCCGATCTCTGCACAGGTGGAGATGAACTTCTCGGCCCCGTAGGAGAACACCACGTTTGCGTAGGTCATGAACACCATGGGGATGGTCACATCCCTGCGCACCTCGCGGACGAGATCGAACACCTTATCGGTAGTGGTGCCTGCCTTCAGGGCCCGGATGTTCGCGCCCTGAATGACCGGGCCCTCGGCGGTGGGGTCCGAGAACGGGATGCCCAGCTCAATGAGGTCGGCACCGTTTGCCGCCATGGCACGGACGGCTGCGGCGGTGGTGGCCAGATCGGGGTCGCCGCAGGTGATGAACGGAATGAATGCTTTGCCGCCTGCAAAGGCCTTTGCAATGTTACTCATGAAGATCCTCCCCTCTGTAGCGGGCGATGGCGGCGCAGTCCTTATCGCCGCGGCCGGAAATGGTGATGACGATGATCTTGTCTTTGT
>OGWY01003576.1_pt1 | contig 10222 bp, 12 predicted proteins | sample 1576121 | NCBI WGS metagenome assembly OGWY01 (sample SAMEA3541543, study PRJEB24748) | human gut metagenome | biome: human gut; feature: human-associated habitat; material: faeces | place: China | collected 2012 | reverse complement strand
TAAATCTTCCTGTTCAATATCCGCACATTTTCCGTTATCTCCCACTATAACCGCGCTTTGAATATCGGATATATCATTCACTCCCAAAACGCTCTGAAAAGAAAACATTTCGGCAAATGCCGTTGTTGACATCATTGTCGCAAATATGATACCTATAATACAAAGCAATTTTTTCATAACTCTTCCCCCTTAACTGTTTGTCATTTTCATTATAATTTCACGAACTCCGTCACTGTCGTTTTTATAGGCTTTTTCGTACAGCTTATCAAGCATTTCCGCAAAATTTTCTATACTGCTGCCGTTTACACGCAATATTTTCTTATAGCGTGTTTTTTGCGGTTGTTCAAAGTCAAAAAACAGTTTTTCGTGAAGTTTATCCCCTTTTCTCAGACCTGTAAACTCAATTTTTACATCTTTGTACGGCATTTTTCCACCGTCTTTTATAACTTTTTCCGCAACGTCAAGTATTCTCACCGCTCCGCCCATATCAAACACAAAAATTTCGCCGCCATTCGCAATCGTCATTGACATAAGAACAAGCTCAACCGCCTGCGGTATCGTCATAAAAAATCGTGTTACGTCTTTATCCGTCACCGTCACAACTCCGTTTTCGATTTGTTTTTTAAATAACGGAATAACAGAACCGTTGGAATTTAAAACATTTCCGAAACGCACCGCCGAAAACTTAGTGTGTTTTGATTTCAGCGACTTTTCATACACATACATTTCACAACAACGCTTACTTGCACCCATCACGCTTATCGGCTCAACCGCCTTATCCGTTGAAATAAGCACAAAATTGTCCGCGTTATATTTTTCGGCTAAATCGGCAACCATTTCTGTACCCTTTACATTGTTTTTGACAGCCTCCTCGGGACTAAGTTCCATAAAAGGAACGTGCTTATGTGCCGCCGCATGAAATACAATATCGGGACGATATTTATTCATAATGCAGTCCATTTTCTCATAATCTCGAACAGACGCAATTTCAACCGTCACCTTGTCGCCGACTTCACATTTTACACTGTACGCACCGTTTTCGTATATATCGACAATTACGATTTTTTCCGCATTGAGTTTTGACAGTGAACGCACTATTTCACTGCCGATTGAACCTCCGCCGGGCGATGGTCGTTTCCGGAGCAGTTGGTACTTGTATCCCGCTGTTTTTCAAGAAGATCCATGTAGACCCGGCCGTTGCGTCCGGCCCGCTGATCACAACGATCAACGACCTTGTCGCAGTTGTGTCTTATTACGGACTGAGCTGGATTCTTCTGATCAATATACTGCATTTGGCAGGCTAAAATAAAAAAGAAAAAAAGACAATTGCACAGCGGCAGTTGTCTTTTTTTGACGGAAGATATCATACCATATCGCTATGTTTTGAAGGTATTGACAAGTTTTCTGTTTTATGATACCATAATTAAAACCTAGTAAACATATGTGAAATATAAAGATAAGGAGTAGCTATGAAATTATCAATGAAAAGCAGATATGCATTTCGGGCATTGGCAGATCTGTCGATCCATTCCAAATCAGCACATGTGCCTCTGAATGTCCTTGCACAGCGAAATGGGATCTCGCCGCAGTTTCTGGAGCAGGTTTTCGCAAGCCTTCGAAGAGCCGGAATTGTCAGAAGCATCAAAGGACCGCAGGGAGGGTATTATCTTGCACGTCCGGCTTCTGAGATAAGCGTCAGCGATATTGTCTATGCGATCGACGGCGATTATTATATAACAGACGAAAAGACAGCCGATCCCTGTAAAGATGAAGAAATATCCGATGTCATCCAGGAGCTGATCATCGATCCGCTGAACCGGCAGACGAAGAAAGTACTTCAGGGTGTCACACTCGAAGATATGGAGGAAGAATATTTAAAGCATAACGAAGAAGAATATATGTATTATATATGATGATGCCCGGGTTAAAAGCCTGAAACGAAACGGAGCAATCTGCAGGCATCCTTATTTTTAAAAGAACAAAACAGCGGTAAAGCTGACATAAAAAGTCGGCTTTACTTTTTTGCGTTTTCCATGTAGAATAACAGCGATAATAAAAACAACGGCAGAAAAAGGGTTGGGGGAATGGCATGGATTGCAGACCGATCATAGAAAAACTGAGAAAAGAACAGGATGCACAGATGGAGGAGCTTCGGTATCTTCTGGAGCATCTGGATGAAGAATCCAGTGCGTATCTGCGGGCGGCAGCAGCAGAAGAAGCGGTCAGGCACTTTGGCAGAAAGATTTATCTGCGAGGGCTGATCGAGTTTACCAACTACTGCAAAAATGACTGTCTCTACTGCGGTATCCGCAGGGGCAATCAGAATGCAGTGCGTTACCGTCTGACACTTTCACAGATCATGGAGTGCTGTAAGATGGGCTATGAACTGGGCTATCGGACTTTTGTGCTGCAGGGCGGCGAGGATGCTTATTTCAATGATGAACGGATGTGTGAGATCATTCGCTCGATCAAGAAAGAATATCCGGACTGTGCAGTGACGCTCTCACTTGGCGAACGTTCAGAAGAATCTTACCGTGTGATGCACAAAGCCGGGGCAGACCGCTATCTTCTGCGGGAAGAGACATCCGTTCCGGAGCATTATGCGATGCTGCATCCAAAGCAGATGAGCCTGGAAAACCGACTGCACTGCCTTGAAATATTAAAAGAAACCGGTTATCAGACCGGATGTGGATTTATGGTGGGTTCACCGGGCTGGCAATTAGAATATCTGGCACGGGAACTGTGTTATATCAAAAAACTGAGGCCGCATATGATCGGCATCGGACCGTTTATCCCACACAAAGACACGGTATTTGCAAAAGAAACAGGAGGCAGTCTGGATCTGACTTTGAATCTGGTTGCCATGTTGCGGCTGATGAATCCAAACGCTATGATTCCGGCGACAACAGCGGTTGGCACGATCGATCCGAGAGGGCGTGAAAAGGCAATCCTTTCCGGGGCAAATGTCGTGATGCCGAATCTTTCACCGGTATCTGTGCGGAAAAATTATATGCTCTATGACAATAAACTGTGTACCGGGGATGAGGCGGCAGAATGTCGGAAATGTCTTGATGCGAGAATCCGCAGCATCGGCTATGAGATCGTCACAGACCGCGGTGATTACCGGGAATTTTAAAAGACAGGAGAAAAATTTTGGAAAATGTAAAAAGCTGCTCCCTTGCGGAGCTTGAAAATATGGAACAGGAAACGTATCAGCTGCTGGATATCCGAAGCATGGAAGCTTTTGATCATGGACATTTAAAAGATGCCCTCAATATTCCGGCAAATGAGCTGATTGAGCGAAAAGACGAGCTTCAGACAGAAAAAAAGATCATTGTATACTGCCAAAGCGGTGTGATCAGTACCGATCAGGCAGAACTGCTTTCCGGGTTTGGATTTGATGCCTGCAGTCTGGAAGGCGGTTATGATAAATGGCTGCTGAACCATTTTCAGGAGACAGCCAGAAATGCGGATATTGAAAAGAGCATCCGCAAAAAATTCCATAAATCTATTTTCAGCAAATTTACAAAAGCAATCAATGAATATCAGCTTGTCCGGGAAGGAGATAAAATTGCTGTCTGTATTTCCGGCGGAAAGGATTCCATGTTGATGGCAAAACTGTTCCAGGAACTTCAGCGTCATCACAAATTTCCATTTGAAGTGGTCTATCTTGTGATGGACCCGGGCTATAACGAACGCAACCGTCAGATCATCGAGCAGAATGCAAAAATCTTAAACATTCCGCTGACGATTTTTGAAACGAACATTTTTGAAGCAGTTTATAATATTGAAAAATCACCGTGCTATCTCTGTGCAAGAATGCGGCGCGGTCATCTTTACAGCAAAGCAAAAGAGCTTGGATGCAACAAGATTGCACTGGGACATCATTTTGACGATGTGATTGAGACGATCCTGATGGGAATGCTCTACGGCGGTCAGGTGCAGACCATGATGCCGAAGCTTCACAGCATTCATTTTGAGGGCATGGAACTGATCCGCCCACTTTATCTGATCCGGGAAGAGGATATCAAACACTGGAGAGACTATAACAGCCTGCACTTTATTCAGTGTGCATGCAGATTTACAGACACTTGTACGACCTGCAGGCCAAATGGGGAAAGTGCATCGAAGCGTATGGAGATCAAGCATATGATCGCAGAAATGAAAAAGGTCAATCCTTATGTAGAGACCAATATTTTCCGCAGTATTGAGAACGTAAATCTGGACACCGTTGTGGCATATAAGAAAAACGGAGTCAGACATTCATTTTTGGAGGATTATGAATCATGTTAAATCAGTTTTCGAGAACAGAGCTTCTTTATGGAAAAGAGGCAATGGAACGCCTGGCAAATGCGAGAGTTGTAATTTTCGGACTGGGCGGTGTCGGCGGTTATACAGCAGAAGCGCTGGCACGAAGCGGAGTCGGTACTTTTGATCTGATCGATGACGATAAAGTCTGCCTGACAAATCTGAACCGTCAGATCATTGCGACCAGAAAAACGGTCGGAAAACAAAAAGTAGAAGTTATGCGTGACCGTATTCTGGAGATCAATCCGCATGCCAGGATCCATCTGCATAACTGCTTTTATCTGCCGGACCAGCGTGATCTGATTGATTTTGCGTCATGCACTTACGTGGTAGATGCCGTTGACACCGTGACGGCAAAAATCGATATTGTCATGGCGGCAAAAGAAGCAGGAGTACCTGTTATCTCCGCAATGGGAGCCGGAAACAAGATCCATCCGGAACTGTTTGAAGTGGCAGATATTTACGAGACATCCGTCTGCCCGCTGGCAAAAGTCATGCGGCGGGAATTAAAGAAACGTAAAGTGGACAGTCTGAAAGTGGTGTATTCCAAAGAGAAGGCACGCACGCCGATCGAAGATATGTCGATCAGCTGCAAGGCACACTGCGTCTGCCCGCCGGGTGTACAAAGAAAGTGTACAGACCGCAGAGCAATCCCGGGAAGTACGGCCTTTACACCGTCTGTCATGGGACTGATCATGGCAGGGGAAATCGTAAATGACATCGCACTTGGCGAAGAAAACAGACGCAAAAAGAAGTGAAAAAGATTATCAATTTTTTCAGCGTTACGTCAGGAGGAATGTATATGTCAACCATTATTATCTGTGCCATTTTAGTTGTGATCTGTTTCTTCGGAATCCGCAGTTCCATGAAACGTGTTTCAAACGGCTGCTGCGGAACCGGTGATGATGTGAAAAAAGTAAAAGCAGAGGATACCGATGTCTCTCATTATCCATATCATTTTGAAGTGGAAGTGGAGGGTATGACCTGCAGTCAGTGCAAAAAGAGAGTGGAGAATGCTTTTAACGAAAAGAAAGGCTTTTATGCGAAAGTAAATCTGAAACAGAAAAAAGCACAAGTTTACGCAAAAGAGCAGATCAGCACACAGGAGATCCAGGGGATCGTCAGACGCAGCGGTTATGATCCGGGAATCTGCAAAAAGATCGAATCCTTATAAAGTTTATCCATAGACAAATCTATTGATAAAAATTATCAATAATAAAAGAAAAAAATAATAGAAAAACACAAATCAGAGTGATATAATGCAAGGAAATTCAAAAATAAAACAAAACTAGGAGGTACAAAAGAATGTTAAAATGTTTAAAAAATGCAGATTGGAAAAAAACAGGAATTTTTGCAGCAGGTGTTGCTTTTGGTACAGCCGGTATTAAAGCACTGTCCAGCAACGATGCAAAGAAATTTTACACAAATGTTACTGCAGCGGTACTTCGTGCAAAAGAGTGCGTTATGCAGACGGTAACGAAAGTTCAGGAAAATGCAGGTGACATCTACGAAGAAGCAAAACAGATCAACGAAGAGCGTGCGGCAAAAGAAGCTGTTTATGATGATGAAGATTTAAAAGAAGTAGAGGATGAAGTGGAAGCAGAAGCTGAAACAGAAGAAACAGCGGCAGAAGAGACAACAGAGGAAACTGCAGAATAGAGGTTTGAGGAAGATTGAAATTCAGAATTAAACACGAGATAAGAGGCAGGATCCGTATCCATATGGAGGCGAAACGCCTGTCTTATAAAGAGGCAGATCTTTTCCAGTATTATCTGGAAGAGCTGCCTCAGGTAACAAAAGCAGTTGTATATGAACGTACCGCAGATGCAGTGATCTGTTATCAGGGAGAACGCAGTACTTTATTAAAGAAGGTAGCTGCCTATCGCTGCAAAGATGTAAAAGTTCCGGATGGCATACTGGAACATTCCGGAAGGGAGCTGAATTCCCAGTATCAGGAAAAACTGGTTAATAAAGTTCTGTTCCATTACGGAAGAAAAGTATTTCTGCCGGCACCGATCGCCGCAGCTTACACCGGTTTCTGCTCAATCAAATACATCTGGAAGGGAATTCAGACACTTGCAAAAGGCAAGATTGAAGTTCCGGTACTGGATGGAACAGCCATCGGAGTTTCTGTACTGCGTGGTGACACGGCGACCGCAGGTTCGATCATGTTCCTGCTTGGCATCGGAGAACTGTTAGAAGAGTGGACGCACAAGAAATCCGTTGATGATCTGGCAAGGACGATGTCACTGAACGTAGATAAAGTATGGATAAAAGAGGCATCCGGCCAGGAAGTGCTCGTATCCGCATCCAGGATCAGAGAAAATGATCAGATCGTGGTACATATGGGCAATGTGGTTCCGTTTGACGGAACTGTATCGGATGGAGAGGCGATGCTTAATCAGGCTTCTTTGACGGGAGAGTCTGCACCGGTACGCAAAACAGCCGGGAATACGGTATTTGCAGGAACCGTCGTAGAAGAAGGCGAGATCACGGTTCTTGTCCGCAAAGCAGGCGGATCAAGCCGGTATGAGAAGATCGCAGCCATGATCGAAGAGTCTGAAAAACTGAAATCCGGACTGGAGAGCAAGGCAGAGCATCTGGCAGACAAGCTGGTTCCGTATACACTTGCAGGAACCGCCCTTACCTGGCTCTTTACCAGAAATGTGACCAAGGCTCTCTCAGTGCTGATGGTAGATTTCTCCTGTGCACTGAAACTGGCAATGCCGGTATCCGTTCTTTCTGCGATCCGCGAAGCCGGAAGCTTCAAGATCACGGTCAAGGGAGGTAAATTCCTGGAAGCAGTGGCAGAAGCAGACACCATCGTATTTGACAAGACCGGAACGCTTACCGAGGCGAAACCGATCGTTGCAAAAGTGATCTCCTTTAACGGATACAGTGAAGACGAGCTGCTTCGCATCGCAGCCTGCCTGGAGGAGCATTTCCCTCATTCTATGGCAAAAGCAGTGGTAAATGCAGCCAAAGAGCGGCATCTGGATCACGAAGAGATGCATACAAAGGTAGAGTATATCGTGGCACACGGTATTTCTACTACGATCGAAGGCAAAAAAGCTGTGATCGGAAGCCATCACTTCATTTTCGAGGATGAAAAGTGCACGATACCGGAAGGAATGGAAGACAGGTTTGAAAAACTGCCGGAAGAATATTCCCACCTGTATCTGGCAATCCAGAACGAGCTTGCAGCCGTGATCTGCATTGAAGATCCGCTCCGAAAAGAAGCAGCCCAGGTGGTTGAACAGCTGCGTGAAGCAGGACTTTCCAAGATCGTTATGATGACCGGCGACAGTGACCGTACCGCAAAAGCAATCGCAAAACGTGTCGGTGTCGATGAATATTATTCCGAAGTACTTCCGGAAGATAAAGCAAACTTTGTTGAAAGGGAAAAACAGGCAGGACGCAAAGTCATTATGATCGGCGATGGCATCAACGATTCACCGGCACTGTCTGCGGCAGATGTCGGCATTGCGATCAGCGAAGGAGCAGAGATCGCAAGGGAAGTGGCAGATATCACTGTCGGTGCAGATGACCTCAAAGAGATCGTCAAACTCAAGAGACTGAGTGATGCACTGATGCAGCGTATCCGCAGGAACTACCGGATTATCGTCGGATTTAATACCGGACTGATCGTATGCGGTGTGACAGGCGTACTTCCGCCTACGACATCCGCACTGCTACACAATACGTCTACGCTGGTGATCGGACTGCAGAGCATGAAGAATCTGCTGGATGAATCGGAATAAAAGAAACAACAGCTGAAAACAAGAAACAGAATACATGGCAGTTACATTTTCTATATCAAAAGATATAACGGCCACCGTGTTCTGTTTTTTTAGTCGGAGAAGTTCGTAGTATTCGTTATTTTTGAGAAATAAATATTAATAAAAAGTGTTTAATGAGAAAATGTATCAATAAAAACTAAAAAAGTTGTTGACAGCTAATGAACATTAGCATATACTAACCATGAAGAAAAAGAAAAGGAGCCTGTTTTGAGCTTACTTTTATAAAAAAGGGAGGTTGCAAATGATGCCTTTAACGATGGTGAACACAGGAGAACCGAGTGTAATCAAAAAGGTCGGTGGCAAAGAAGAAACCAGAAGATTTCTGGAGAAACTTGGATTTGTGCCAGGTGGAACCGTGACAGTTGTTTCTGAAATAGAAGGAAACCTGATCGTGAACGTAAAAGATTCCAGAGTTGCCATTGGCAAAGATATGGCCAACAAGATTATGGTCTGATGCAAAATGCTATCTCCGGAAAAATAAGAAAAGAGAAAGGGTAGGCAGAGATGAAAACATTAAGAGAAGTTGCCTGTGGACAGACTGTCACAGTAAAAAAGCTGAGCGGTGCTGGTCCGGTCAAAAGAAGGATCATGGACATGGGAATCACAAAAGGTGTCAGCATTTATGTAAGAAAAGTTGCACCACTTGGTGATCCGATCGAAGTAACCGTTCGCGGCTATGAATTATCTCTTAGAAAAGCAGATGCGGAAATGATTGAAGTAGAATAATTTTTTTTACTCATGGATTAGATAATACTAACATAAATAAGAGATACAAAATATAAATAAGCAAATGCAAATAAAAATAAGCTGTGTAAATCAGCTCTCGGAAAAATGAGCCCGAAGGGTGATCTTTTTTTGGAAAAGAGGAGGAAAGTATGTCAATTAAAATTGCATTGGCAGGAAATCCGAACTGTGGTAAGACTACACTGTTTAACGCACTGACAGGGTCTAACCAGTTCGTGGGAAACTGGCCTGGTGTAACCGTTGAGAAAAAGGAAGGTAAGCTCAAAGGCCATAAAGATGTAACCATTATGGACTTACCTGGTATTTATTCTCTGTCTCCATATACACTGGAGGAAGTGGTTGCCAGAAATTATCTGATCAACGAAAAACCGGATGCGATCATTAATATCGTAGACGGAACCAACATTGAGCGTAACCTGTATCTGTCCACACAGATTCTGGAACTCGGTATTCCGGTGATCATGGCGGTTAACATGATGGATATCGTTGAAAAATCCGGCGATAAGATCTATGTTGACAAACTGAGCAAAAAGATCGGCTGTGACCACCTGCAACAAGCATCGCAAAAGTCTCCACAGATGGTGTTTTTCCGTACATCATTCCCATGATAACCACTACCGCCGCCGGAATATAACTCCACACCCTGCTTTTCAGACTAAAAATACATATTGCCATGGCAAGAACCATCATCCCTATTATCACGATAATGGCTGCTTTTCCACTATTCCCAAGCCTTGAACCGTGTAAAACGGAAGTTACATCTGTCATTTCATCAGACTGTAAATACTCCTGTTTTTTTATGTTCACATAATTAAGAAGTATATTTAAACTCCCTTTCAAATAATCACGCCTTAATAGCATAAAACCAAAAAAGGCAATCGTATATCCGGCAAATAATATATTTTTGGGAATTGATTTTAACATCCCCGTCAATGTAAATATCAACGAGAAGATGAAGATTGCCAGATACACTTCTCTATAATTTGCTGGATAACTAAACTCATCACAAAAACTGCGGTAAACTCCAACGGCAGTTATCGCCATAAAAATTCCCGCTAAAGGCATTGTCTGTCTTTTCTTTTGCCTGATTCCATACAATTCCATAACTCTAACCTGTTTTCTCCATTTCTATAAGCGTATCTTTATCAATAACAGGATTATTTCCTGTTGACCGCAAATTCATTTCATCATAAACATTTATCTCACATAATGCCCGGTATAATTCTTCCTCATTTGATACATATGCTCTTTTCACCTGCTTCTGTCTTGCATCATACCAGACATAGACTATATTTTCACCATTTTCGATAGTCCCAAATCCTACCTTGTTCCATTTATCAAATTCTCTTGCAATTTCTTCTCTTTTTAAC
>OGWY01003570.1_pt1 | contig 10236 bp, 9 predicted proteins | sample 1576121 | NCBI WGS metagenome assembly OGWY01 (sample SAMEA3541543, study PRJEB24748) | human gut metagenome | biome: human gut; feature: human-associated habitat; material: faeces | place: China | collected 2012 | reverse complement strand
TGCAGGCAATGCAGAAACGCCTTGAAAACCAGTTGGCAAAAACAGAATTTGCAGCTAAGAAAGTGAAAGTAAAAGCTGTCAAAGGTGTTAAGAAGTCTGTGAAAGTCAACTGGAAGAGCGTAGAAGGAGCAGACGGCTATGTGATTGAATATGCTAAGAAAGCAAACTTCAAAGGTAAAAAGACCGTTACTGTTTCCGCTTCCAGGAAAGCAAAAACGATCAAGAGACTTTCCGCAAAGAAAACGTACTATGTAAGAGTCAAAGCATACAAAGTTGTGGATAACGAGAAAGTTTACACCGCTTACAGTGCAAAGAAGAAAGTACGCACAAAATAAGAAATAAAATTATGAGGTGTTCCATAGAATACTGGTCATAAAAGAGAGGGGCACCGTGACGGTAAAGTTTCTGTCACGGTGTCTCTTTTTATAGAGATGAATAAAATGCAGGAAATCGCAGTGATGGATTATCATCAAGCTGCATAGAGACTCTTACGAAGAAGGACAAAAATGACAGTACCATATGAGATGGAAAGATGGTACAATTGTCATAGCGACCACTTACTCGGCAAGTAGCGAAGCGGATTGTGAATATCCGCTTTACGTGGCATCCAATATAGAAAGAGAGGAAGAGCATATGAACGAACTGTATGAAGCCATTGAGCAGAAAATAAAAGCTTCCGGATATCCGAGAGCGATTTCCGGAGAAGAGGTATACAATGACATCTGCGACCAGATCGACGGAAAAGAGAACGGAACCTATCTGCTTCTGTCAAAATTTGAGGAGGATGTGGTGTTTGAATACCACATTACGATCCAGGATGAAGATTTCAACCTCGGAATTCTGACCATGCGGACACCGGAAGGTGTGTTTGAAGCGGATTTTGATGCGTGAATCAATTAAGGTGCATTTTTAAGGAGAAGAACGCAAAACCGGATATACAGCCTGGTTCAGTTTTGACGATATTCGACTAAGGTAAACGTTTTGCGTTCTGATTTTACAATTCCCTCCGCCTTTAATTTTTTCAGTTCCCGCATCATGGCACTGCGGTCAACGGAAAGATAATCGGCAAGCGTACTTAAAGAAAAGGGCAGCGTAAAGCTGTCTGAATGCTGCTCCTGTGCAAGTTTTTCAAAATAGCACAGGAGTTTTTCTTTTGTTGTTCTCTGCGAGAGGATTTCCAGATGTTCGCCAAGGGAGATCGCTTTTCTGGAAATCAGCTGAAGAGCATTGCTGACTAAAAGACTGTGGAAACTGCAGGCATTTGGGCAGCGTCTGATCAGGTGGGCATAGTCGATAAACTGGATCTTGCAGCTTTTGGTGCAGATCACCTGCAAAGAATCGCCGTTTGGTGACAGGGCGGAAAGTGCCGAGCCGAAGACATCTCCGGTTTTCAGGTATTCCAGAATGGTCTGGCGGCCGTCCAGGTGTGTGCGGATGATGGCGGCTTCTCCTTCCAGAAGATAGCCGATGCGGTCGGGATGGTCAGCATAGAAACAGACAGTCTCATCGGTGGAAAAGGACTTCTCAGATGCCTGAAAACAGACCATCATGCGATTGTATTCTTCCGGTGTAATACCGTCAAAAAGAGAAAGTTTTGTATTCATAAATACCTCCGTTTTTTCTTTTTTTGTGCAAAAAAAAGCGTTTGCAGTGTTGTAGAGATACTGGTCGCAAAAAGGGAAAAAGCTTATAGGAAGAAAATATGCATGTGCAAATGAACGAATTCCCCGAAGGGCACGTAAAAGTGCCTTCTTGGGAATTATTCATTTTGCACATTGCTCAATATCGTCACTGAGCTTCTTCCTTTTTGTCGACCAGCATCTTTTATACACTTCAAATATTGTACGTTTGTACAGAAAGAAGATATAGACTCCGTACCGTGGTTGCCTGCGAGTTTTCGAACACTTGCTGCGTTCTGATGGAAAAAGTTGCATATGCAACAGAAAATTCTGCTGATACAAAGTATAGTATAAACATAACAAAAAAGCAAATGATAATTTAAACATAATAAAAAGCTTAAAGCTGCACAGGGCATTTTAAAACAAGAATAAAAAATGCAGCTGTGAAGATATAGAGCATTCACAAAACCACAGGAGGTATGCTATGAAAACATTAAAGCTTAGAGATGATTTTTACTGGGCGGGAATCGTGGATGACACGCTCAAAGTTTTTGATATTATCATGTACACGGAATTTGGCACAACATACAATTCTTATGTGCTCAAAAGCGGCGGGAAGGTCGTATTATTTGAAACGGTAAAAGAAGCTTTTTTTGAAGAGTGGATGGACAAACTGGGCGAGCTGATTGATGTAACCAGGATTGATTATCTGGTGGTCAACCACACGGAGCCGGATCATGCGGGCAGTGTGCAGCGTCTGTTGAAATTAAGTCCGCAGCTGAAGATCATTTCCACAGCCTGTGCGGCCGGGTTTTTAAAGGAAATTGTGAACGGAGAATTCTGCAATCTGATCGTGCATGACAACGAGACGATGAAGATCGGGGACAAAACGCTGCGTTTTCTGCTGGTTCCGAATCTGCACTGGCCGGATACGATGTACACTTTTATTGAAGAAGAACAGGTGCTTGTGACCTGCGATTCCTTCGGCTCCCACTATGGATTTCAGGATGTGCTGGTCAGCAAGGTGACAGACCGGGAAGGCTATATGCGGGCAACGAAATATTATTTTGACTGCATCATCGGACCGTTCAAGCCATTTATGCTGAAGGCTCTGGAACGTGTAAGAGAGCTTGATGTTTCGATGATCTGCCCGGGACATGGACCGGTGCTGGATTCCGGAATCGACTTTATTGAGGATACTTATGAGAGATGGTGCACCGTAGTTAATCCGAATAAGAAAAAAACGGTAGTCATTCCTTATGTAAGTGCCTATGGTTATACAAAGCAGATCGCGGAAAAGATTGAAGAAGGCATCAAGGCAAGCGGTGATATTGATGTGCGAAGCTACGATATGGTGACAGCAGATCAGGCAAAGGTACTGGAAGAGATTGGATTTGCTGATGGTATTTTATTTGGAACACCGACGATCGTTGGAGAAGCATTAAAGCCGATTTGGGATCTGACAACATCCATTTTTGCGGGAACACATGGCGGGAAACTGGCAAGTGCATTCGGCAGCTACGGCTGGAGCGGAGAAGGCGTGCCGCATATCATGGAGCGTCTGAAACAGCTTCGCATGAATACAGTGGACGGACTTCGCATCCGTTTCCGTCCGGGAGATACGGAGCTTGTAGAGGCTTTCGAATACGGCTATCATTTCGGCTCTCTTTTGCAGGATAAAAAGGCGGAGAAAACGACAAAAGGCAGTCGAAAGCTTGTGAAATGTCTGGTGTGCGGAGAAATTTTTGATTCTTCCCTGGAAGTATGTCCGGTCTGCGGTGTCGGACGTGAAAATTTTGTGCCGGTGGAAGAAAAAGAAACTACTTACCGAAAAGACGGCGATGAATTTTATGTGATCCTTGGAAACGGTACAGCAGGACTGAATGCGGCGAAAGCAGTCCGGGAGCGGGATAAGACATCTTCGATTCTTATGATCTCGGAGGAAAAATATCCGACCTATAACCGTCCGATGCTGACAAAAGCCTTAAATGCCGGACTTGAGATCAGTCAGATCCAGGTGGAACCGGAGAGCTGGTATGAGGAAAATCAGGTTTATCAGATCCTCGGCAAAAAGGTTATTTCAGTGGACAAAACGGAAAAAGAAGTGACACTTGAGGATGGCATGCGTCTGAAATACACGAAACTGATCTATGCACTGGGATCAAAAAGCTTCGTCCCTCCGATCCCGGGAAGCGAAAAAGAGCAGGTGGCAGTGATCCGTACTCTGGAAGATGCAGAAAAAATCGGGCAGATGATCCCAAAGAACGGACAGACAGTCGTGATCGGCGGCGGTGTGCTTGGACTTGAGGCAGCCTGGGAGCTGAAAAAGGCAGGATGTCAGGTGACAGTTCTCGAGGCAGCTCCGGTTCTGATGGGAAGACAACTGGATGAAGGTGCGGCAGCGATGCTTGGAAGCATTGCAGAGAGTGTCGGTATCAAGGTCCGCACCGGAGTAAAGATCGATCGGATCGAAGGGCAGGAGCGTGTAACGGCCGTTCGTCTTGCAGATGGGGAAGAAATCGCAGCCAATCTGGTGCTGATCTCCTGCGGTGTACGTGCAAATGCAGAACTTGCAGAACAGATGGGACTGAAGGTAAGCAGGGCAGTTGCTGTAAATGAAAAAATGCAGACCAGTGAAAAAGATATCTATGCGTGCGGAGACTGCGTGGAATTTGAAGGGGAAAATGCAGCACTCTGGGCCGAGGCAAGTGAGCAGGGAAAAGTCGCAGGAGCCAATGCAGCCGGGGAGTGCGTGGAATATCAGAAAGTACAGATGCCGCTCTCCTTTAACGGTATGAATACTTCTCTGTATGCGATCGGAGATAACGGCAGAAACAAAAATCTTCTCTATAAAACACTGGAGATCTGTGACAGGAGCAAGAAGCAGTATGAGAAACTGTATTTCCTGAACGGAAAGCTCTGCGGTGTGATCTTGATCGGAAATGTATCAAAAATGGCAAAACTGACAAAACTGATGGAGAGGAAAGCAACATTTGCGGAAGTGATCCTGGATAAGGAAACAGAAAGTTATTGATTTTACCGTTGTAGTGGGAAGAAAAATATTATATAATCAAGGCAGGTGGTGTCGAAGGCAGGGACCACCTGCCTTATATTAAATGTTTACAGAATTGCGAGCGTTACTTTGTAACGAAGCAATTCGCAGGCATCCGTTGAAGTGAAAAGACCGAAAGTTTTTTTGCCTCGACATCTGCATAAGAAGGTATGAAAAAAAGAGGAGCGTGGTAGTAAATGTTAAGAATTGGTATGCTGACAAGCGGCGGTGACTGTCAGGCACTCAATGCAACAATGCGAGGAGTAGTCAAAGGTCTCAGTGCAAATGTGCAGGAACTCGAAGTTTATGGATTTTATGATGGATACAAAGGTCTGATCTACGGCAATTACCGTATGCTTTCTGCAAAAGATTTTTCCGGAATCCTGACAAAGGGAGGAACGATCCTTGGAACATCCAGACAGCCGTTCAAGCTGATGCGTACACCGGATGAGCACGGACTGGACAAGGTAGAGGCCATGAAGCAGAATTACTACAAACTGCGTCTGGACTGCCTGGTGATCCTCGGGGGAAACGGAACACAGAAAACAGCAAATCTGCTGCGTGAAGAGGGACTGAACATCATCCATCTGCCAAAGACCATCGACAATGATATTTATGGAACGGATATGACATTCGGTTTCCAGAGTGCGGTTGACATTGCGACCGATGCAATCGACCGTATCCACACAACCGCAGCATCCCACAACCGTGTATTCTTAGTTGAAGTTATGGGACACAAAGTCGGCTGGCTGACGCTTCATGCAGGAATCGCCGGCGGTGCGGATATCATTCTGCTTCCGGAGATCCCTTACGATATCGATAAGATCATCGAAGCGATCCACAAGAGAGCGGCATCCGGACATGGTTTTACCATTCTGGCAGTTGCAGAGGGTGCAATCTCCAAAGAAGATGCAGCTCTTCCGAAAAAAGAATTAAAAGAAAAGATCAAAAAGAGAAAACATCCATCCGTATCTTACGAACTGGCAGAGCAGATTTTCCAAAAGACCGGTATCGAAGTGCGTATTACCGTTCCGGGACATACACAGCGAGGAGGAAACCCTTGTCCGTATGACCGTGTACTGTCAACCAGACTGGGTGCAGAAGCAGCAACTCTGATCATGAAAAAGGAATATGGTTACATGGTAGGTATCATCAACGGCAAAGTCAAGAAAGTACCGCTTGGTGATGTAGCCGGCAAGCTGAAGATGGTATCTCCGGATGATCAGTTGATCAAAGAAGCAAAATGCATCGGCATCAGCTTTGGTGTATAAAACCGAGACGGTATCGGATGGGAGTCACTTCACATCTGATGTAAGGGCAGAGAGTCTGCCACAGACATTTTTGAAGTATTTAGAAACAGAGGGAAAGCATGAGCTATACTGCTTTATACCGTAAATTCCGTCCTGACTCCTTCCAAGATGTGAAGGGCCAGGACGCAATTGTGCGGACATTAAAAAATCAGATCAGGGCACAGCGTATCGGACATGCCTATCTGTTCTGCGGTACCAGAGGAACAGGTAAAACGACGGTGGCAAAGATCCTTGCAAAGGCGGTAAACTGTGAGCATCCCATTGATGGAAATCCCTGCAACGAGTGTGAGACCTGCAAGGCGATCGCCGCTGGAAATTCCATGAATGTGATTGAGATCGACGCAGCTTCCAACAACGGTGTGGACAACATCCGTGAGATCCGGGAAGAGGTTGCCTACTCACCGACCAGCGGCAAGTACAAGGTCTACATCATCGACGAGGTCCATATGCTGTCTATAGGTGCGTTTAATGCACTGCTTAAGACACTGGAAGAACCGCCTTCCTATGTCATTTTTATTCTGGCGACGACGGAGGCACACAAGATCCCGATTACGATCCTCTCCAGATGTCAGCGTTATGATTTCAAACGGATCGCCCGCACGACGATCGTGGACCGTCTGCGAGAGCTGATGGATGAGGAGCAGGTCGAAGTCGAAGATAAGGCTCTGCGTTATATCGCTAAAAAAGGCGACGGTTCCATGCGAGATGCGTTAAGTCTTCTGGATCAGTGTATTGCCTTTTATTTAGGAGAAAAGCTGACGTATGAGCATGTCCTGGATGTCCTCGGTGCGGTGGATACCGATGAGTTCAGCAAACTGCTGCGGGAAGTGCTGGACGGGGATGTTACGCAGGTGATTCTGCATCTGGAAAATATGATCATGCAGGGACGTGATCTGACGCAGCTTGTAAACGATTTTACCTGGTATCTGCGAAACCTGCTTCTGCTTAAAAGTTCCGATAATATGGAAGATGTGCTGGATGTCTCCGCAGAGAATCTGGAGCAGCTGAAAGAAGAAGCAGCGATGGTGCGGGATGATACGCTGATGCGTTATATCCGCATTTTTTCAGAATTGCAGAATCAAATCAAATATGCAGGATCCAAGCGAGTGATGCTGGAGGTAGCACTGATCAAACTGTGCCGTCCGCAGATGGAGCAGGATCAGCTCTCCGTACTGGAACGCGTGCGGAGACTGGAAAAGCAGCTGGCATCGGGCGTGGTGGTAAGACAGCAGGACACCGGTGGTTACACACCGGAGGGCAATTTTGACTATCAAAATCCGGTAAATGTGGCGGCTCCGGGAGGCATAGATCCGGATGGAACAGCAGGCAGCACAGACCCGGCAAAGCTTCAGCAGGCAGCACCGGAAGATTTGCAGAAGATCGTCGGTATGTGGCGGACGATCCTGGCACAGACTTCAGGGCGTTTCCGTGTGGTTCTGGCAAGTGCCGTTCCGAAATTTAATACAGAAAAAGAAGATGGTACGCTTTATATCGTATTTTCTGATTTTCTGGGAGAGACTTATGTCAATGATCCGAAGAAAGCAGAAGTACTCGAGCAGATCATTGCAGCGAAAACAGGCAGGAAGGTCAAAGTCAAGATGATCCTGCAGGCAGATGAGCATGTGGCAAATACCAGACTTTCCAAAGTGCAGGTCGAGGAGGCACTTGAAAATCTGGTCCATGCAGATATAGAAATAGAAGATGATGAATGAACTATTGCAAAATCAGGAGGATTAGAAAATGGCAAAACGTGGAGGATTTCCGGGCGGAGGTATTCCGGGCAATATGAACAATCTGATGAAACAGGCACAGAAAATGCAACGTCAAATGGAAGAAAACCAGAAAGCACTGGAAGAGAAAGAGTTTACGGCAGCAGTAGGCGGCGGCGTGGTAGAAGTGACGATCTCCGGTAAGAAAGAAGTGACCAAAGTTTCGCTCAAAGAAGAAGTCGTAGATCCGGATGATATCGAGATGCTCGAAGATCTGATTATGGCAGCTACCAACGAAGCTCTGAGAAAAGTAGAGGAAGAGACCAACGCAGTTATGTCAAAACTGACAGGCGGACTTACTGGTATGGGTGGAGGATTTCCGTTCTGATGGATTATTATAGCAGTCATATCACAAAACTGATCGAAGAACTGTCCAAACTGCCGGGTGTGGGGGCGAAATCAGCCCAACGCCTGGCGTTTCATATTATTAACCGTCCGATCGAGGAAGTGCAGCGGCTCTCGGATACGATTATCGATGCAAGGAAGAACGTCAGATACTGTAAAGAATGTTTTACGCTGACAGACGATGAGCTCTGCCCGATCTGCAAGAACGATGCAAGAGACCACAAGACGATCATGGTCGTGGAAAATACAAGAGATTTGGCGGCGTACGAGAAGACCGGCAAGTATGACGGTATCTACCATGTTCTGCACGGGGCAATTTCACCGATGCTCGGCATCGGACCGGGGGACATAAAATTAAAAGAGCTGATGACAAGACTTCAGGGCGATGTCAATGAAGTGATCATTGCTACCAATTCCAGCCTGGAAGGCGAGACAACGGCGATGTACATCAGCAAGCTGATCAAGCCGACCGGTATCAAAGTCAGCCGGATTGCCAGCGGGGTACCGGTGGGCGGATGTCGATGGACCCTCGCAACGGTCATGTAAAAGCGTATGTAGGCGGCCCGAACCATCACTACTTTAAATATGACATGGCAATGGTGGGACGTCGCCAAATCGGTTCTACCATGAAACCGTATGTGTATTCGCTGGCTATGGAGAACGGTTTTTCTCCTTGCGACCAGGCTCGTCATGTGGAATATACATTGATAGACGAAAACGGAAAACCCTGGACACCGCGCAATGCCAATAAAAAACGTTATGGTGACATGGTGACGGTGAAGTGGGGATTGGCCAATTCGGACAACTGGATCACAGCATACCTGATGAGCAAACTGAACCCGTATGAGTTGAAGCGGTTGGTGCACAGCTTCGGTGTGCGCAACCGTGAGATTGTGCCTTCGGTGTCTCTCTGTCTCGGTCCTTGCGAAGTCTCCGTAGGAGAGATGGTAAGCGCCTATACCGCATTCCCGAACAAGGGTATTCGTGTTGCGCCGCTGTTTGTAACCCGTATTGAGGATAACGACGGTAATGTGCTGGCTACATTCTCGCCGGAAATGCAGGAAGTAATCAGCGCATCCAGTGCCTATAAGATGCTGGTAATGCTGCGTGCAGTTGTCAATGAAGGTACGGGCGGACGTGTCCGCCGTTTGGGTGTAAAAGCCGATATGGGTGGCAAGACTGGTACGACCAACTATAATGCCGACGGCTGGTTCATGGGCTTTACGCCTTCGCTGGTGTCCGGCTGCTGGGTGGGCGGTGAAGACCGTGATATTCACTTCGATACGATGTTGCACGGACAAGGCGCTTCCATGGCATTGCCTATCTGGGCGAAGTATATGGTAAAAGTGCTTGGCGACAAGTCTTTGGGGTATGATGAAAACGAAACGTTCCAGCTGCCTGAAGGTTTTGACCCCTGCAAGGACAGCGGATATGAGGATGCGGATGCGGAACCGGCATCGGAAATGGGACTGGACGATTTGTTTAATTAAGAATTGGGAAATGGTGTACACAATCTGCATCGGCAGTAACGTGAACAGGAAAGAGAATCTGGCGTTGGCACGCAAGAGGCTGTCCGAACTTTTTCCGAATATCCGTTTTTCTGCAGAAGCGGACACAGAGCCGTTGTTTTTCCGGCGGCAGGCGTTGTTTGCCAATCAGGTGGCGCGCTTCACGTCCGATTCTGATGCGGATGAAGTCATACTCCATTTGAAGGATATAGAACGGGAAGCCGGAAGGACTCCCGAAGAAAAGAAACAGGAGATTGTACGTCTTGATATAGACTTGCTGTCTTGTGACAGCAGGGTGTATAAACCCGAAGATTTAAAGCGGGACTATATCATCCGCGGACTGAAAGAATTGAGTGATGGAAAGTCTGAGTCGACAAATGCCATTGAAACATTTCTTTATAATAATGTGGTAATTTAAGTTTTAAAGATATGAAATTCCTGGGAATAATTCCTGCCCGTTACGCATCTACGCGTTTCCCTGCCAAACCTTTGGCTTTGTTGGGTGGAAAGACCGTTATTCAACGGGTATATGAACAAGTGGCCGGTGTTTTGGATGATGCTTATGTAGCTACCGACGACGAGCGCATTGAAGCTGCCGTAAAAGCATTCGGCGGAAAAGTTGTAATGACGTCC
>OGWY01003562.1_pt1 | contig 10248 bp, 5 predicted proteins | sample 1576121 | NCBI WGS metagenome assembly OGWY01 (sample SAMEA3541543, study PRJEB24748) | human gut metagenome | biome: human gut; feature: human-associated habitat; material: faeces | place: China | collected 2012 | reverse complement strand
TATATATGTTGTTATTATTTTTAAATTTTTATCATTTATAATTTCTATGTTATGATCAAAATCATAATCTTCAAACATAAGTAATAATTTCGTAACAAAATTTAATAAAATTAAATCTTTATTTTCTATTTCATTTATTTCATAAAATGTCTCTGAAATAAAATTTGAAATATCACTTATCGTTGAATTAGATTTATAATTTATCTTTTTTATTATTTTTTGTAACCCTACAATTTTAAAGTGATTTAAAAATTTTTCTTTAATAACAATTACTATTAATCCAAATTCTTTTGTTAAAATTTGACAATTTCCAAAATAATTGCTTTTTGTAATTAAAATATCTCCTTCTTCCATAAAAAATTTTGAATGCTTATACCAAAATTGTCCTTTATAACAAATTTTTATAACTAAATTTCCATAATCATATATAGGAAACTTTATTAAATTTTCTGTTTTACCTTCAAATTTAAGCAGTTCAAAATATTCTGATGTATAACCTCTTAAATAATCTAAACTAATATACACTTGATTAAAAGTATCTATATCCTGAGAATTATATATTTGATAAACTAGTTCAATATTTTTTTTTATATTCTTATCTTGAAGAGATTTTTCAAAATATTTTACTAATTCATCTTCAATATTTTTTTTATTGCTTTCATTGCTTTGAAGAACTTGAAAAATATTCAATGTTATCTGAAATCTTTTTAGTTTGTATGCATCTTTTTTAAAAATTTCAAGTTCTTTTTCTAATTTATAGATATCCATATTTTTTATTTGAGATTGATAAAAAAAAGAAAGAATTTCTAGAATATCATCTTTCTCCAGTACATTAGAACGATTATTTAAAAGTATAGAGTATATATTTATAAATTTACGATACATAAAAAATGTATTTAAATCCAAATTTTTCAAACTTTTTTCTACTTCTTCTATTATAAATCTATACATAAACTTCCTTTCATTGATAACCAAACTAAAACAATGGATAAAATATAGTATTTTTTATTTTTTTAGGGGGGAAATTGAAATATATATTTTATCCATTTCAATAATGAGATATTAAACTATTTTTATCTAAAAATATAAATTTTATTAAATGTATTTATCTGACTAGAATAAATATTTAAAATTTCTTGTTTGCTCAACTCAATTTTTTTATTTTTTCGATCACTAACTATTATTTTTTCTCTACTAAAAAGTATAAAACTTTGATTCCCTATAAATTTTATATCGTCATATATGAATGGAACAATTTCTTTTCCTAATCTATTAACTATTCCCATTCCAGATTCTTTAGAAGCTATTATAAGATCTTCTCTTACTTCATTGATTGTATTATAGTTATTTTGTAATATAACATTTCCTTTTAAATCAATAACTCCACATTTATACTCATTTTCATATATATAAAAGTTTTTATAAAAACCTGATATTTTATCAAATTTTATTGGGATAATTTCTTTCATATTTATATTATAAACACCATACTTACCATTTTTTTCAACTATTATATTCTTTAAATCTTGTATGAAAATTCCATCAAATTCATATTTTTCTATCTTACTATCTTTATCAAAAATATTTTTTATATGTCTTTTTCCATTTTTATTGATAACTAAAAAATTATTATATATTTGCTCTATTTTTTCATCTATTTTTATTTTTTGATTTTTATAAATATAAAAAAATTCATCCTTTTTTTTTATCAAATAACCTTCTTCATCTAATATATTTATATTTTCTCCATTAAAAGATTGAATTTTTTTTAATGATTTTGTAATTACCTCAACATTCCCTGCATTTATCAAAAATATTCTATTTCCTATAGTTTTTATATTCTCATACTTAATAGGGATTTTTATTTCATTATCTTTATTTATTATTCCCCACTTACCATTTTTTTTCACTATATATTTATTTTTATCTAATCCCCTTATATCTTCGTATTCATAATCAATTATTATCTTTCTAAATTTATTAATAATTCCCCATTTACCATTTTTTTTTACAAAAAATCTATCTCTTAATTCAATATCTTTTATATCATCAAACGATGGAGAAATAATAACTTCTCCATCATCTGAAAGTATTCCAAATTTATTTAAATATATAAATTTAGCAACTTGTTTTTTAAACTCCCCAACTTTATATTCAGGATTATAATTTAGCTTAAACATATTGGTATCCATGCTTCCTATACCAATAATCAACAATATAATTATTATAGAGATTTTTTTCACACCCTACTCCTTCACAAAAATTGTTATTTCTAAAGTACCATTTTGGTCTCCTAGTTCAGCAGCTCTAGGAACGTCAAGCTTTGCATCAATATTTAATAAATATTCATAAGGTCTATTAGTTTTACTTAAAGAAGAATCAATAATATTCGCTACCAATGCAGCAGCTTTAGAATTAAATAACGGTTTATTTGGTTTTAATCCAACAGAATTACTTTCCAATTTATATCCTATGTTATTTATATCTAAATCTTTAGACGCTTCTATATATAAATAACCATTTGCTTTATGATTTTCTGTTCCTGCTGGAATATTTCCAAAATCAAGCCCTTCCTTTTCTCTTATAATAAACCAAGATTCCGGTAGAATAATTCTTAATTTATGTTCTATTATATTTTTCCCTTCACGTTCAATTATTAATTCTAAATCATCTAAAATTTTTCCACCTAGGACTCTTTCGTTCATAACAAATCCTAATGCACCGCTTTTAAAAAATATTTCAATTTTATTATTTTTTGATAATTCTATTGGTATATTTTTTAAATTTCCTAATGTATCTATTTCACCAAGATATTCTAAGCTTGTATTATTCTTTTTTAGATAAACCTTATCTCCTTTTTCTACTTTTAAAATCCCATATCCTTGTGTATCTTCTAAAAATACTCCTATTGGTATAGGTTCCTTTAATTGTAATTTATCTAAAGTACTATATGTTATTGTTTTAAAATTTATTTTTTCACCATTTTTATAATCTCCTGTTATTTTTAATGTACTTTCACCTTTTAATAATAAGTCACCTTTTAACCTTATTTCTTTTATTATTTCTTTAAAATATTTAGTTCTTCCTATCTTTAATATGTAATTATTCTCATTTGAAAACAATTTATCTATACCCAGTGATGAAATTTTATAATTTTTATTTCTCGGTAAATTTTCTGGAATCTCTAAAATAACTTTTGCATATTTTCTAGTTCCTATTATCTTATTATCCATAATCTCATTTTCTGATGTATCTACTAAGATTATTTTTCCTTTTTCAAAAAATTCACGACCTGTTTCTTCATCAACTATTGCGATACTTGTATTCCCTTCTATTCTAAGGCCTTCATAATCTCTCAAATTCCCCTCTTCGTGCTTTGTTATATCCATATTATAATTATTCGTTGCAACACTTCCTAAAATCATTCTATTAACTCCAACTTGGATATTTTTGTCTATTGTAGCTCCGATATCTATAGATTGAGAATCATAGCTTCTATTATAATATATATATGGGTTAAATTTAGGAATCTTAAAGTTAAAATTGTAATATTGGCTTATATTTTCTGTTGCTCCTGAAAAATGTTTAATTATAATTCTTCCAGAAGTTTTTTCAAAATTCCAATTTGAAAGAGACATATAAGTTTTTCCATCATTTTTATTATATGATAAAGATATTTTATTCCCATCTCCTATATCTAGATTTTCCCAATGGCTTCCACTCCCACTACTTCCTATAATCGATGATATTATTTTTCCTGAAGCATCAATTATTTCTATATTATGTTTTCCTAAATTATAATTATATGGATCTACAAAGCCATTAAATGATATTGTTTGATTATAATTATATCCATCAGTAGGAATTTGATTATACCTTATATTATTTCCTAATATATTAAAATATTGTCCTTGTAATAATGGTGTATTTTCTTTAAACAAAATCTCTCCACCTGATGGAGTCACTTCTCTTGTTTTTATTGTAACACTATCTATTATTTCTTCTTTAAATTCTTTATATGTTGAATTTCCAAAAGGACTTTTGTTTGCGATAAATATAATCTCAGATATATTCTCATTATTTTTAACTTTTAACTTATAAGTTACGTTTCCACCATTCAAAATGAATTTTTTATATTCTTCTTCTGAAAGATTTAAATATATATTTTTTCCATTTCCTCCACCTAAACTGCCAGATATACTCATCTCCATTTCATTAACTTTAGAATTTTTTTCAAAACTTAATGTTGCTTCTATAATTTTATTTGTAACATTAGTTTCAGCTTCTAAATATACACTATTTGCTAATTTTATTTTAGGATTCTGAGAACTATTCTGTTTTAAAATTTCTGTTTTTAGTTGATAAAAATAAACACTTCCTAAATCTATACTCTTTTTACCAATATTTTCTATGAACTTAGAGCTTACATCCTCAATCTTATAAATATCATTGATTATTGATGAATTATATTTATTTAATAATATTTTGGGATTAAACTTTGGTATTTTTATTCGATTGTCTTTAGATACTTCTGTACTACCTTGATCATCAATCCCTTTTAAGTGTGCGTCTCTATCTTCTTCTCTTAATTCTAATTTTTTTATGGTTAAATAATAATGTTTATAGCCATCATCATCATACATATGCCTCATTCCATACTCTACTCCATCAAAAGCAAAAGTTAATGAATCACTTAACTGATCTATCTCCTTTATTTCTTTTCCATTAGCATAAATTTTAAATTTTTTTCTCGATTGAACAAATTTAAATGCTATTGTTCCTCCTTCAAATTCAATAACAGGAAATCCATTTATATTATTTTTATCTAGCGGAACATCTAATAATGGTAGACCTTTTAAAATACCCTTTAATATCTCTGTTGATTCTACCCAATTTCCATATAATCCAAATCTACTTCTTACAGGAACTCTCCTTTTTCCCTTTCCATAAATTAACTCAATTCCATCAGATGTAAAGAACTGTGCTGTTTTACTTATATTTTTATACCATTCTTTTTTTATATACATTTCTACTGACGATATATTTGCATTAATTTTTCTATTTGATGATGCTCCAAATCCATAAGCCTTATATCTCATAGGATACTCTGATATATACATTTCTGTATTTCCCGTTTCTCCATATCTTTTTTCTATTTCGTGAGGATTTAAAGCTTGTATTTCTAATGATTCTGATACAAAATCTTTAATTTCATTGTCTAATGTAATTGTATTATAGGTATTCAAATAACTACTCGAAAATTTCTTCTGGGTTAAAAAACTTTTAAATTTAAAATATTCTTTAAAATCTTGATTATTTATAAAAATCTCAAAATTAATCCTTTGAATTATTTCATTTGATGAATTTTTTTGAACTAATGTAAATCTAATATAACCATCGCCTGCTCCAGATTTTTCAAGGGACAATTCAATTCCAGAATAATCACTCCAAATCCTAGATTTTACTTTATATCCAGGCATTGAAAACTCTACATATTTATTTCTATTCCTATAAAAGCTTCCTTGATTATTGATAACTCCTGATATACCACTCATATTTTCTACTTCTAATATATCACTATCTTCAAAATCGAAAGAAATTGGTCTACCATTTATATCAAATACAGTATGTAAATTTGAGCGCTCTAACGCTCCTTCAGGGTAACTATAATCACTGTTTGATCTAATCATTATATTTCCTGTTGAATTTTTGGATGGGTTTATAATCAAATTTGTTAATTTATCTAAATCTTCTCCAAAAAGCCAAAGTTTAACGTTTACACTATTATTTTTAGGAATATTATAATTTATATAATTACCTTTATAAATATTCTTTAATTTATAATCCATTCCAGTTATTCCGATAAATGTTTCTTTTGGTATTTGATTAAAATTAATCTCTAATTTCTTATAATTATTTCTTGTTTTTAAATTAAAAATTTCAAAATTAAAATTTGAAGAAGTTGTTGTATTTTTTATTTTATTCAAAGCTTTTCTTCCTGAATTTGTTGATGAATTGGGAATATCTTCTAATTTATCAACAATAAAAACTCTATCTCCTTCTTTTAACTCTTCTAATATCGCAAACATTTTTTTTCTTTCAAAATCAATTTTTAAATCTATATTTTTACTTTTTACTTTTGTTACGGTCAAATTTAATTCTGCATCTTTTTCTCTTTTTTTTAATGTATTAATCTCTGTAACTTCTTTTGCTGGATTTTCTTTTATAATCGTATGAGGAATTTCTCTAGTAGAAAAAATACTTTGAAATATTAAAAAAAACAAAGAGATTAAGAATATTTGATATAAATTTTTTTCTTGTTTCACCATAATATTTTACCTCTCTATTATTTTAATTTTATTTTCTGACCTGGATATATATCTGTTATATTTTCTAAATTGTTAATTCTTTTTAAATCTTTCCAATTAAGTTCATATTCTAATGCTACTGATATTAAATTCTCTCCCTTTTTAACTATATAGTATTCTGGAACATCATTTAAATTTATATTCTTTTTTCTTTCTAAATAAATTTTTTGTTTTGGATAAATTAAATTTGGATTTTCTAATTCATTTATTTTAACTAAATTTTTTGTTTTTTTATCATGATTTTTTGCTATTTTAGATAAATAATCCCCTCTTTTTACTTTATGATAAGGATATTCTTCTATCATTACTTGATTTTTAAATTCATTTTCCAATTTTGATATATTAACAACAATCAAATTTTCATCTATCTTTATTAAATCAAACTTTAATTCTTCTCCTTTTACCATTAAGACCAATCCTAGAAAAATAATATATATTTTTTTTAACATTTTTTCCCCTTTAAGACGAAAGCTTGCTGTATTGAGAGATTATAATTGGAACATATCCAATATAATCTCCTTCTATCACATCAGCTTCTTCTCCATTATCAATATCCCTTTTATTTAAAATTGCAAATATTTTAATTTGTTCAATTTTTTTAGTTATTATAAAATCATTATTTAAAGTTTCTAATCTATACTCATCTATCTTTATCCATTTTTTTCTATTAGTCATTAACCCTTTTTTAGGAAAATTAAATTTTAATTTTTTATCTTTATCAATCTCCAAATCATCTGTTGATATTTCTAATATTCCAACTCCTATCACTCGATCTGATCCTAATCCTATGGTTGAAATCTCTTTAAATCTTATAGGTTCAAATATTTTTATATTAATCTCTGAAAAACTAATACTTTTTATCAATATAAATAAAAACATTATCAATTTTTTCATATTTTACTCCCTTATTTCTATAGTCATATAAATTTTTCTTCTAAAAGTACCTTCTTTAGAAATTTTTTCTCCATCTATATATAAAATATTGTCTTTTAAAATTCTTGTATTTATAAATGGTGATGAATAGATATATGTATCAATTTGTCCATCTAAATCTATATCAATTTCTTTTTCACTATAGTGTAGTCTATAGTAATCTTGTTTTTCTGGTGTTTTATTTAATTCTATGTCAAAAGGAATCTTTAGTTTTTGATCATCAATTATCAGAGCTTCTATATCTATATCTGATATTATTTCCAAAGGAACAAAGACTTTTACTTTACTCTCTAAATAAACCGTTGTATTTTTTTCTAAAGTTCTTCTTCCAATTATATTTCCTTGATTATCAACTTCATTTAAATCTTCGGTTGGTAACTCTGGAATTTTTATATCATCCCCCAAATTTGGAATTTTATCAATATTTATTATCTCAGCACACGAAATACTATAAAATATTATTTGAAATACTATAAAATACCTAATTAACTTTTTTATCACTTTAATACTCCTTTTTATCCAAATAAATAGAATCATTAAATACGTTAAATGCAAATAAATTATTTTTTACTGGCTCCAAATAACTTAATTGAATAACCTCATCTAATTTACCTATTTTATAAGTTACTCCCAAATATGAAACTTCTAAATAATACTTCTTTGGTAATAATCCACTTATTTCAAATATTCCTGTTTCATCAGGAATACTCATATCTAAAACTTTTCCATCTAAATCCTTTACTTTTATCAACAACTCACTATACATTAACATTTTTTCTTTTTGTGTTTTATTCAATGAAGAATCTATATTAATTATCCCTGTCAAAGTTAATAAAGGCTTCACTGGAATATAGGCTGTTAGAGTTGAACTTGTTCTCCCTTTTATTTTTATTTTATTATTTCCTATTACAAAAGATGGCTTTCTTATTGTTGGATTTAAATTGTATGTAACATGATTTGGAATTCCATAAAATATACCTTCACCTTTTTTATTAGTTGTAATTTCTTTATTTCCAATTTTCACTTTTACATTATCAATCTTTGGTTCTCCATCATCTAAAGTATTATTATTATTTAAGTCTATAAACGTTATTACCTTAACCCTGCTGCTATCAATATTTTCTATTTTTTCTCTTGGATTCTTTAAATCTGTAATTCTATCAATTCCAATTTTATATTCTTGGTTTCCTTTTTTATCTACAAAACTATCAAAATTAAACCAATTATCATATTTTAAATTAAACCTAAAAGTTATCATATCTTTATCTTTCTCAGAATATCTCGCTTCCACAGTGTAATCTAAAATTCTGTTACTACTACTAAAAACTGTTAAAGCCGTTTCAAAATCTTTTCCATTATTTTCCCATTTATTCTCCCATCTAGTAGTAAACGTTCTAAACCCACTATAATACATATTTAGAGTATATTTATCTTCCTCTCTCAAAGATTTTTCATATTCTGTAGATATTAAAATATTTTTAAAACTTTTAGAATAAGTTGTTGTAAATTTTGAATCTCTTTCAGCAGACTCTTTATAGTATTCTTTTTTTTCATGCTCATATTCAAATTCTAATCCATTAAAAGGTCTATATTCAATGCTATAACTGTTTTTTCTCTTATCTGAATAATATCTATCTTTATTTTCATTTTCCGCCTTTAACCTAATCTTATCTATATCTATTTGTCCTTTAAAAATATGAAAATTTTTATCTTTAGTATCTCTTCTATTTTGCTCATCATATATACTATTAAATACTCTTCCTTCTTCAGCTACTAATACATATGGATAATTAAATAAAAAGTTATTATAAATTACTTCAAATTTTCCACTTTCTAAATATTCATACTTATCATTTATTCTTTCTAATTCTCTTTTATACCCTAATCCTGTTGTAATATTATTTGTTAATCCATAATATATTTTTGAATCAGTTCTTACTTTTCCTGATTCATCATCTTCTTTTATATCTATATTGTATTCGATTTGACCTTTATTCTGCTGGTTATAATCACTTGCTGTATTTATTTTTCTAAATTCTATTTTTCCAGAAGGTTCATATATTTTTAACAAATATTCTCTATCGCTTCTTATTTCAGAACTTTGAAATTCTACAACTCCATTTTCTGAATCTTTAACATCAATAGGAAATCCCATGTATAGCAATTCAACTCGACTTCCTATCGGTACATTTTCCTTAATTACGTATGTTTTGTTTGATGTTATTATGTACCCCTTATCTTTTTTAAAAGATAGTCCCCATTCTCGAGCTTCACCACTTCCTGCACTATAACTACCTAATTCTAGTGTATGAGATTCCCATATATCATTATATCTTAAAGTCACATCTTCAAATTGTTGATTTCTAATATCATAAGTTGTAGTTAATTGTCCATATAATGCGGCTCCTTGATACTCTAAAGTCGATTCCCAATCTTTTTTAAATTTATCTCCTTCTGTTTTGTTTTTAGTAAAAATTTGATTGAATTGTGTTCTTAAATATCCTAATTCAAATAATTTAGGATTATTTGTATATGATAAAATATTTTCATTATTATTCTCTTCCAGTTCTTCTTTTGTTCTTTGAATTCGAACAGCAATCGAGTCTGGACTTAAAAAACTAAGATACATATACATTTTATAACTATCATTATCTATTTTTATATTTTTTAAAAAAATATCTTTAAAAAATTCTTCTTCTAAATAAATTTCATTATCTTTATAAATTAATGCTTCTGACTGTAATTCTTTAGTTTTTTCTCCATCGATTTTTAATTCTGTAGGTGATAACCTTACCTCTTTTAATGTATCTCCTAAATAAAGTGTTATCCTTTCTTTATCCTGAATACTATAATTAACAAAATTAATATTTTTAAAAAATTCTTTTAAAGGAAAATATTTTTTTCTATTTTTTAATATAATTTTATATATTTTAGATTTGAATTCACC